>Ga0209025_1005056_pt1 | contig 10985 bp, 9 predicted proteins | sample AraplaMF_Col_mLB_FD_184256 | JGI IMG/M metagenome (GOLD analysis project Ga0209025, IMG submission 184256) | Arabidopsis root microbial communities from the University of North Carolina, USA - plate scrape MF_Col_mLB (SPAdes) (version 2) | ecosystem: Host-associated > Plants > Roots > Endosphere ... | reverse complement strand
TCTTGAGCTTTTTGTTGTAATGAATAATTCACTTTACCTTCCCAAGAACGAGGTACCCGAGTATTCACTAAATAAATATCGGCATTGGAGAAAGCTTCAAGTAATGTATCAATCTGATCATTCGTAAAGAAACCATTTGTGCCAAGTTGAATAATAACGGCTTTATTTGGCTGATTAAAACTAGCATAATTAGGTGCCAATTGGATTGCTTGTGAAACTTGGCGGCCAATTTTTGCATCAATCGTAATGTTTGGATAGATGTTATGTAAACTTGAAGCGATATCTATCATTAAAGAATCTCCAATTGCTAATATTCCACTATAAGATTCACTTTCAGGGTTAGCAGTTGTATCATTTTCTCCCTGCTTTGTGTCAGGAGGGCTAGCTTCAGCTTTTTCATTCTCAACATTCCCTGAGTCGCTTTCTGGTGCTTCTTTTTCCGCTACGGCATCATTCTGCTTAGACGGTTGTTCTCCACCATCGATTTTAATTTCTGTTGGCTTAGATTCTTTTGATTCCGTTTGTTCTTCACCTACTACACCTGTCATCCCAGTAAAAAATACTAGCAGGAATAGTGGAACGAGTACCGTTGAAATTTTTCTAGTAAACGTCAGGCTGCTCCATTTACTTTTATTCATAACAAGATGTTGTCGATAATAGGAACGGAATCCTTCCTTCCGTATTGGCATTTCGATAAAACGATACGATAATTCAGCAATCATCAAAATAAGAACTAATTGTAATGCAACTCTCCAGTACGCAGGATTACCTATTTCATGGATTGGCGTACCCAATACCATAATCGGATAATGCCATAGGTAAATTCCATAGGATCTTGAACCTATCCAGCGTAGAGGCTTCAAAGAAAGTATTTTTCCTAAAATGCTGATTGGATGACAAACACATGCTATTAATATAGCTGCATTCAAACAGAATAGGAACATGCCACCTCTATATAAGAAAGTTTGATATTCATCTACAAAAATAATACTTAAAATGAAAATACTAAAAGCAACCAAGCTTATTGCATTTAGTTTATTGACATGGTCAGTAGATAATTTTTGGGAAGATAGTCTTTTCATCGGCCAAACGAGCGCTAGCCAGCAGCCTATAAGTAATTCAAAAGAACGTGTATCTGTCCCGTAATATACTCGACTTGGATCCGCTCCAGGTTCATACAGTATGCCCATTAACACAGCTGAACATATTGCACCAATAAAGATATAAATGGCTAATTTAGCCTGTTTTTTAACAAGATAAAGCCCTAGCATTAACAGAATTGGCCAAATCAGATAAAATTGCTCTTCAATGGCTAAAGACCATAAATTTTTTATAGGTGAAGGGGCTCCAAAACTATCAAAATAAGAGAGTTTATGAAAAATGAACCACCAATTACTTGAATAAAAAATAGAGGATATTGCATCACCACGCAATGTATTTAGAAGTTCCTTATGAAATAAGGTAGCCCAAGCGAATGAAGTAATAATCATTACGTAAGCAGCAGGTAGTAGGCGTCGAAATCGCCCAATCCAAAATGCCCCTAATCCTACCGTTAACTGATTTCCTTTTAAGGGTAAAACAGTAGAAGTAATTAAGTAACCCGATAAAACAAAAAAGATATCAACTCCTAGGAACCCACCACTGGCCCATTTGAAGTTAAAATGATAAGCTATCACAGCTAGTACTGCTAAAGCTCGTATCCCGTCTAACCCAGGGATATAACGATGATTGACTACCTTGCCTGACATAATATTCCTTCCTCTTCTTCCGATAATCCATAAACCTTTGCGACATTTTTATAGTGTAAACGTTAGTTTTAAGTTAAATCGTCCCCTTTTAACTAATAAATCAGTGCATTACTTATATAAATGACGGATGAGCATTTATAAAAGTTTACAGTTTATCACATAAACAACATGAAATTCTTCTCATATGTATAGCTGCCCTATATCCTATTGGAATAAAGGTTATTTTATCCATCAAAAAAGCATCTCCAAAATGGTAGATGCTTTAAAAGCGTATTCCGCCTATTTGCATATGCCGCAAACTTTTACAATTCAAAGTCAAATCTTTATGTGCTGACTCGAAAATTATAAGGCAAGAAACGGATAATGAAAAGGCTTAACTTCTATTTTTTCTAAAAAAATTCCTAGCATTTTTGCAAACAATTATTCTTTTAAAAAAATAATAAATGGAACCCTAATTAGCAAAAAGAGTGACTATTATGACAATCTCTAATATTATTGTTTTTACTCTTGTTTTTCTGTAACGAAGGATTTTGATATTGCTTTTCCTATTACAGCAATTGTACGATTCAATTCCTCTTCTGTATTGTCAATTCCACCTATTTCGATTAAGACCATTTCTTTTGTTAAATCTTGATTATAACGTCCATCCACAGTGTCACCACTTTTTGATATAACACCTCTAGAAATTTTCGGCACAATTTCATTCATTGTAGCTGATAAACTTTCTGCATACGCAGTATTCCATCTATAATTTTTATGCTCTGCACCAATGACAATTGCAATACGTGCATATGATTCGTTATTATGAGTTATCGTTGTCGCATTTTTCCTAGCAGAATCTCGATGTAAATCAATCACTAAATCGTAGGATTGCTCTTGTAAACGTTTTGCTAAATAAGGACGTACGACGTTGTAAGCTGCCGGAAAAAGTTTTTTCTGACGTTTTAATTCCTTCATCACATCAACATCTAAAACGTCCGTTTGTATACCGTTCATACTAAAATGCTTAGAAATAGTATCTTTTAAACTAAAAATATTTATTTTGTCATCATAAACCGCCGCTTTCCCGCTAACTGCTTGCACCATTGGTTGATACGCTTCCTCTGAATGCGTAAATACTAACAATACTTTAAATGGATCTTTTGTTTCCTCTTTTGTCTGCTCAAGGACGCTTTGTTCAGGTAAATTAGTAGCGGCAAACACGACTGGTTTATCCTCTGGCTCTTTAATCGGAGTCGATGCTTGCTTGTTGAACGGAAGTTGCCCAGCAATGACAGGTAATACGAAGAAGAACAATAATAAACCAAATGACCACTGTAGTTTTTTTAGCAAAGTCACACCCTCCTCCCCATATCGTATGGAGAGGATGTGCCTTTTAGAACGGAAAAAATTATAGATTATTTGCCCATTTCATAAGCATAGATGATACGAGTTTTGCATAGTTATCTATCCAATAATCGGCTTCCTTTGGTGTGACCATCAGCTGTGTATGTGAGCCTGCGAAAGTCTCTGCAAACAATTGCTGACGCTCTTCTTTAGACCACGTAGCCCATTCACCAAAAATCGGCTGTACTAAAGACATGTCTAGTTCTTTATTTATATCTGGTTGCCAAGAAGACAATGACAATTTCGATGAAGGTTTACTCCGTTCTGACACTCGTGCAGCAATAGAACGTAGCATTACCTCTACAGCATCTGCAATTAGTACAGGTGCATCAACTACTGTTGGGATACCAATTGCAGTAACAGGAATGCCAAGCATCTCATATGAGATCTCCTTACGCTTATTTCCTACACCTGAACCAGGGTGTATCCCTGTATTCGTTAATTGAATTGTTTTACATAAGCGATTACTAGCTCTTGTTGCAAGTGCGTCTACAACAATAATTAATTTGGGCTTTAGACGATCAGCCAACGCCGCTACAAATTCACCAGTTTCATATCCTGTTTGCCCTGTTACACCTGGCGCATACATGACGAATTTTTCATTAATTACATCTAAACTATGCAAATGATCAATAAGATATGGTCCTATAGCATCCGGTGTAATTGTACGATTACCTAGACCAATAATTAAAATTTTGTCATCTTCTTTCCATGACATGGATTCATGCAATTTTTTAAAATTCACAAGTAATTCTTTCTCAAGCTGCTCAAATCCATCTCGATCTTCTAGCGTCAACGTAGGCACAGAAAGTGTAATGTACTGCCCTTTCTTCTTCCCAATTTTCTGCTCGCCTTCTGCATTCACAAGTACATCCGTGATTTTTACTCGACCAGCATCCCGATCTTCAATTTGAATACCACTCGACTCTTCAAGCGTTTCTTTTTGTTCTTTTGTTTGATGTAGAACAACCTCTTCAGATTCATCAATTAAATCTGTACGTAGCCAATTAAAATTTTGCATACAGTTCACCTCAACTGTAGTTTGTTCAAACTGTCAAGTAAATATTCTTTGCATTTATCTATTGCAATTTGGCCAAGCGTTTGTTAAAATGATTTTTGTTGTATTGACACAAGAAATCAATGAGAAGATATCATCTCGTACCTATTTTAGGAGGTGAAACATATGCCAAACATTAAATCTGCGATTAAACGCGTAAAAGTTAACGAAAAAGCTAACGCTGCTAACACTCAAGCTAAATCTGCAATGCGTACTACAGTGAAAAAAGCTGAAAACGCTGTTGCTGCTAAAGCTGAAAACACACAAGAACTTTTACAAGCAGCTTACAAATCTTTAGATAAAGCAGCTTCAAAAGGACTTATCCACAAAAACGCGGCGGCTCGTAAAAAGTCTCGCCTTGCTAAAAAAGCGTAATTGTTAAAAAAGATCAGTTTACTCTATTAGGAGTAGCTGATCTTTTTAATTTATAAGAAAATTAATTTCGCCTTGTCGTAACTCCATTATCCCACTATCGTACTTACTTTAAAGAGCTGCCCATATTGCTTCGGACAGCTCATCAATAGATGTTTTCTTATCGCTATATCCTTAAAGTTGACGCAATAAAAAGAGTTCTAAATAACGCTCACGATTGCCTCCTGTTGATTTCAGTTGTAAATCGACCTCTGCCAACTGATATAACGCCTTCAATAAGCTTTCCTCTGATGGACGATTTCGCTGCTCAACCATCAACTTGACACGATAAGGATGTATTTTTAAATTTTTAGCGATTTGCTGTGGATGATAGCCCTTTTTTAATAAATAAAAAACATTGGACATCGTACGTACATTTGATGCAAGCAAACCAACAAGCATGATAGGCTCTTGCTTTTGACGTAGTAAATCATGATAAATAGACAGTGCCCCTACAGAATCGTTCGCAAAATAAGCATTTAACATTTTAAAGGCATCCTGCTCTAACGTTTTTGCCACTAAATCCTCGACTAGCGTAGTAGTTATTTCACCGCCATCTCCTATATAAAGAGTTAGCTTCTCAATTTCCATTTGCAACTGTAGCATATTCGATCCAACCATTGAGACAAGCTGCTCAATCGCATTTTGTGTAATGCTGTTGCCCTCCGCTTTTACTATACTCTGTATCCACACAGCTAAGTCCTGCTCCTTTGGTGTTTCAGCTTGGACTAAAAACGCATGCTCCTTCATCATCTTTGTCACTTTTTTACGTTCATCCAATTTTTCATAAGGTGCGATAAAAACTGTTACTGAAAAATCAGAAGGATTAGCAAGCCATGTTTCTAAGCGTTTAATATCATGGTCAATTTTTTCTTTTCCTTTTTCGGTTGCCTTTAAAAAGGATGCGTTTTTAGCAATGATTAGCTTTCGCTCAGAGAAAAAAGGAATTGTATCTGCTTCATCCATAACGGCATCCACTGGCACTTCTTCCAAATCAAATGTTGACATCTCTATCTCTTCTTCGGGTCCAATTGCTTCTTTTAATCGTTTAACTGTTTCATCTATAAAATAGCCTTCCTCACCCACGAGTAAATAAACTGGTGAGAGCTCTCCTTTTTTGATATTATTCCAAACCGTTGAAATCATAATTTTCCCTCCATCTAGCAATACTACTAGTATACATGATTTGAATTCCTTTGTGACTTTGACCGAATTGTGTCGATTCTTTGCCACATGGTAAATTCTCCTTTTCGATGTAGCTTTTATGAAAACGATGTCTTATAATAAATAACAGAATTGGAGGGATAACAATGAATCCATTTGAAGGAAAAAACATACAATGTCGCCGTAACGATGCAATCGATTCTGGAGTTGGCTTCGGTGTATCATTCGGAATGTTTGCACTTATGTTTATCATCGCAATAGTAGTAGAAGTAGCATCTAGATAATTAAATGTAAAGTACGAGGTAAAAGACCTTGCTCATTGGACAAGGTCTTTTTCCTTTTGCATAGACCAACTATTTCCACGAATTCTTACTTCAATCGTCCCAACTATTCCTGTTGTTAAAATAGATAAATTTCGACTTGTAAAACGCTTCACAACCTCATCATGCGGATGATTATAGCGATTATTAAGCCCAGCGCTGAAAATGGTTAATTCAGGTCGTAACAGCTCTACAAAAGGCTCAATACTTGATGTTTTACTCCCATGGTGTCCAGCCTTCAACAATGTCATATTCGCTAATAGCTTGTTGTAAAGAAGAATAAGCTCCTGTTCACCATGTTCCTCTAAGTCACCCGTTAACAATGCTCTAAATGACCCCTGTTGCATATATAAAACAATTGAATCATCATTACCCTCATAAAGTGTGTCACGGGGCCAGAGATAATAAAAACTAGTTTCTCCTTCGCGCCACGCTGTCCCCTGCATTTTTTCTTTCACAGGAATTTTTTGCTTTTTGGCTTCCATCAGTAAATCCCGCATTACAGGTTTATCCATTGAACCAGGAGTGAGGTGAATTTCACGCATGTTAATCTCTTGCAAAATCTCTTCAGCTCCCTCTACGTGATCGGCATCCGCATGAGTGGCGATAAAAATATCAATGTCCCGTATCCCTCTACCTTTCAAAAACGGTACAACAACTTGTCTCCCAACCTCATATGGGCTTTCTGAAGTCTTCCATACTTCTTGCTCAAAGCGTAGTAAGCCGCCTGAATCAATAACATATACAGCCCTTCTAAAGGGTAATTCAATAACAGTACAATCACCCTGACCAACGTTTAAAAATGTAAGTTTAGTTTCGTTAAACAACATTGGCGATAAATGAATACATAAAGCAGGAATGAACATGACAACTGCAAATTTACCATAATGTTTTATTTCGATAAAATAGAAACCCGCTAATACACTTATCAAAGCTACGCAAATAAGCCATATAACAGGCTTCCCTGGCGACCACAGCTGAAACGGCAATTCCTGAAGATATAATATAAACTTTGTAAGCCCACCTCGGAGCGGCTCGTACCCAACAAACAAAGCTTTTGCTACTGGCATCGATATAAACGTTATTACTAACATAGCAATATTTAAGGGCAAAATAACAAAGGAGAATAGAGGTACGAAAATAATATTTGCTAAAAATGAAGAAATTGAAATTTCATAAAAATGATGAAGTAATAATGGATAAACAAGAAGCTGGCACACAAATGTAATGAAAAATGAACGGATTAACCAGTTCGAGGATCTTCTTAAAATGACACCAGAATAGACAAGACTAACCGTTGCTAAATATGACAATTGAAAGCCGATCTGATAAATGACACCTGGTTCAAGTAGGACAAAGCAAAGAAAACTAATTGCTAAGGCATCATCAATCGATATTTGCCACCTAGCGTAACGCATCAGCATGATTAATTCTACGACAGATACCGCACGCCATACAGAAGGAGCACCGCCAGCTAGCACCCCATAGATAGGTAAGATGATGAGCAAAACTATAGTCGCCATTTCCTTCCGTATGCCTATACGTAGAAGACCTTCAAAAAACAACCATGAGATAAGCGCCACATGCAGACCAGAGATAGCAAATAGATGTGTGATACCAAGCTTTTGATAGGCTCTCTGAAGCTCATGATCGACTTGATCCTGTGATCCTATTAGAAGTGCTTGTGCTTCTGCAACTAGTGACTCTGGGAATGTTGTTTCAATATGTTTTTTCATTGAGTGTCTCTGTTTAGCAAGAAACGAACGAATGGATTTTTTTTCTTCTATAAAGGTCCAGCTTGAAATTTCAAATATTCCACTGGCACCTTTACTTATCAAATATTTTTCCATAGAAAAAGCATATGCATGTGCAGGTGGAAGAGGTGCTATAAGTTCTCCTTGAACTAAATAGGTCCTACCTGTCAATGAAGTAGTTTCATAAAAGCTTTTCTCTTCTTCTGATGAAAATGTAAAGACGACATACAGCTTCTCACCTGTTTCAGTTTTGACAAAGCCTCTAAGCTTTTGACCAGTTATTTTATACTCACTCGACCAAGTTATTTGGAATGCTGACGGTAGAGGGGGAGATTCCGTCAATTGAAATGTAGTAATGAAGAAATAGGAAAGAAATCCACTGACGATAACAAGCGCTGAAATTAAACGTGTTTCACCTTTCAATTTAAGCCATAACGCAAAAAACAGAAGTATAGCGAGTAGCCAAGCTGACTTGTGTGCCGCTATTGAAGCAACAAGCACAGCTAGTGCTACGTAAATCCATTTATGCTTTAAAGCTCTTTGCCAAATAATGCACTCACCTTCTGTTCATATGGGAGCAATTTTTCAGCGGGCATACCACTTTCACGCAGCTCGTTTAGCATGTCTATATACAAGGCTAATTTTTCGTCGCTTAAAAAGTCAATTTTTCGTTCATCAAACGGAACATGTACAACCTCGACACCTGCTTTTTCAAATAATTCCTGTGCATAAGGGTTATTTTTATAATCGGTAGCGTAATACACACGTTCAATACCTGCTTGAATAATAGATTTTGTACATGGCAGACACGGGAAATGTGTAACATATAAGTCTGCTCCTTTTGTAGGCGTACCATATTTAGCACATTGTAGCAGTGCATTCATCTCAGCATGCACTGTACGTACACAATGGTTATCAACAACGTAGCAGCCGTTTTCAATACAATGTTCATCACCTGTAATTGAACCATTATAGCCACCTGCAATAATTCGCTTATCCCTAACGACAGTTGCTCCTACCGCAAGTCTTGTACATGTACTACGTAATGCGAGTAAATGGCTTTGCGCCATGAAAAATTGATCCCAAGTAATTCGCTCCATATGACTACCTCCGAAAATTTACATATATTGATTATTTACGCTGTGCTTTTATTGCGACAGTTCTTTTCTACTATCAGTGTAGCCCTTTTTGAAAAGAGTCGTCAATATCATAAAACTTACTGTCATTACTTAACTGTAATAAAATCCTTCAGCTTCTCAAATGTTTTGTCGCCAATACCACTCACTTGTTTTAAATCCTCAATTGTTTTAAAGCCACCATTTTCCTCACGGTACGAAATAATGCTTTGCGCCTTTGATGGACCAATACCTGATAATGTCGTAAGCAATGCCTCATCTGCTTTATTTAAATTGACCTTTTGTTCTTTCATACCGTTGTCACCTTGTGATGTTCCACTAGTAGGCATCTTCAAGAGATTAGAAGTAATTTCGTCTAGCTTTTCACCCTTTTGAGGAATGTAAATAACCATCTCATCCTCAACTTTTTGCGCATGATTAATGAGTTGCGTATCAGCATCCTGAGTGTAGCCACCTGCAAGCTTTACCGCATCTATAATTCGCTGGTCAGTCTGTAACTCATAGACACCTGGATACATAACAGCACCCTTTATATCAACAAATACCTGCTGTATGACCGCTTCCTCAACAGATTCTTTCATATCAGGTTGTTCAATAGGTTGGATTGTTTCGATGAGCTCTTCTTGGGGAGGTGAAGAGTCAGAACTCGAAAAAAAGAAGTAACAAAGTCCACTGATTATAAGTATGCCGGGGAGCAACATACTTTTTTTATACTTTTGCCAAAAAGATTGGATCATCAAATAACATCCTTTCCTTTGCAAAAGGTAATCATATGGAGTCAATTTCATATTACATTATCATTCCTGCGTTGAAAAGATAAATTATTTATTTCCTTCCTGAGGGGCCCAGTCGCAACGAAAATCAACTTAATCACTTTTATTTCTACCGTTACAATATGAAAAGAACCACAGTGCATATTTGTGCAAAGTGGCTTTTTTTAATCAATACTTTATTAAGGTTTTCGTCTTCTAGAAGATCTTTAATGAAAAGTAAAAACAGCTCACTGGTTAGTTAACCAGCAAGCTGTTTTACTATTTCACCGCACGGATAAAAATGCGTTCACTTTCATATTCAGGGCCTTCATCTGTAAAATCTGCTGTTATTTCTACATGTTTAAAGCCAATTTCCTGAAGCCATGCCATATATTGCTCAATCGAGAATGTGCGTTGCTTATGTTCCTCGTCAAAGCGTTCATACAGACCACTCTCAGCATCACGCACATAAAACGTCATTTGGTGGATAACTGAATGTTCGAAATCGCCAGGTTCCGTATGCCATACATAGCTAATATCACCATCGTCATACGTAAACGGTCCGTCTAAAAATATATCATTCATTTTAAATAATGAATGTACGTCAAAAAACAGCTGGCCTCCATCTCGTAAAGCACTATAAATACGTTCTAAAGTTGAATAAACTGCTTTTTCCTCAACTACATAATTTAGCGAATCGATAGCAATCGTTACAACGTCAAGCGCCTCAAAGCCCTCTAATTCATCCATCGACAGACAATAGAGAGGTACATGTAATCCTGCATCAGCAAAGCGCTCTGCGGCAATTGAGAGCATATCTTCAGATAAGTCAATTCCACTCACCTTGTAACCCGCCTTCGCAAACAGCAGGCCAAGCACACCTGTTCCACAGCCGATATCTAAAAGATTCGGGAATTGATTGCTCGGTGCATGCTGCAATACCCATTCCACATAAAGATTGTAAGGGATATCGGTTTGCAGCTCATCATACACGTGAGCAAATCGTTCGTAACTACTCACACTTATGCCTCTGGCATGTCTAGTTGCGGTGCATCGCCCCATAGACGCTCTAGGTTATAATAAGCGCGTTCATCTTTATGGAATACATGCGCTACTACATCTCCAAGATCAACAAGAACCCAGCGTGCTGCATCGAAGCCTTCTACACGACGAATTTCATACCCCTCTTTTACTGCTACCTCTTGTAATTCACGTGCGATTGCTTGCACTTGACGGTCAGAATTACCATGAGCAATA
>Ga0209025_1005055_pt1 | contig 10988 bp, 8 predicted proteins | sample AraplaMF_Col_mLB_FD_184256 | JGI IMG/M metagenome (GOLD analysis project Ga0209025, IMG submission 184256) | Arabidopsis root microbial communities from the University of North Carolina, USA - plate scrape MF_Col_mLB (SPAdes) (version 2) | ecosystem: Host-associated > Plants > Roots > Endosphere ... | reverse complement strand
GCATGGGCTGATGCCCATGCAAGCAACCGGGGCGTCCAATCGCCCGATTTCACGCCAACCCTTCGGGCAAGTGCCTTTTCGGGCGGTCTGCGGCGTTGCGGCGCTTGCCCATAGCCGGGCTATGGGCTGCACACCGCGCCTTGCATCCCATCCCGAAAAGGTACTTGTGCGACTCCAAAAAGGCATTGAACAGGTTCTTAGGTGGGCATTGTGGCAAAAGAAGAGGAGGGTGTGTTCGGGGATTGCGAGGAAGGCCTGAACATGACGAAAAATTCATTACCTTCGACGCCTTCGCGCTGCACGCGCTGATAGCCGATCATGGCGCCGTAGCGCTCGCACAATTCGCGGCAGATATACAGGCCCAGCCCGCTGGAGCGGCTTTCCGACGAGAAAAACGGTTCGAACAAGTGGGTCTGCACAGTCTGCTCCAGTGGCTGACCATCGCTCCAGACAGACAGCCGTGCCTGACCCGGCGCAACACTATGAGTTGCGACTTCGATCGCTCCGGGAGAATCGCTGGCATAACGCAAGGCGTTGTCCAGCAGGTTGATCATCAGCCGCCGCAAATGCTCGGGCTCAAAAATCACGACCATGTTGTCCGAGCCCGCCGCGATGCGCGTGCGCTCTGCGGCCGCTGTCTGTCCGGCCCAGTCGGAAGTGATTTTCTGGACGGTATCGTCCAGCGGCAGCGTGGTGGTTTCGGGTGAAGGCAGTTGCGCTTGGGCGCGCGAAATATTCAATACCTCTTCGACAATGCGGGCCAGGCGCTGTGCGTTTTGCCTGACCATGGCGGTCAGCTGGCGCTGCCCCGGATCCTGCAGATCTTCCTCGAGTAGTGCGTTGGCTTGTGAAATGGCGGCCAGCGGATTGCGTATTTCGTGGGCAACCGCAGCCGACATGCGGCCCATGGCGGCCATCTTTTCGGTTCGCACGCGCGCTTCCATCTGCCGCAGGTCTTCCAGGAACATCACGCACAGGCTCTCGTGCGCACCGTTGGGCGACGCGGCCAGCCGCGTGCGTACATGCAGGCGCCGGGCGTGGCCGTCCGCATTGTCCAGGTTGACTTCCGCTTCCTGCGGTGCTTGCGCTACAAAAGTGCGATGCGTGAGTTCGGCAAGAGGTTGCCAGCCGGCTTCCGTGGCCAGGATGAAGGGTGCGCTGCGCACGCTGTCGCCGGCAGCCAGCAGGCTCCGGGAAGCCGGATTGGCCGAACGCACAATGCCGTTGATGTCAATCACCAGCACGCCGTCGGCCAGGGCTTCAATCACCAGTTCGTTCACCTGCGTTTGCATGCGTGCGGCGGACTGGCTGCGCTTGGCCAATTGCTCTTCCCTGGCCAGGCGCAGGGCCAGGTGGTTGGCGAGCAGGGCGACAAGAAAGAAGCCGGAGCCGCTCAGGCCCGATTGCAGGAAGCGCGCGTTGGAGTCGCCCAGCGCCTGAAGTGAACTCCACCAGGCGTCGGCCAGCAGCAGCAGCGTCACGCTGGCGGCAGTCCCGAAGGCGAGCAAAATCGGGCCGAGGATCGAGGACAGCAGCACCGGCAGCGCGAACAATGGGGTGTAATTGATGCCGCTGGACTGCAGGAAGTTCAGCGCCGAAAAAGCCATGACATCCACACCGATGGTCAGCAGCCATTGCGCATCAAAAGTGCTGCCGGGTGGCCGCGGCTTCGACCAGATCCGCACGGCCAAGGTGGCGCACAGGTAGGCGAGGCAGGTTGCAATGGACCAATGGTTGGTGACATTGCCCAGCGCATAGATGAATGCCTGCAAGATCACCAGCACGGAGGCGATGGCGACACGCGCCGTCATGAATACATGCCACAGGCGGCCGAAGGAGCCGGTCTCAGGGGTGGTTTCCCAGTTGCCCGAGTCCTTCTCGCTACCTGTCTCGAACCAATGGGACGGCGTGCTCATCTCGCTTGGCGCCGGTGCGCGTCGCTGCAGTAAATGCCGCGGTCGCCGATCAGGGCTTCCGACCTGGGCAGGTGCACATGGCAGACATCGCAGGCCACCATTTCCGTGACGGTGGGTTCGCGTTGCGGCACTGGCGGACGCGGCGACCCGGCACTTTTCCCGGTTTCACGGTTATTCCGCCAGATCCAGAACGCCACCAGCACCAGGGCCATGACCAGCAGGTACTTCATGCACGCCTCAGGATGACTTCAAGTACAAAGCGGGAACCGGCATAGCCCAGCAGCAGCAGCCCGGAGCCGAGGTACAGCACATTGACCGCCTTGCGGCCGCGCCAGCCCAGGCGCGCCCGGCCAATCAGCAGGCTGGCAAAGGTCAGCCAGGCCAGGACAGAGAACACGGTCTTGTGGTTCCATTTCCAGGCCAGGCCCGGCCCGTACAGCGTTTCAGCGAACAGCCAGCCCACGAGCAGCGTCGCCGACAGCAACACAAAACCGGCCTCGACGAAGCGAAAGGTCAGGCGTTCCAGCGTCATCAGCGGCACGCCGGCGTCGGTCTGCGCGGCCAGCCGGATGGCGCGCTCGGAGCGCGTCATGAGCCAGCCGTGCACCACCGCGGCGGCAAACAATCCGTAGGATGCGATGCCCAGCGCCCAGTGCAGCGGCAGCCACGGAGAGGCGATGACATGGTAAGTGGTGCCGGGAAAAACAAGTGACAGTATGACCGCCACGCTGCCCAGGCCCGCCAGGGCCCAATGGGCCTGCATTTGCGGGAAAAGGCGGCTTTCGATGGCGTAAACGGTCAGCACCAGCCAGACCGTCATGGACAACGCGGGCGCGAAACCAAAACGCGGGGGCTCGCCCAGCAGGCCGTCAGCCAGTGCCAGCGCGTGCAACAGCCAGGCTGCCAGCAGAAGGCCGCGTATGGTGCCGGTGCCCAGGCGCGGCGCGGCCAGGGCGAGGACGGCATAGGCGGCAGCGGCGCCGGTTGCCGCGGCAAGACCCCACCAGTCGCTCAAAGCTAAAATCATGGCTAGAGTTTAGCCTTTACTTCTTTCCCGACAGTCACCTCTGCGGCTCCTCCCGCCGCTTCTTTCTCCACTTAACTGCCGCACACCCGTGGCGCCTTCCCATGGCTTCAGCCCTTACCGACAAGTTATCCCGCCTCGTCAAGGAAATGCGGGGCCAGGCCCGCATCACCGAATCCAATGTGCAGGACATGCTGCGCGAGGTGCGCATGGCGCTGCTGGAGGCCGACGTGGCCCTGCCGGTGGTGCGCGACTTCATCGCCCGTGTCAAGGAAAAGGCGTTGGGCCAGGAGGTGATGGGCTCGCTGTCCCCGGGCCAGGCACTGGTCGGCATCGTCAACAAGGAACTCGCCGCCACCATGGGCGAGGGCGTGAGCGACATCAACCTGGCGGCGCAGCCGCCGGCGGTCATCCTGATGGCCGGCCTGCAGGGCGCGGGTAAAACGACCACGACCGCCAAGCTGGCCAAGCACCTGATCGAAAAGCGCAAGAAAAAAGTGCTGACGGTTTCAGGCGACGTTTACCGCCCTGCCGCCATCGAGCAGCTCAAGACGGTTACCAAACAGGCCGGTGCCGAATGGTTCCCCAGCACGCCCGACCAGAAGCCTGCCGACATTGCCCGCGCCGCTATCGACCACGCCCGCAGGCACTTCTTCGACGTGTTGCTGGTCGACACGGCCGGCCGGTTGGCCGTTGACGAAGCCCTGATGGCCGAGATCAAGCAGCTGCACGCTATCCTGAACCCGGTTGAGACCCTTTTCGTGGTCGATGCCATGCAGGGCCAGGATGCGGTCAATACTGCCAAGGCCTTCAAGGAGGCGCTGCCGCTGACCGGCATCATCCTGACCAAGACCGACGGCGACTCACGTGGGGGTGCGGCGCTCAGCGTGCGGCAGATTACCGGAGCGCCCATCAAGTTTTCGGGCACCAGCGAAAAGATCGACGGCCTGGAGGTGTTCGACGCCGAGCGCCATGCGGGCCGCATCCTGGGCATGGGCGACATCGTGGCGCTGGTCGAACAGGTGGCAGCCGGTGTCGACGTGGCCGCGGCGCAAAAGCTCGCCGCCAAGATCAAGTCGGGCGACGGTTTTGACCTCAACGATTTCCTGGGCCAGCTGCAGCAGATGAAGAACATGGGCGGCCTGTCCAGTCTGCTCGATAAACTGCCGGCGCAGATGGCCGCCAAGGCAGGCCAGGTCGACATGGACAAGGCCGAGAAGGACATCAAGCGCAAGGAAGGCATCATCCAGAGCATGACGCCGCTGGAGCGCCGCAAGCCTGAGCTTATCAAGGCCACACGCAAGCGCCGCATCGCGGCCGGCTCGGGCGTGCACGTTCAGGAAGTCAACCGGCTGCTCAATGAGTTCGAGCAGATGCAGGGCATGATGAAGAAGATGAAGGGCAGCGGCATGATGAAAATGATGAAGCGCATGGGCGGCCTGAAAGGCATGCCCAAGTTCTGAACAGGCCTGCCCCCGACGCAACCTCGTCAATAAAAAAAGCCGCTTCGAGCGGCTTTTTTTTAGCGCATTCCAGGTCTCAGCTTGTCTTCAACAGCGGCTGGGCCAGCCGGCTCGCATGCAGCCAGGCGCGGCGCAGCACTGCAGGGGAACGGGTCTCTTCCGGAATGAGTAAGTAGTTTTGCGCGCGCAGGGCCGTGCCAATGCCGACCTTGCTGGTGAGCACGGTCATCGGGATGGACAGCAAGAGCGGCAGGCCCACCGGGATCAGCCAGATCAGCGCGCGCGCATCGATCACGGCAATGCCGACTGCCAGCAGCGCGATCACGCTTGACATGGGCGCCAGCTGCGCCAGCGCATGGCGCCAGGGCACGGCTGCTGCTTCGCGCGGGGGCGATTTCCATTCAAGCTTCAGGCCGGTCAGCGCAACCACCACGAACAGCGAATGCGCCAGCATGCGGATGGGCGCCTGCAGCATGGCAATGAGCGTTTCCAGCAGCGCGCTGCGCAGGAGGCTCGCGGTGCCGCCGTAGGACTGCTGCTGGCGATTGATCAACACCGCCGCGATGCCCAGGATGCGTGGCAGGAAGAGCATGCACAGCGTCCAGGCCCAAAGCGACATCAGCTCGCCCGGCAGCAGCGTCCAGTCGGCGATCATCGGAGAGCCCGACAGCCATAGCGCGGTGCCCAGGGTCAGGAAACACAGCCACAGCGGCGCCGACAGATAGGCCATGGCGCCGGTGCCGAACATGGAGCGGTGCACCGGGTGTATGCCCGGCTCTGCGATCAGGCGCGAGTTCTGCAGGTTGCCCTGGCACCAGCGGCGATCGCGTTGCAGTTCGGCCAGCAAATCCGGCGGCTGCTGCTCATAGCTGCCGACCAGGTCGCCCACCAGCCAGACGTGGTAGCCAGCCCGGCGCATCAGCGCGGCTTCGACGAAATCGTGCGACATGATGCTGCCGGCCATGCCGCCTGTGCCCGGGATATGGGCCAGTGCGCAGTGCTTCATGAAGGGCTCTATACGGATGATGGCGTTGTGGCCCCAGTAGTGGGATTCGCCCATCTGCCAGAACTGCATGCCCAGCGTGAAAAGACGGCCCGTCACGCGCGAGGCGAACTGCTGCGCGCGCGCATGCAGCGTCACGTGGCCGATGGCCTGGGTGGCGGTCTGAATGATGCCTGCCCTGGGGTTGGCTTCCATCAGCTTGACCATGGAAACCAGGCAATCGCCGCTCATCACGCTGTCGGCGTCGAGCACCACCATGTAGCGGTAGTCCTTGCCCCAGCGGCGGCAGAAGTCGGCCACGTTGCCGGCCTTGCGGTCGGTGCGGCGCTTGCGCAGGCGGTAGTAGACCTCGATCTGCGGCTGGTCGGGGTGGCTGGCCAGCTGGGCGCGCAGGTCTTCCCAGGCGGCACGCTCGGCCTTAATGATGGCCGGGTTGCTGCTGTCGGACAGCACGAACACGTCGAAGTTCTGCACATGGCCCGTCATCGCGACCGACTCGCAGGTGGCGCGAAGGCCGGCAAACACGGTGCGCACGTCCTCGTTGCAGATGGGCATGATGATGGCGGTGCGCGTGGCCGCGTCCAGCGTGTAGTGCTGGACTTTTTTGGCCGACAGCGCGTGCTTGTCGCCGAAGAGGGTGACGTAAAAACCCATGATGGCGGTCATGAAGCCGGTCACCACCCAGGCGGAGAGCAGCGCGAACAGGCTGATCTGGCCGTATTGCAGCCACGCGTTGTCATAGTCGGGCTGCATGTCGGCAAAAATGCTGGTGGCCAGTACCGTGCTGACCAACGTCAGCACCAGGAAGGTTGCGCGACGGCGCCTGGCGGCGCGTTGCCAGGGCTCGGGACGGGGGGCGGGCAGCGGGCGCCGCGCCGCCGGGTCGCCGGCCTTGAACATAGCCACCAGGGGCAGCAAAAGCGCGGTCGCCATGCTGTTCCAGAAACCGCGCCAGGGCCGCGGCACCATGGAGCCGCGGTTCAGCGGGGGCGCCGTGACCGAATTCGGGTGGCGTTCCTCGCGCAGCAGGCTGCGTGTACCGGACGGTGTCAGGGTGTGATCAGGTTGGTCCATGTTTCGCTTACGGTGTGGTTGTCGTGTTTGAGAAAGGCGCGCAGCTCCACGGGCTGGGCCGCGTTCAGTTGCTGCACGCGCAGCGTCACCCGCCAGGCGCCGGTGACGGGGTTTTTGTAGGCCAGGCTTTCGAGCACGCGGCCGTTGGCGTTGGTGCTGGAAACCGCCTCAACCTTGGCGTCTTCGGGCAAGACATCCAATGCCGGGCCGGCAAAGTCGATGACGTACTGGACCTGGCCCTTCAGGTCGGTTCCGGACTTGAAAAAGCCGAAGCCGCGGCGCGATTGCGTGACCCAGCCATTGGGCGGCACCTGCTGGTTCTTGCCCTGCCAGCTGATCTGCCAGGCGATGTCCAGCGACTGGCCGGGCGCAGGCATTTTTTCCGGCACCCAATAGGCCGCTACGTTGTCGTGGGTCTCGTCTGGTATGGCGAATTGCAGCAGCTCGACGCGGCCGGGGCCCCAATCGCCGACGGGCGTGACCCAGGCGCTGGGTCGCAGCTCGTAGCGCGCCTCGGTGTCTTCGTAGCTGCCAAAGGCACGGTCGCGCTGCATCAGGCCGAAGCCCTTGAGCGACTTCATGGCAAAGGACGTCACCAGTGTGGACGAGGGATTCTGCAGCGGCCGCCACAGCCATTCACCTTCGCCGGTGGCCATCATCAGGCCGTCGGAGTCGTGCACCTCCGGCCGGAAATCGCTGGGCCGGGGCTGGTTTTCACCGAAGAAAAACATGCTGGTCAGCGGTGCGATGCCCAAAGTGGCCACAGGCGCCTTGTTGCCACTGGTAGCGGCCGGGCGCATGAAGATGCGTGCCTGCACCTGGGTCGTGGTCTGCTCGCCGGGTGTGATATCGAAGCGATAGGCGCCGGTGATGCGCTCTGAGTCCATCAATGCGTAAACCGTCAGCTGCTTCGCGTCACCGGCGGGTTTTTCAAGCCAGAAATCGGTGAAGCGCGGAAACTCTTCTTTTCCGCCGCCTGCCGTGTCCACCGCCAGGCCGCGAGCAGAGAGGCCATAGCGCTGGCCGGCGCCCAGTGCACGGAAATACGTGGCACCGGTGAATACCACCAGCTCATCCTTGTAGGTGGGCGAATTAAGGTTGCTGAAAAAACGCACGCCGCCATGGCCCAGGTCGCCCCAGGTCTCGGGTGACAATTTGTTTTTTCCGAAATTGAAAGTCGCCGGGTCGTAAGGCAGGGGTTTCACGCCCTCTGTCGTGATTTCGTGAATGCGGACCGAATCACCATGCCGGCCGACGTGGAAAAAATTCGCTTCGTAAGGCAGTTTGTCCGCGCGCCAGAGGGTGCTCGCGGCATTGAAACGGATGTCCCGGTAGTTGTCGTACTCCATCTTGGCGAGTTCGACGGGGACGGCGTGGGAGGGCTCGCGCCAGGGCGTTTGCGAGCGCTGATGCGCCATCGCGGCCACATCGTCCAGGCTGAAGGCCTGAGCCTGTGCGGCGGCAAGCAGCAGCGCAGCCAGGCCGGCCTGAACCAAAAGGCGGGCCGGGCTGTGAGCCCTGGAGCTGTCGTGCAAAGACCGGAAAAAAGCAGGCATGCCTTGACTAGGGCAAACCCTGTGCCAGCTTTAAAAAATTGTTCTAAATCAATAGCTTGAGAGTGATACTTGACTTAACAAAATGTAATCAGGCCTAAAACGGTCCAGAGCCCCGGTTTTTGTCGCCGGTGAGCGACAACTTCCAGGCGTGCTTCAATTAAATTGTTTTAAATCAAAGGCTTAAGCGTGTCGCTGGCAGGCGACGGCTTACTGGCTTGGGCGACAAGCTCAGGCCGAGCCCGAACTCTCGGGCTTGAAGTGTCCAGGCGTGAGCCCGTGTTTTTGCATAAGCCGGTAAAACTCGGTGCGGTTGCGATCCGCCAGCCGGGCGGCGTCCGCGACGTTGCCGTCCGTCAGTTTGAGCAGGCCCACCAGGTAGTCACGCTCAAAGCGTTGCCTGGCTTCAGCAAAAGTGAGCACCTGCACGCTTGGTGAGCGCAGGGCGCGTTGTACCAGTGCCAGCGGCACCAGCGGTGTGGTTGACAGGGCGCAGACCTGTTCCACCACGTTGTAGAGCTGCCGCACGTTGCCCGGCCAGGCGGCCGTGGTCAGGGCCTTGAGGGCTTCCGGTGCAAAGCCGCTCAGCCGTTTGTCGTATTTGGTGGCCAGCTTGAGCAGGAAGTGGTTGGCCAGCAGGGGAATGTCCTCGCGGCGCTCCGACAGCGGCGGCAAGGTCAGCGTGACGACGTTGATCCGGTAGTAGAGGTCGGCGCGGAACTGGCCCTCGGCCATGGCGGCATCAAGGTCGCGGTGTGTGGCCGAGATGATGCGCACATCCACGGGAATCGACTGGCTGGAGCCCAGCGGCCGGACCACGCGCTCCTGCAGCACGCGCAACAGCTTGATCTGCAGGGCCGGCGGCATGTCACCGATCTCGTCGAGCAGCAGCGTGCCGCCGTCCGCCGCCTGGAACAAGCCCTTGTGGTTGGCCACCGCGTCGGTGAAGGCGCCCTTGACGTGGCCGAACAGCTCGGACTCGAGCAGGGCTTCGGGAATGGCGCCGCAGTTCACCGCGACGAAAGGCTTGCTGGCGCGCGGGCCGGCCTGGTGGATGGCCTGGGCCAGCAGTTCCTTGCCAGTGCCGCTCTCGCCGCGCAGCAGCACGCTGGCGTCGGATTGGGCCACCATGCGCGCCTCGGCCAGCGCTTCGGCCATGCGGCTGGAGCGGCTGATGATCTGGCTCTGCCAGGCTTCGGGGCTGCCGCGCCTGGCCGGGCTGGCGGGCGCGCTCAAAGCCAGGGCCTGGGCGATCTTGTCGAGCAGGCCCTTGCCGTCAAACGGCTTGGTGAGGTAAGTGAATACGCCTCGCTCCGTGGCCTCCACGGCGTCGGGAATGGTGCCGTGCGCGGTCAGCAGGATCACCGGAAGCGAAGGATGCTGCCGGCGGATGTCATCGAACAGCGCCAGGCCGTCCTTGCCGGGCAGGCGCACGTCGCTGAGCACCAGCTGCGGCCGCTCGATATGAAGCTGGGTCAGCGCTGCTTCTGCCGAGGTGGCGGCCGTGACGCGATAGCCCGCCGCGGTGAGCCGCATGGTGAGCAGGCGCAGCATATCCGCATCGTCGTCCACCACGAGCAGATGAGGGGAAATGTTGCTGCCGATGTCGTTCATGGCGTGGTGGGGCGCGGCTTGCCGGCGGCGGGCGCAGAGGCTGGCGCCGCGAGCGGCCGGCTCGTGAGGCTGCGCTCAATGGCTTTGAGCGCTTCGAGCCGTTCGTTGGTCTGGTCCAGCCGGCGCTGTACGTCGCGCAATTGCTGGTTCTGCTTTTCAAGCTGCTCTTCGAGCCGACGCTGTTCACTGTAGCGAGACGCCAGCAGGCGGGCCAGCGGGTGCAGCGCCTGGGCTTCGGCGTTGCCGAGCACGCGGGCGAGCAACTCCTGGGCACGTATCAGTTCGGGCAACTGGCGCAACTGGCTCAGCACCAGCGACAGCTGGATCTGTGCTTCGGGGCTGGCGGCATCGCCGAGCCGGCCGGCTTCCTGGGTGAGCTCGGCCGGTTGCATAAGGCGCACGCGCTCCGCATAAGCCAGCATGCGCAGCGTCATGCCGCTGGCAAACACCACCGCCTCGGGAAGCGGCGTGGGCTGGCTGGCGCTGGCGCGCGCAGCCTCGGCGGCTGAGGCCGCGGCCCGGGCAGCCTGAACGGCCGCGCTATCGGCACGGCGCTCAGGCGCCGGTCCGCCGCTGGTGCACGCGGCCAGCAAGGCCGACGCCGCCACGGCAGGCAGCCAGCTGCGCCCGGCAATGCGGGCGGCAAGCGCGGAAGGAGAGAAAGGACTACTTGGAAACATGGGGAAGCTCTATTCTGAAGTGTGCACCAGGTTGATCGGGCATCAGGGTGATGCTTCCGCCGTGTGCGGCAATGTATTCATGCACGATGGACAGGCCGATGCCGCTGCCGCGAACCGCGTCGGCCGGCTGGCGCTCGCCGCGGTAGAAGGGCTCGAATATCCGCTCGCGGTCGGCCTGGGCCACGCCCACGCCCTGGTCGTGGATGTCGATGCGCACAAACCCCCGCAGGGGGCTGAGCTCCAGGCGGATGATGCCTTTGACCGGGGAATAGCGAATGGCATTGGACAGCAGGTTGGCCAGCGCGGTGCCGATTTTTTCGGCGTCTATCTCCATCACCAGCGGTTCGCCGACGACGGTGACCGTCAATTCGCGCGCCCGCCATTGCAGGCGCTGCGCATAGACCTGCTCTTCCATGAGCTGCAGCAGGTCCACGCTTTGCCTGTGCAGCTGCCGCGCTTCGAATGCAGCGGTGTTGAAGCGCAGCAGGTCCTCGATCTGGCTTTGCAGCACGCCGGTGTTGTGCTTGAGGATTTGCGCGATCTCCTGCTGGTCCTTGCTCAGTGCGCCGGCCACGCCGTCTTCGAGCAAGGAAACACCTTCACGCAGCGAGGCCAGCGGCGTTTTGAGCTCATGCGAGATGTGGCGCAGAAAGCGGGACTT
>Ga0209025_1005054_pt1 | contig 10992 bp, 9 predicted proteins | sample AraplaMF_Col_mLB_FD_184256 | JGI IMG/M metagenome (GOLD analysis project Ga0209025, IMG submission 184256) | Arabidopsis root microbial communities from the University of North Carolina, USA - plate scrape MF_Col_mLB (SPAdes) (version 2) | ecosystem: Host-associated > Plants > Roots > Endosphere ... | reverse complement strand
CAGCTGCGTCAGCACGCCGCCGGCCTGCGCGAGCGCTTCGACCACCAGCACGCCGGGCATCACCGGACGGCCCGGGAAATGGCCCTGGAAATAGGGTTCGTTGGCCGTGACGTTCTTGTACGCCAGCACGCGCTTGTGCGCTTCGAACTCGACCACGCGATCCACCAGCATGAACGGATAGCGGTGCGGAAGCAGCTTCTGGATCTCGATGACGTCGAGCGGGAGTTGCACGTTGTGGCTCATGAAAAATCCTTTGCAGCGCATCCCGCGCATGAATGGCCGCGCGTCATGCGCAGCGGTTCTGGTGCCGGTCTACCGGCCTTGGCAAGGGGCGAATCGTACCGCGACTGGTGCCTGGGCGCCCGGACGCCGGCGCCCCTGTACAGGCGGGTCAGTCCGTTCCGCGGCCGCCGACACGGCGGGCGAGGGCGTCCAGCTGCCTGAAACGCGCGGCGTTCTTGCGCCAGCTGCGGTTGTCCATCAGGGGCGTGCCGGAGGAATACTCGCCCGGTTCGCGGATCGAACTGGTGACCAGGCTCATCGCGGTCACGATGACCTTGTCGCAGATTTCCAGGTGGCCGACCACGCCCGCCGCGCCGCCGATCAGGCAGTAACGGCCGATGCGCGCGCTGCCGGCGACGGCCGCGCAGCCGGCGATGGCGGTGTGCGCGCCGATGAAGACGTTGTGGCCGATCTGGATCTGGTTGTCGAGGCGGACGTCCTCCTCGAGCGTGGTGTCCTCGATCGCGCCGCGATCGATGCAGGTGTTGGCGCCGATCTCGCAATCGTCGCCGACGACCACGCCGCCCAGCTGTGGCACGTTGAGCCAGCGGCCGGCTTCCATCGCAAGCCCGAAGCCCGCGGCACCAAGCACCGCGCCGGGATGGATCACCACGCGCTGGCCCAGGCGCACACGCACGACCAGCGTGACGCGTGCAATCAGTTCGGTGCCTGCACCGACAACGCAGTCCTCGCCGATCACGCAGCCCGGGCCGACGATCGCACCGGCTTCCACGCGACTGCGCGCGCCGATGCTGACGAAGGGGCCGATGTGGGCGGATGCGTCGACGCTCGCGGACGGATCGACGACGGCGGAAACGTGCACGCCGGCATCGCGCACCGGGCGCGGCTCGAACAGGGCGGAGATCTTCGCGAACGCGGCGTAGGGATCGCGCGCGATGAGCGCGGTGCGGTCGTAACCGCTGGCGTCGTCCTCGCGCATGACGACCACGCCCGCTTCGCTCTGTGCGAGCTGGCCGCGGTATTTCGGATTGGCGAGGAACGCCAGTTGCGAAGCGCCGGCGCGCGCGAGCGTGCCGACGCCATCCACGCGCGCCGCGCCATCGCCGACAAGGCGCAGGCCGAAGCGCTGCGCCAGTTCGTCGGCGGTGTACGCGGCGGGCGCCATCGACGCCGCCGTCAGAACGTACCGCCGAAGGTGAACTGCAGGCGCTCCAGTTCGTCGCCTTCGGTGACCACGTTGCCGTTGGCATCGCGCACCGTGTCCTGCTTCTTGATCGGGAACGCGTAGCTGATCGAGATTGGGCCCATGGGCGAGCGCCACATCAGCGCGATACCCGTCGACATGCGCAGGTCGCCCGCGTCGAACGCGTCGTAGTCCTTGTAGACATTGCCGACGTCGAAGAACGCCGAGACGCGCGCGGCCGGCGTGTCGAGCAGGGTCGGGAAATACATTTCCAGCGAGCCGACCGTCTTGAACGCGCCACCGATCGGCTGCAGGTAGTTCGGGTTGCCGGCCGGGGCGTCGCGCGGACCCAGCGTGTTGTCGGTGAAGCCGCGCACCGAGCGCACGCCACCGGCGTAGAAGTTCTCGAAGAACGGCAGGCCGCTCGCGGTGATGGTGCGGATGAAATCGTCATCGCCCTCCACGCACGAGTAGTTGCCCGCGGTCTTGCAGAGGTTGCGCGTCTTGTCGTTGCCGTAGCTGTCGCCGTAGCCCAGTTCGGCGCGCGTGTTGAGCACGAAGTGGCGCGACAGCGGCCAGAACTTGGAGATGTTGTAGTTGAGCTTGTAGTACTCGGCCGTGGAGCCGGGCAGCGTGGTTTCCAGCCACACGCGCTGCTGCATGCCGCGCGTCGGGGTCAGGTAGCTGTCCAGCGAGTTGCGGCCCCAGCCCATTTCCGCGCGCCAGGCGTGGAAGGTCTGGCGATCCATCGCGAGCACGTAGTCGACGATGCTCTGCGGCGTGGAGCCCGGGAAGACCAGGATTTCGTTTGTGTCGATGCCCAGCATCGCCGTGACCGTGTCGGTCTCGGTGATCGGCAGGCCCAGCACCGCCTGCGCGGCGCCGCTGTTGGTCGAGTACTGCGCGGTGTTGAAGTCGGAGTAGTCGAGTTCGCGCCACCACAGGTTGTAGCCCAGCGACAGACCATTGTCGGTGAAGTACGGATTGCGGAACGAGAAGTCGTAGCGCTGCATGTAGTCGTTGCGCTGCGCCTGCACCGACACCTGGTTGCCGCTGCCGAGGAAGTTGGTCTGCGACAGCTGCACCTGTGCGGTCAGGCCCGACAACTGCGAGAAGCCCAGGCCGAACACGAAGCTGCCCGACGTGGTTTCCTTGAGGTTGTAGACCACGTCGACCTGGTCGTTGGTGCCCGGTACCGGCACGGTCTCGACGTCGACGCTTTCGAAGTAACCCAGCTGCTGCAGGCGGATCTTCGAGCGGTCGATCGCGGCCTGCGAGTACCACGAACCTTCGAACTGGCGCATCTCGCGACGGATCACTTCGTCGCTGGTGCGGCTGTTGCCCTTGTAGGTGATGCGGCGCACGTTGACGCGCGGACCCGGCACGACCTGCATGTTGATGCCGACGGTCTTGTCTTCGCGGTTCACGTCCGGGATCGGATTGACCTGCGCGAACGCGTAACCGACGTTGCTGAGGGTGTTGATGATCGCGTCGGAGCTGATTTCCAGCAGGCGGCGCGAGAAGATCTGGTCCGGCTTGACCAGCACCAGGCGCTCGATCTGATCCTTCGGCAGGATCGTGTCGCCGGTGACCTGCACGCTGGACACCTTGTACTGCTCGCCTTCGGTCACGCCGGCGGTGAGGAACATGTCCTGGCGGTCCGGGCTGATCGAGACCTGCGTGGAGTCGACGCTGAAATCGACGTAGCCGCGGTCCAGATACCAGGAGTTGAGCTTTTCCAGGTCGCCGGAGAGCTTCTCGCGCGAGTACTGGTCGTCGCGGCGGTACCAGCTGAGCCAGTTGTGTTCCTTCGACTCCCAGGTGTCGAGGATGTCCTTCTCGTCGAACTTCTCGTTGCCGATCAGGTTGACGTGGCGGATCTTCGCCGCCTTGCCTTCCTTGACCGTAATGGTGATGTCGACGCGGTTGCGATCCAGGCGCGACACCGTCGGGGTGATCTCGACGTTGTACTTGCCGCGGTTGTTGTACTGGCGCGTCAGTTCCTGCGTCACGCGGTCCAGCGCGAGGCGGTCGAAGGTGTCGCCTTCGGACAGGCCGGCTTCCTTCAGGCCCTTGAGCAGGTCCTCGGTCTTGATGTCCTTGTTGCCCGTCAGCGTCAGCTTGTTGATCGCCGGACGCTCCTGGACGGTGACGACGAGGATGTCGCCCTGGCGGCCGATGTTGACGTCTTCGAAGAAGCCGGTCTTGTAGAGCGAGCGGATCGCTTCGCCCACGCGCGAGGCGTCGATGGTGTCGCCGCGCTCGATCGGCAGGTAGGTGAACACCGTACCGGCGGAGATGCGCTGCAGGCCGTCGATGCGGATGTCGCTGACGGTGAACGAACCTACGGACGCCGAGGTCTGCGGCGAGCCTGCCAGGGCGAACGGATCGGCCGTCTGCGCCAGCGCGGGCAGGGCGGTCGAACCCATCGCCGCGATCAGGGCGAGGGCGAGCAGGCGGCGGGTCGGCGTTGGCGTCATTGATACGTCCGGTAGAGGGTCGTGTTGGCCCGGGGCCGGGCGTAGGGTCGGGGCGGTAGCGGTAAGGCGCAGGCAGGTGTCCGGCATCAGCGCACCAGGTTGTTCATGATGTCGTTGTAGAACGCCAGTCCCATCAGGCCGGCGATCAGCGCCAGGCCCACGTACTGCCCGGCGGCCATCGCTCGTTCGCTGACCGGGCTGCCCTTGACCAGCTCGATAAGGTAATACAGCAGGTGACCGCCGTCCAAGATCGGGATCGGCAACAGGTTCAGGATGCCCAGGCTGAGCGACAGCATCGCCAGCATCTGCAGGAACCACGCAGCGCCGTGCTGGGCCGACATGTTCGCGGCGCGGGCGATGGTGATGGGACCTGCGACAGTGTTCTGCACCGATACGCGGCCGGTGAATGCGCGGCCGATCATTGCGAACAATTCGTGCGCCTGGTGGACGCTTTCGCGGAACGCGGCCGGGATGGCGGCGATGGGGCCGTAGCGCAGCACCGCATCCTTGGCGGGCTCCGGCGGCTGCGCCGCGGTCACGCCCAGGCCCCAGTATTCCTGGCCGGTCTGCGGCTGCTTCATGCGCGCCGGCGCGATTTCCAGCGCCAGGCGATCGCCCTTGCGCTCGACTTCGATCATCGCAGGCCCGCCGTGTTCGCCCAGCGTCTGCACGCGCGGGCCGATGTCGTCCCATGCGGCGACGGGCTGGCCGTCGATCGCGGTGATGCGGTCGCCTTCGGCCAGCACGCCCCAGGCCGGCGTATCGGGTGCGACGCGGCCGACGAGCGGCGGCACCAGCAGGTAGCGCGGCGTCAGCCCGATGGCCTCCACCGCGCGACGCTCGTCGAACGAGGCGGGCAGGTTGGACAGTCGCAGCTCGTGCGTGGCTTCGCTGCCGGACGGCGTGCGCACGCGCACGTTGGTGTCGGCGCGGTCGAGCGCGGCGGGGATGATCGCCATCACCGCCTCGCTCCAGGTCGGCGTGTCGCGATCGCCCACGGCCAGGATCGTGTCGCCCTGGCGCAGTCCGGCGGACGCGGCGATGCCGGTGGCGTTGCCGACGACCGGTGCGTAATCGGCGCGGCCGACCACGAACATCGCCCAGAACAGCGCCACGCACAGGATCAGGTTGGCGATGGGGCCGGCTATGACGATCGCGATTCGCTTCCACACCGGCTGACGGTTGAACGCCTGCGGCAGCAGCGGCTCGGGCACGGTGAATTCGCGCTCGTCCAGCATCTTGACGTAGCCGCCCAGCGGAATTGCCGCGACCACATATTCGGTGCCGTCCTTGCCGCGATGCGTCCACAGCGGCTTGCCGAAGCCGACCGAGAAACGCAGCACCTTGACCCCGCAGCGTCGCGCGACCCAGTAGTGGCCGAACTCGTGGAACGTGACCAGCACGCCGATCGCGACGATCAACCACCAGATGGAGCCGATGAACTCACTCATGGCGATGCGGGCTCTGTCGGGTGGTCATGCGCAGGCGGCGACGGCCTGCGCGGCATGGCGTCGTGCCTGTGCATCGGCATCGCGCAGGGCCGCCAGCGACGTCGCCGGGGTGGGTGGAAGCGCGGCGAGGGTGTCCTCGACCAGCGCGGGTATCGCTAGGAAACCGATGCGGCGCTGAAGAAATGCTGAAACCGCGACTTCGTTCGCGGCATTGAGCACAGCCGGAGCCGTGCCGCCAGCATTCAGCGCCTCGAACGCCAGACGAAGACAAGGGAAGGCGTCCAGGTCCGGCGGTTCGAAATCAAGCCGTCCGTGCGCCAGCATGTCCAGGCCGGAGACGCCGGACTCGATGCGCTCGGGCCAGCCGAAGCCCACCGCCAGCGCGGTGCGCATGTCGGGCAGGCCGAGCTGGGCCAGCGTGGAGCCGTCGACGAATTCCACCAACGAGTGCACCAGGCTTTGCGGATGCACCAGCACCTGGATGCGGTCGCCATCCACGCCGAACAGGTGGTGGGCCTCGATGACTTCCAGCCCCTTGTTCATCAGCGTGGCCGAATCGACGGAAATCTTCGGACCCATCGACCACTTGGGATGGGCCACGGCCTGTTCGGGCGTGACTTCTCCCAGTTCCTCACGACGACGGCCACGGAACGGTCCGCCCGACGCGGTGAGCAGGATGCGGCGCAGCCCGGCGTGCGCGTGCGCATCGGGCAGGCACTGGAAGATCGCGTTGTGTTCGCTGTCCACCGGCACGATGGTCGCGCCGCCGGCGTGCGCGGCCTGCATCAGCAGTTCGCCCGCGAGCACCAGCGATTCCTTGTTCGCCAGCAGCAGGCGCTTGCCCGCGCGCGCGGCGGCGAGCGTGGACGGCAGGCCGGCCGCACCGACAATCGCGGCCACGACCGTGTCGCAGGCATCGCCCGCCACGAGCTGTTCAAGCGCCTCGTCACCGCAATGCGCCTGGGTTGGAAGACCTGCATCGCGCAGGCCGTCGCGCAGCGTCGCGAACGCGGCTTCGTCGGCGATGACCGCATGGTCGGGACGATGGCGGCGGCATAGTTCGACCAGCGCGGCGGCATTGCTGCCGGCCGCGAGCACGCACGCGCGCAGGCGCTGCGGGTGGCGCGCGATCACGTCCAGCGCGGAGGTGCCGATCGAACCGGTGGCTCCCAGGACGGCGACGCGGCGCATTGTCTGCACGCTCATCGACTCAGAAACCGAAGAACGCCTTGCCGACGGCGAACACCGGCAGCGCGGCCAGCACGCCGTCGATGCGGTCGAGGATGCCGCCGTGGCCGGGGATGAGGTTGCCCGAGTCCTTCACGCCTGCATGGCGCTTGAGCAGGCTCTCGAACAGGTCGCCGACCACCGAGAACAGCACGGCGAACAGCGCCACCAGCGCGATGGCGGGCAACTGGTCAGGCCGTGCCCCGGCGAACAGCGCGAAGCCGATGCCGACCGCGATGCCGGCGACCACACCGCCCATCAGGCCTTCCAGCGTCTTGTTCGGGCTGATGCGCGGCGCGAGCTTGCGCGCACCGAACAGCTTGCCGCCGAGCTTGCGACCGGCGAAGTAGGCGCCGCTGTCGGCGGCCCAGACGATCGCCAGCGCCGTCAGGAGCCAGCGGTGTCCGTTGGGCTGGCTCGCATGGATCCATGCCAGGGCGCACCAGGCCGGAATGACCGCCAGTGCACCGGCCGCGAGCTTGAACACGCGCGCGTAGGTGTCGTGGTCGCTGGCGAAGTCGTAGCGGCCCAGCCAAGCCAGCGCAAGCAGCCACCACACCACGCCCACCACGGCGGCGAGCTGGAACAGCACCATGCTGTAGGCCGCGGTCGAACGCGATGCCCACACGATGGCGACCATCACCGCCAGGTTGGCCACCAGCAGCACGGTGCGGGCGAGGGTGTCCTCGATCTCGGCCAGGTCGAACCATTCCCACAGGCCCGCCAGGAACAGCACCGCCGCGACCGCGACCATCCAGGGCGTGGGCAGCAACAGGATCGCGGCGATCGCGACCGGCGCCATCACCAGTGCGGCGAGCAGGCGGGTTCGGGTCATTCGGAAGTCTCGTTGGTCGGAGCCGGCGCGACCTGCGCGCCAGTGAGGCCGAAGCGGCGCTGACGGCCGGAATAGTCGTCCAGGGCGCGTTGCAGTGTGGCCGCATCCAATTCGGGCCACAACAACTCGGTGAACCACAGTTCGGTGTACGCCAGCTGCCACAACAGGAAGTTGCTGATGCGCGTCTCGCCGCCGGTGCGGATGAACAGGTCCGGCGCGGGCAGCTCGGCCAGCGACATGCGCGAGGCGAGGGCGCGTTCGTCGATCTCGTCCGGATCCAGGTGCCCGGCGGCGACGTCCTGTGCGAGCGAGCGCGCGGCCTGCGCGATGTCCCAACGTCCGCCGTAGCTGGCGGCGATGGTCAGATGCAGGCGGGTGTTGGCGCGCGTGCGGTCTTCGGCCGACGCCATCTGGCGGCCGATGGCTTCGCTGAAGCGCTCGCGTTCGCCGATGAAGCGGATGCGCACGCCGCGGCGGTCGAGTTCGTCGACCTCGCGCTCCAACGCACCGAGGAACAGCTTCATCAGCGCGCCGACCTCGTCTTCGGGGCGGCCCCAGTTCTCGCTGGAAAACGCGAACAGGGTCAGTGCCTCGATGCCGCGCTCCAGGCAGAAGTCGATGCACACGTTGACCGCGCGCGCGCCGGCGCGATGGCCGATCGCGCGCGGACGACGACGACGCTCCGCCCAACGCCCGTTGCCGTCCATGATGACGGCGAGATGGCGCGGAATGCGTTCGCTGGCAGTGGCGGGCTGGGTCGACATGACGGGACGATCTGACCCGTCAAACCGCCATGAGTTCCTGTTCCTTCGCCTTGACCACTTCGTCGACATCCTTGATCGCCGAGTCGGTGATCTTCTGGATCTCGGTTTCGGCGCGGGAAACATCGTCCTCGGTCACCTGCTTGTCCTTCAGCAGTTCCTTGACCTGGTGGTTGGCGTCGCGACGGATGTTGCGGATCGCCACCTTGGCGTTCTCGCTTTCCGAGTGCACCAGCTTGGTCAGCTCCTTGCGGCGCTCTTCGGTCAGGGCGGGCAGGTTGAGGCGGATCACGGTGCCGGCGGTGTTCGGCGTCAGGCCCAGGTCGGAGGCGAGGATCGCCTTCTCGACCGCACCGACCATCTGCTTCTCCCAGGGGGTGATCGTCAGCGAGCGCGCGTCGGAGACGGCGACGGTGGCGACCTGCGAGAGCGGCATGTCGGAGCCGTAGTAGTTCACTTTGAGATGGTCGACCAGCGCGGTGGAGGCGCGCCCGGTGCGGACCTTGATCAGGTCGTGGCGAAACGCTTCGACGCTCTTGGCCATGCGGGTCTGTGCGTCCTTCTTGATGTCGTTGAGCATCGCCGGCTCCGGTCCTGTTGCGGTAATCGCGGGATTATATAGGCAGGTCGCGCGTCCACGCCCGCCGCGCGGGGCGGCGGGCCCGGGCGCGTCGTTCAGGCGGAGCCCTCAGTGGGCGTGATCGTGGCCTTCGTGGCCGTGCTTGTGCGCTTCATGGCCGTGCTCGTGACCGTGAGCACCGTGCGGGGCGCGGTCGTGACGATCGTGTTCGCACGCGCGGCCCAGCTCGACCTGCAGGGTCGGGTGATTGATGCCGAAGCGCTGGTCGAGCTCGCGGTTCAGGCGGTCGATGAAGGCGTCGTGGTCGCTGGCATTCGCGGCGTCCATCGGGCGTACCAGGTGCGCCGTCATGGCGATCTCCCCGGCGCCCAGCGACCAGATATGCAGGTGGTGCACGGCCTGCACGCCCGGCTGGGACGCGAGGAACGCCTGCACGTCGGCCTGGCGGATGCTCGGCGGGACGGCGTCCATCGCGGCGTTGAAGGCATCGCGCAGCAGGCCGAACGCGCCGAGCGCGACCACCACGCTCACCAGCAGCGCGGTCGCCGGGTCCAGCCATTCCCAGCCCAGCCACCACATGCCCGCGCCGGCCAGGACGGCGGCGAGGGACACGGCCGCGTCCGCGATCAGGTGCAGGAACGCACCGCGGCGGTTGAGGTCCTGATCGTGGCCTTCGCGCACCATCCATGCAGCACCGAGGTTCACGGCGATGCCGATCGCCGCGACGATGATCACCGGCAGCGCAGGGATCTGCGGCGGTGCGTTGAAGCGGCGCATCGACTCCCACGCCAGCGCGCCGGAGAAGCCGACCAGCAGCACCGAATTGGCGAGCGGCGAAAGCAGCGTCGCCCGACGCCAGCCGTAGGTGTGGCGGTCGGTCGGCGCACGCCGCGCGAGCACCGCCGCGCCCCAGGCCAGGCCCAGCCCGAGCACGTCGCCGAAGTTGTGCAGCGCATCGGACAACAGCGCCAGCGAATTGGTGGCGAAGCCGTAGCCCGCTTCGAGCGCGGTGTAGGCGAGATTGATCAGCGTGACGGCGGCGAAGGCGCGCGTCGAATTGATCGTGTGGTCGTGGTGGTGTCCGTGGCCCATGCGCGAATGGTGGCATGGGCGCTGCGGCGGACTCTATTACAGCTTCGTCATGCGCCGATGATCGAAGCTGTGAGCGATCGGAGCCGGCATCCCATCAAACCCGTCGTCCCGGCGAAGGCCGGGATCCAGGCACCTTCGCCAGCTTCCGTAGCCCGGGTAAGCGAAGCGCACCCGGGTCGTGCGTGACAGGCCCCGGGTGCGCTTCGCTTACCCGGGCTACCGCTAACGCTGGACTCAGCCGTTACGCCCCTGCACCAGCGTGCCGATGTGCTCGCCGTGCAGGATCTTCAGCAACTGCCCCGGACGGCCCATGTCGAAGATGCGCAGCGGCAGGTCGCTGTCGCGGCACAGGGCGAAGGCGGCGGTGTCCATCACCTGCAGGTCGCGGGCGATGACCTCGTCGTAGCTGAGTTTCTCGAAGCGCACCGCATCGGTGTGCTTCTTCGGGTCCTTGTCGTACACGCCGTCGACCTTGGTGGCCTTCAGCAGCAGGTCGGCGCCGATCTCGATCGCGCGCAGCGCCGCGCCAGAGTCCGTGGTGAAGAACGGATTGCCCGTGCCCGCGGCGAAGATCGCGATGCGGCCCTTTTCCAGATGACGGATCGCGCGGCGACGGATGTAGTCCTCGCACACGTCGTTGATCTTGAGCGCGCTCATCACGCGGCACTTCGCGCCGAGCTTTTCCAGCGCGTCCTGCATCGCCAGCGCGTTGATGACGGTGGCGAGCATGCCCATCTGGTCGCCCGTCACTCGGTCCATGCCGCCGGCGGCCAGGCCCGCGCCGCGGAAGATGTTGCCGCCGCCGATCACCAGCGCCACTTCGGCACCGGCCTGCTGCGCCTCGATCACCTCGCGGGCGAGGCGTCCGATCATCTTCGGGTCGATCCCGTAATCCTCGTCCCCCATCAGCGCCTCGCCGGAAAGTTTGAGCAGGACACGGCGATAGGCGAGCTGGGACATGGGGGCCTCGGAAGTAGGTGGGCAAACGGCGGGATTGTACGGGATGGGGCGTCAGCGCCGCGGGGTGCCTTCCGATTGCAGCGTGGAACGCCTCCATGCCGCGCCGCAGCACCGCTAAAGCAATCGGAACGTACGGGCAAGGGCGCTTTTGGCTGGAACGCCACTGTGAGCTTTGCCAAC
>Ga0209025_1005053_pt1 | contig 10999 bp, 4 predicted proteins | sample AraplaMF_Col_mLB_FD_184256 | JGI IMG/M metagenome (GOLD analysis project Ga0209025, IMG submission 184256) | Arabidopsis root microbial communities from the University of North Carolina, USA - plate scrape MF_Col_mLB (SPAdes) (version 2) | ecosystem: Host-associated > Plants > Roots > Endosphere ... | reverse complement strand
GAAATTCTGGTTACCAGCGACGCGGCCTAGGCCTTGATAGGCGAGTTTCCAACTCGGGCCTGTCGTGAAGATCGGGTGGCCGCGAACCTCCTTCTCCCAAGCTTCTAGTAGCCACTGCGACACTTCGGAAGGGCATCGGCGGAATTGCCATGTTAAAAATCGGAAGGACTGAGTTCCAACGGCCTCTCCCTTGAGGCCGCGTCGGACCTCGTCCAGGGCCCGCTCCGCCAAGCGATCGAGCTTAGCGACCGCAGCAGCATCGACACCGGATGGGATTGTGCCGTCGCTGGAAATTGCGTATTTGCCGCCAGGACGCGCCGACAATCGATTTGCGAGTGCGTTCCAATCAACGTCGGTGCGGTCAACATTTTTCTCTAGAAGACTGAAAAGGCCGTCGCCACGCGGGCTATCGTTCCATGCATCGATGCCACAGGCCAACACCAATCGTCCAGGGATCGTCGGTGCCGGTCTCTGAAACCCTTCGATCAGGGTTTCCCAGCTTTCGCTCAGTTCCGCCGCACCATCCCAGTCGACCTGAAACTGATGACCGAGCTTCTGAGAATGAACGAGCATTTTTGCTCGACCTGAAGCAGGGCTTTGCTCAACCCACAACTCAACCGGCACCGTCTGATCGACCTTCACGCCGATGTTGACCTCTGCCTTGCGAGGAAACTCGGCGGTCTCTTTACGCAAGAAGATGGAAAACCGATCTTGCCCGGCTTGGATGGCCAACCGAGCGGGTTGCGGACTCCGATAAACCTCCCCAGCCGGAAGGGTCTCATCTGAATCTACGAGATCATAACTCTCGACCGCGTCTCGACGCTGAACAATTGTCGAAATCTGGGGCAGGAAGTCGAAGTAAATCGGATCGCGTTTGCTCAGACGCTTCGCGGCAGACAATGCACCTTCGGCGACTGCATTGACCGGCAGGACGACAACATCGCGTCCTGTACTCGACACGACCGTCGACTGAAAGGCATGTCGGAGGCTCCCTTCGATCAGCGTTTCCAGCAAAATTGTGTCGCAGTCAGCAAGAGCGTGCCGTAGGTCAGGAAGCCCAGATATCCGCTGGTGGTCGATTGCCGACGGGGGCTTTAATATCTGCCAATCGCCATTGTCCTGGCGGAGTACCTCAGCCTCCGAGGGCATGCCGAGAGCGAGACGCCCGTTTGCGCGAGCCCATTCCAGATGGCCCGTACGATCGACTGACGAGGCATTTTTCACGGCCGTCTTGGCGATAGTCGCTAGTCCATGGTATCCCCACTCGGACCGGATCAACATTCCAGTTGATCGACGCTCGGGTGCCAGCACAGTTTCGCCATGGCTTCGTTCACGACGGACCCTGAGTTTCTGGACGGTGACGCCGTCGGCCGTTTGGGACACAATCCCGACCTTCTGACCCTCACCAACTGTTCCCTCATCAATAGCGAAGATCGTTGCGAGAACCGATCGCCACACTAAGAGTGGGGTAGAAACTTTGGACTTCCGCAACGAGGCCAGAAGGCGTTCCTGAAGCAGTTCGCCTGTTTCCGGATGGTCGTCGAGGCTGGCGACGCCACAGCTCGCGCCGGACGACAGTCCCTTGAATGCAGCAACCAGATGCGGGATCGACGGCTCCGTCCTCAGGATGTCGGCAACCCTTATGCGCTTTCCGGCACCACCGATGAGGCCCCAGCCAGCTCCAAGGCCGTGAGGAGAAATTGACGCCTGCGCACCTCCAACAAGGCCACCGTCAGCCTTTGCGCTGGTCTCAACAACGACGCCGAAGATACCTCCCTCGATATACGAACTTACGACCTCTTTCTCTTCGCCGTCTGGTTCCACTATCCAATTCCGTGCCGCGCTGTCGCGCCAGCCGTTTAGATCGTATCCGCAAAGCTTTCTCATGGGGCGGTCGCGTAGATTTCGCTTCGCGCAAAGGCACGGATCGCGTCGAGCCCCTGGCGCAACCCCGCGCCCGACGCCTCAAAGGCTATGCCGTCGACGCGTGTGCGGCCTCCTTGGGAAATACAGGCTTCGTACTGACCATGAGAGGGCGTCAGGATGAGGCCGTCGCGCAGAACCTCTGTGTGACCAAACGGCTGTATCTCCACGAGGCGCTCGTTTGCCTGCTTGACTGCATCGTCCAGATTGATGCGGGCCATCGCGTGGGGTGTCCAGACCGCAACTCTACGAGGCATGCCGCCTCTTTGGATATCGGTGATGCGAAGGGAAACGTGCGCTCTAGTGAGAGCCAGCATCCGGCCGGGCGCTTCGGGCCGCGACTGCACCTCAACGATGCGACCAGTATTCTTCATCCAGAACACAGCGATCGGGCGATCTTGCTCGAACCACCTTCCGAGTGACGCCTCTGATCGCCAAACAATAGGCGATTGCGCGACAAGCTCAGCCTCTTCAAGCTCGCTCAGGGCGAGAACGACGGCAAGCACCGAGAAATCTGTCCAGGTTTCAGCTTGCCACGCCCAAAGGTCGTCTAGAACCTTATCTTCTTCGAGAAGGCGTCGCCATGCTTCGTAGATGGCGTTGTAGCTGACATCCTGCATTAGAACGTAGTTTGGAACAACGCCAGCATCCGCAACGCTTACCTCAAGGTCGGCAAGCATTTGCGCGAAAGCCTTGCAAAAACGGCCAAAATGTTCGACCTGACCATACCGGCGGCTGTGCTTCGCGCGGGGGTGCTCTTGCATCCACTCTCTCGAAACCTGAAATGCTAACCGGGAATAAGCGTGAAGTACCCGGTTCTCCAGTGTATCGAAATTCTCTCGTCGTACCGTGGCAAGAATTCTCTGGCTGGTTCCAGCTCTTTCCGCAATCGTGCGTCCCGGCTGGCGAACAAGCCATCGCATTGACGCCCTATCCATCTCCTGGACGCGATCCAGGGAGGTCAGTTCTCTTGTGCGGCGGAGAACCCTTCTGATGCGCGGCTCCAATGCTTTAAGCCGAGGAAGAATTTCTTGTGCCTGACGTACGATCTCGGCCATCCGTGGATCATCTTCATTTTCGGCACGCTCCCACGCGTCACGCAGGCGTGGCCAGACATGCAGAGGGTCCTCAAGAGCTTCGCCAAGCTCTTGGACCCGCGCCAAGACTTCATTCATTCGACGAAGTAATTCTCTCGCCCGCACATCGTCGGGGGTCTCGTGTTCCTTCACGCCACGAGGTCGAACCGGGAATCCGAGCCGATCCGGACGCTGTGCGTTAGCTGTCGTCGGGTAAGGGTGCAGGATGAGTTCTATCGGGCCATCTTGGAGACGTCCCGACATCAGGCGCGAGTGGCCTCCGCCACGAGCGGCCTCGCCTCGCACTTCGCTGACCAAACAATCGCCAGGGCCAAACTTCGCGTCCGGTACCGACCTACGATCCCATGGTCTACCGAGATGAAGCATTAGCGCGACACCCCGTTCCACACGAACTGGCCCGATCCTTCTTTCGCTGAGCGGATCGAATCTTCGATGGCTTTTGCCAGATGGTCATCTTGCAAACTATCGCCGACGAAACTCATCAATTCGGAAAACGCGTGGTCGTTGCCGTCTTCGACCTCGATACCGCGCAATTTCGGCAACAGACGCATCTCGACCTGATCCGCCAATGGAACGCGGACGTCCTGCGCTCGATCGAATGACGAGTAGTTCGCGACATAGCCCATGATCGCTCGGCCCAGACGGTGGCCGAATGGTCGCTTGAACCCCTTCATGAGACCAACCATCCTGTCGACGCTGTCCGTGACCATATGATCGGCTTCGACGGAGGATGCCGGTTTGACCCATGACCGCCAACGGACGGCGGACAAAGCTTCTGGCTCGGCAACCACCCCACCCTGCGACGTTGTGCGGATCGTCTTCGGGGCAGAGAACCGGAGAACGTTGGCGCGGTCGACGACCTTGTCCGAGAGTGACTGAGTGCTCTCGTCCTCATTCATCGTTCCCGCGAACAGTAGATTGTAGCCGGGGAAGATACGAGGTGCGTCCATGCCCTTGGGCATTGGGATTTCAAGTTCGATCTCCGCGTCCTTACGCAAGGACTTGTCCCCAACCCGAGCAACGGGAGGGCGGCTTTCGAGACGGCTCAGGAAGTCGGAAAAGTAGTATTCGACACGCGCGAGGTTCATTTCGTCCAACAGGATCATCATCATCTGATCCTTGAACTCGCTCTTTTCATTATTCAGGATATCAAGATGGTAAAGCGCCCGAGCCATGTCGGTAGGGCGATATCTCTTCTCGATGTAATTGTAGAAGCCCATCAAATCCTGTGGACTGTCCCAACGTGGTTGAACAGGTACCTGCAGGAAGCCGATGCCCGTCCCAGCAGCATATTGCCGAGGCAGTTGGCTCTTACCGGTACCCGAAATACCGGCAAGGACTGCCATCTGCGTCGTATCGTTGGTTTTCATGGCAGTATGAAACGCATAAACGATGCGCCGATCGTAATGCAGGCCGCTCTGTTCCAGTCGCTGCAGTGCGCGCTGAACGGCATCTGCCTCGTTTTCTGCTGCTCGCTTCTTCCAGATCTGCATCTGCGATAGGACAGGAGGCAATGCCTTTAGTTCCTTCAGCCGCTCCTCGACGGCTTCCTCGGTCGCCTGCCCCGCTCCGCCCGTTGCTTCTGCGACATCGTTCTCGATACGGGCGACCTGCGCTAGCAGTGCAGTGCGACGGTCCTCAAGGGAAGTAATCTCCCCTTCAACGGACCGGAGCCGCTCTTCAGCAGAAGCTATCTTCGCTGAGGTCTGCGTAAATTCCGCATGAGCGGCAGCAGTTGCCTGGCGCTCCGCCCCAACGGTTTCTTGCATTTGGGAGAGCTGCTCAGATGCAGCACGCTGAAGGCCCTCGATCCGAGCGACATCGCGACCAAGCTCCTGCGATAGGCTTTCGAGGCGCTGAACACGCTCCTGGGCCTCATTGAGCTGAATAGCCTCGGATCGCATTTCGGCGATCCTAGATTCTAAGGCGGCCTGCTCCCGCTTCATTTCATCGTTTAACACGAACAATCTCTCGGCAGCTGCCAATCGGTCGTGGACGGCATCAAGGTCGGCGCGGGCAGAGGCAAGTTCGGCGTCAATGGCCTGCTTCTGGATGACTTCGGCTTCCATCTGCTCACGGAGAGCGCGAATTTCATCCTTTCGCTCGTCTTTTTGGAGCCATTCAGCATTCAGTTCGTCGAGCTGTCGCTTCGTAGCATCGTAGTCTGCCTGGACATCAGCTATATTTGCCAAGGCCTTGCGCCGCTCGCCCAATTCGTTGTCGATGTCGCTTAGCGCCATCCGCTTGTCCGCGATAGCGGTTTCCAGTGACTCCAACGATCGTGTCGGACCAGCAGCGGTCACGACGCGGTCGTGAAGCACGGCAAAGGTCGTCTGGACAATAATCAGCACGACGACGGCGAGCGCAGCAAAGAGCAGGATCAAAATATTTCCGGTCAACATGGAGATGCTCTTTTCTTAAGGCTGCGCAGGCTGGGCAGTATCAGGGGCCGATGGTGCGGCCGGAGGTGGAGAGGCCGACTGCACCGGATCCCTCGATGTCTTTACATCGTTGAGTGCAGCGATTTCTTGGGTAAGAACGCCCTTGCGGCCATTGAGGTTTGCCAGCTCGTCCCTGACGGCAGTCAGTTCGTTCTGTCTCAACTCCAGCTCTTTTGATAATTGGGCCTGCTTGTTTTGCAGGTCGGTTACCGCGTTTTCTAGCGTGACTTTCTCTGCGCCCGCCCTATCCAGATCGACTTTGTCGATGCTGTTCTTTGCGCGTAGGGCTTGGAGGTCGGCAACTTCAAGCTTGATGCTGTCTTGCTGAGACGTTGCGGCAGCTATGTCCGCCTGAATGCTACTTAACTGCGCCTTAGCGACTGGAAGAGCTGCTTGAGATTGCTCTAACGCGTCCTGGGCAGCCTTCAGGTTTCCTTCTGCGGCAGCGGCATCCGCCCTCGCCCGATCAGCCGATGACGCGAGGCTGGTGAGATCCCCGTTCAACGACGCCTTTTTGCTTTCCAGCTCGCTGACTTGCTCCGCAAGATCGGCTCTGGAGCTTTCCTGGCGAGCCATATCTGATTCTGTCTTAGCAGCGAGAACCTTGGCCTTCGAAACCTGATCCTGCTGCTTTGCGATAGCCGCATCAAGGTCTTGAGAGGTACGTTGCTTGTCGCTAATGTCCTTCGTGATCTTGCCGATCTGTGATGTCAAGGCGGCCTGCCGGGCGGTCAAATCGGCCACTTGGCGCTGGCGATCATCCAAATCTTGAAGCTGTTGGCTTAGCTTGGCTACCTCTGCTTCCTTATCGCGGCGGACCTTGTCGCTGGTCGCAGCGGCCTCGTCAGCCGCGTTCCTTCGATCTTGTGCCTGAGATAACTCACTGTTGGTCTGATCGATTTTTGACTGATTTGCAGCGATAGCTTTCTGCAGATCGGCGCTCTGCGACCGCAGGCTAACTAAGGTTGTCTGAGCTGTGGCGGCTTCCGCAATAGTGTCGGCAGCAGCCTTCGCTTGCTCTTGGAACGCACGAAGCTTTTCTGAACCGTCTGAAAGGGATGCCGTTTGCTGCTTGATCTCAGCGTTGAGGCGGTCCCTCTGAGCCGCCAGGTCAGCTATCGTCTTTCGGACGCCGTCTGCTTCCACGCTTCGCTGTGAGATTTCAGACAACACGTCATCGCGGCGGCCTAGAGCCTCGGTGCGCTCACTGTTGTAACGCTGAATATCGGCGCGAACGGCACCATAATCACGTTCAAGGGCATCGACCTGGAGAAGTGCTACCGAGATTGCCCCTGCCGAAAGAATCCCAAGGGCTAAAGCGACATAGGTAAACCGTCGCGATTTAGGAAAGTTGTTTTGCGACGCGTTCAATGCATCCCTCCAGATCCTGAGCTAGTTCGTCCACCCAAAAGCGCTGGACTTTCCAGCCAAGGGATTTCAACTGATGGTCACGCCAGTGGTCGCCGATTTTCCTCTTTCCATCGGTGTCTGCATGCCAATGACGACCATCTACTTCAAGGTCGAGCTTGACATCTCCGCTGCCGAAAAGAGCAAAATCCAGTCGCCGACCGGCGACTTCAAACTGGGGTATCGGATTGAGACCACGCTTCCTCAGCGCTGAATCAACGATCCGCTCCCAATTGCTATCAAAGGTGCCCTCGCCCACTCGCCCTTTCGGTTCGGTCGCAGTTGCCGCGAGCCGCTGAAGGCTGCCAACCTTTCCGGACCGGGCGTAGGTCAAATCACCGAATACATGGGCAACGGCACGGGCACGGCTGATCGCTACGTTCAAGCGCCGCCAGTCCTTCTGAACGAATGTCACGGCGCTGGTCGCAATCGAATGTCCCAAGGTAGGCGAGAAAAGAATGAGATCCCTTTCCTGGCCTTGGAAACTATCGACCGTGCCCACGCGAAGCTCCGCTCTCGCTCTGAGTTTTTCGCCTATTTCGGCAAAAATTGCTTGTTCCAGCGCGTAAACTTGCGGCCTGAACGGGGCAATGACCCCGATCGACCCGCTGTACCCCTGCTCGGCAAGGAGCATGTGAATATGCCTGGTAACAGCAGCCACTTCTGAGACGTTAACGTTGCCGATCATCGGCGATGTTGGTGCCGGTACGTCAGTCCAAGCTATGCCCGGCTTCATCCCTTTAGGCGATCGGAGCTTTTCCTGGTCTCCAGCGACCCGGAGCTGGCCACCGTAAAAGTGCTCGTTTATGTACCCGACAATATCTGCGGCGGATCGGTACTGATCTCGAAGCATTACCTTTGCCGCGCCAGGTGTCAGGTCCGCAAGATCGAACAAGGACCGACGGCTTTGTGCGAACCGACCCATCTTAGATACTGGAAGGTCCTGAGCCTTCATTAGATTGCGATCATGCGCGATACCAAGCTGGCTGATGAAAGAAAGCTGCCTGTTGTCGCCCACGACCACGACGCGTTTGGCGCGAGCGAAAATTGGAAGTGCGGATGCGATGTCGCACTGACTGGCTTCGTCGAAGATCGCGAGGTCGAAGAGGCTTTCGGACAAAGGCACTCGCCGGGCCGCGCCGAGAACCGATACCAGCCAAAGCGGGCGATGGCTCACGACTTCCCCAGCTAGATCAGCTGGTAATGGTCCGGAATTCTGGGCTAGCTCCAGATTGGCCAGCTCTTCGCCCAATCTTCGGCGGTCTGTCTCGGTGAGATTGACTTTAGACGCCAGAACTTTGGGAAGTAGCTCCCTGGCGATTTCCCCGATCTCATTCGTGACCGCGACTGGATCACCCCTGACTTCGATTGTTGCCAGTTCCGCCCGCAATTTCGCGAGCCGCTGGTTCAAGGTGGCCAGCGTCGCACCTTCACCTGTTGGTTGCCCCTGGCCACTGGTCCCCGCCCCCACGCCAAGCGTTCGCAGCAAGAAGTTGAGCACCCTTGCAAGAGTGCCGACCTTGGCGATTTCAACAGCCGGGGTCCCTACATCGTTGGATCCCCCCGTTAGAGCTTCGATCCGTTCCAAAAGCTCCGCGATCGACCCATGTATCAGTGAGGCGCGATCAATCTCGTCAAGAATGCGGTTTCGATTTTGGGCAAGAGTCGAAATCTTAGAGCGTAAGACGGGGTCCGGCTCGGCTGCCCCCTTAGACGGCTCGCTTACAAGATCATCGAGTACCCGATCGAAAGACTGGTCGATATCGCGAGAGGGATCGAGGGTTCGGACCAGAAATGGGGCCTGCGGAGCGATCCCACCAAGCCTGGACTCTACGGCGTCCAGTGCCTGGTGGTTCTTCGACGCCACGAGAACGCTGCCGCCGTCGGCGATCACAGACGCCGCTATGGAGACAATTGCTTGGCTCTTTCCGGTTCCTGGCGGCCCGGTCACCACAGTTAGCGGCGCGGTCATCGCCTGCCTAACCGCGTCGATCTGTTCTTTATTCAGATCACCGGTGTTGATCACCGGCGTCAGTCGTGCCGTGGCAGGCGCTTCCAGCCCAAGAATCGGGGCCAATGCGGTCGCTGCTAGCTTCTCCTTCGACCAGGAAGCTATTGTATCGAGGTCACGCACGGCACCGGCGGTGAACGTCGTGTCGGTGGGGAGAAACAGAGCCGCGATGTCGTGAACACCAACGTTGTTTGGATCCAGATCGATCCGCATCTGCTGTCCCGTGATCTTTCCTCGAAAAGTGCTTGAAACAGCTTCCTTTAAGCGCGAAAGAAACTCCTCTTGTCTGAGTCCCAAGCCCTCGGCTTGAGCGAAGACATCCCGCAGGCCAGCCTCTTTCCAGTTGGCGCTCCTTGCGACTCCCTTGATCCAGTCGGGGTTTGCAACAATGTCATCTGTATCAACGACCACCTCAAGGTGGGTCGAACTTCGCTTCCACTCAGCGCTGATCAAACCTACCGGCCAAACAACGGGCACGCCTTGCTTCTTGCCGACCCCCAGAGGCCATCCGACAGCGAGCGTTTGTTCATTCGCCTCCCGCTTCACTAGCGCTTGGCGAAAGTCGTCCGGCAACTCTTCGAGTGGGATAGAGATGGTCAGCACCTGACCGTCCTCGGGAGTCAGCGGACCAAGTCCCGTGAACAACTGCCACTGTACGGAGTGCCGGTCTTCGACTTGGGTGATTGCCCCTCGTGGGTCTGATCGTAGAGCGGATCTATAGTATCGCAGCAATGCGTTGGGATCGATTGAGGCGGCGCTTTCGACCGCTTTGAGATCGTCTACAACGACAGTCGATGATCGAAACGTGGCGTGAACGGGCCTCAGAAGATTGCTATCGGCGGAATGGGGGGCTGCAATTGTTGCCCCGCGAGGTGAGGCAAATACTGGACGCCATTTGCCGTCTCGACCTTTAGCCACCCTCCCGGCTTCACTAAGCGCTGAAAGTTCGGCGTAAACCGCTGCCCGCCTGCGCGGGTCAAAATCAATGTTGAGCAACGCCAACAATTCGCTGGTCGTACGGCCTGTCGGAAAGGCCGAAATAGTGCGCAGTAGTACCGACATTGAATGCTTTTGCCCCACCTGCGTGTTCGGGCCACGCAGCACGTCAATGATGAATCGACCCCGCCGCTAACTCTGCGAGTGTGGTGAATGAAGTCAATCGTTCACAACCTCAAATACCCACCCATTTTTGGTCCACGCATCTGGTCGGTTTAGTTTGTGACCGTTTAGTCACACCAGCCTCCGGCGTTACGCGGCAGACAATATCCTCGGAAGGCTTAATAGCTCGACATCTATGCTTCTTCACCGTGCAGCTGAAGCTCGTTAAGTCGGTGCGTCGTGTGCGAGAATGAGCATGTCAGAAATATCTGTCGGCTATTGCCAATCACCGCCACTAGCTCTGACAATCAATTGACTGCATTCCCGGTCAATCCCAAATGAACTTCGTCTCATCCGCCGCGATAACCGGCAAAATCGCGGGCCAATTCTTCACCCCCGAAGCTGTGGCAAAGTCACTCGTCGCTTGGGTCGTTCGCACTCCGACCGACCGCCTTCTTGATCCGTCGTGCGGAGAAGGTGCGATCCTTGCTCATCACGGCAATTCTCGGGGTATAGAGCAAAATCCCTACTCCGCGTGTGTTGCTCACGAAAGATTGCCGCACGCATCCATCGACAATACGGACTTTTTCACCTGGGCTTCCACGACTGCCGAGCGGTTTGAGTGTGCTGCCGGTAATCCGCCTTTCATCCGCTACCAGAATTTCAAGGGTCTCTCGAAAGCTGCTGCAGCCTCGATCTGCAACGCACATGGTGTTTCGTTGAGCGGACTGAGCTCGGCTTGGCCATCGTTCATCGTCGCGACAGTCACGTTGCTTCGAGATGGCGGACACATGGCGTTCGTGGTCCCAGCCGAGATCGGCCACGCGACCTACGCTGTCGCGCTTCTCGACTATCTGGTTGCCAATTTCTCAAAGGTCCAGGTCGTAGCAGTTCGAGGCAAGCTGTTTCCGCACCTGTCGGAAGACTGTTGGATACTCTATTGCGAGGATCGCGGAGGAGTGACGGACTACGTACAGTTTGCAAATGTGGAACAGTTTGATGAATGCGTATCTCCACCGGTC
>Ga0209025_1005051_pt1 | contig 11000 bp, 12 predicted proteins | sample AraplaMF_Col_mLB_FD_184256 | JGI IMG/M metagenome (GOLD analysis project Ga0209025, IMG submission 184256) | Arabidopsis root microbial communities from the University of North Carolina, USA - plate scrape MF_Col_mLB (SPAdes) (version 2) | ecosystem: Host-associated > Plants > Roots > Endosphere... | reverse complement strand
AAATTTTATCCTCTGCCTTTTCCTGGATACATTTATCTATAACCGCTAAAATTAATGCATTACATAAACTCATCGCACTATTATTCCAAAATGGATCTTTCACATTTGGATTGTAATAAAGTGAAAAAGATAATGTATTACAAAGTGTTTGGGCTGTTGCTGTATCACCTTGTTTATAGGCATCTTTGATAAGTTGAAGCAAGTTGTAGCTCATCGACTCTAACGGGTTAATTAAATTTAAAACTTCAATATGAAACCCCCGTTTTTCCAGCGTTTTTTTCGATGCCGCCAGCAATTCACCCTTCGGATCATTCACGATTAAAGACGGCTGGATTTCAGCACGGGAATAAGCATCAATTGTTGGAAATACATAGGTTTCCCCTTTACCAGACCTCGTTGTCCCGATGATTAAATTACTAACATCCCCATCATCTATAAGTAGCCTTCCTGCCTTGGCACTATCTTTTAAGTTTTTAATTTCTTGCCACTTTTCCATCCCTTTTGCTTCCATCACTTTTTTTGCTTGTCGTAAAATAGATTTCACCGAAATTTCATCATACCTAGAAATGACCACACCACCTTTTCCCTCATATCGTTCGGTCTTTTCAGGAATCGCTCGATATTGTCGTTTCACTTCATCAAGTGTTGCAAAACGAGAAGAATCTTTTTGATTCTGATTTAAATCCTTAAAACTCGAACGAACCTTGTAGGCGAATTGTATGGTACAAAGGCTCGCAATTAGAAATAATACGAGATAGAGTAACAACGGATGTTGAAAGGTATACAGATCCTCTATTCCGATATGAAAAGGCTTTGGATGTAATAGATCGGAAAATGTTGTCTTGACTAACTCTACAATGATGTTTCCTAGAAAATTTACGATAAGGAAGATTCCACCAAATAAAAAAGCACTCATTGAGATGAGTACTTTCCATTCAGCTAGTTTGTATTTGAATGACGGTTTTGGACTTATACTGTTCATGTTCCCCTCCTATTTTAGAAAATAAAAGAGCTGGTTGAGCATTCAACCAGCTTACAATCTTTTTCAAGCAAAATCCTAATTTGTACTTAAAAAGTATTCATTGATTAAGCATGATGAATTGAGGAAATTCAATATCAATTTCTATTGGTGGTAATGTTTGAAAACTTGCTATTACTTTTGTATTAGCTTCTTTCATTTGTTGTAAAAATGATAAAAACTCCTTTACTTCTTCAGCAAATAAGTAAAATGTTTCATCAATTATTACAAAGTCATGTTGTTTAGCTAAATCGATTATTTCTTTGCTCAATTCCACTTTCGGACAGGTTCGATTGCACAGGTTTATAACATTTAACTTATCTCCTTCAAACAATTCTTTAAGATCTTCATACTCACCAATAAAGTCTAAAACCATTACGTTATCCAACTTGGTAGCAAGTTCTTTTAAAATTGTTGTTTTACCTGTACCAATACGACCAATAATCTTTAAATTTTCATTTATGTTCACTATCTCATTTGTTTGGAACATGTTATATCCCCCTTTTATTTCATTCCTTAACTCATGCAACTGTGTTTGGCTTCTTCGGATCCGTTGGCGGTTCTACCGGTGGTTTTGGCTTATCTGGATTCGTTGGCGGATCCACTGGTGGCTTCGGCTTATCTGGTTTCGTTGGCGGATCCACTGGTGGCTTCGGCTTATCTGGATCCGTTGGCGGATCTACTGGCGGTTTTGGCTTATCTGGATTCGTTGGCGGATCTACTGGCGGTTTTGGCTTATCTGGATTCGTTGGCGGATCTACTGGTGGCTTCGGCTTATCTGGATCCGTTGGCGGATCTACTGGTGGCTTCGGCTTATCTGGATCCGTTGGCGGATCCACTGGCGGTTTTGGTTTCTCTGGCTCTGTTGGTGGTTCTACTGGCGGTTTTGGCTTATCTGGATCCGTTGGCGGATCTACTGGTGGTTTTGGCTTATCTGGATCCGTTGGCGGATCTACTGGTGGTTTTGGCTTATCTGGATCCGTTGGCGGATCTACTGGTGGCTTCGGCTTATCTGGATCCGTTGGCGGATCTACTGGTGGCTTCGGCTTATCTGGATCCGTTGGCGGATCTACTGGTGGCTTCGGCTTATCTGGATCCGTTGGCGGATCTACTGGCGGTTTTGGTTTCTCTGGCTCTGTTGGTGGTTCTACAATCGCATCTGGTTGTTTCTCCGTTGGAGCCACATCTACAATGCTTGCTAGTGATAAGTCTGTATTTTGATCACCAAATGCAAATTGGTCACCTTTAACTGTTACTTGCGGACCTCCATCTGTAATAACTGCAACCACATTGTCCTTCGTTGCATCATGAATTGTTTTATCTGAAGTTTCTTTGTCAAATAGAGCTAGAACACGAGAATTTGTTTCATCTCCATTTTGAAGATTACTTGCAATTGTCTTATCCTTATAATTCACTTTGTTTTTATCAATATCTAAAACGTATGCAACATCTTTATCCTGACTTTGTATCGCATTTTCTGTAATTGCTTCAAGATCTTTTTTATTTAGATCTTCTTTTTTTTCTTCTGTTTTACTCTTATCTGCTTTTTTTATTATAGCTGGCTTACTTTTTGCTGTTTCCTTACTTCCAAACCAACTACAACCCGCACTCCCTAATAACAACGAACCACCTACAGCTACAATTCCCATCTGTCTAAAAAATTTCTGATAATTTAATGGCATAGCGTTTCTTTCCCCCTTTAGATCTCGCTTAATTCCTTATCAATTTTTTCGATTTTCGCTTTCTTTTCTTCTTCACTAAGAGTGGATTGCCCCACATCCTTTTTTTGTAACTCTTTTACCTCTTTCATAAGAGTTTTATTTCCTTGTGTTTTTGCAAAGGCAAAGCAATCATCAAATTTTTTCTGATTCACATAAGCTTCAGCTACAAGCTTTTCACGTCTACCATCCATATTGACCTTTGCTTTTAATCGGATCACATCCTTATATTTTTTATTCAGTGCCGCCTTTTCAAAATCAATCACATCATTTTTAATATCAATTTCATTTATTTTTTTCATATTATCGATTCCGATATAGTAAGCTACAACACTCTCAGCAAATTTCGCTTCATACTGTATGGCCTTATTTGCCTTTCCACTTAATAAGTAAGAGAATAAGACTGCTTTTTGACTTTCTTTATCTAGCCCTTTATAATCCAATTTCTCAAACTCTTGAATTGCCTTTGGATATTGCTGAATAGAAGCTTGTTGAAGTCCTTTCACTAAATGCGTATCCGGCTGATTCGTTCTTGCTTCAACCGAATTTGTTGGGACAGTATACAAGGAAAATACACTTACAGCACCTACTACAATCCCGCCAACCGCTCCCCCGATAATTTGAAACAGATGTTTTTTGTTCCTGTTTCCTTTTTCTAAAGGAAGCTCTTCATTAGCATGTTGTTTCCCTCTAGCTCCGTTGTTTTCTTCTGGTGCTTTTACTTCTTCAGGTGGAGCAATTCCCTTTAAAAACTCTTCAATCCCTTGTCGCATCAGTTCTAACAGTTCTTCTTTTTGTTCCTCTTGTTCTTCATCCATTTCCATGGCAGACAGTTTGTTTTCTACATGTTCATACAAATGTGAAGCATAACCAGCTCCTAGAGACAATGTCCCTGCATACAACTCATTGTCTTGATCTAAAATATGAAAATCTACATGGACAATATTTTCTTGCTCCTGTAACGTTTGTTCGAGTTGGTAAGAAATCTTACAAGCATCCTGTAACGACATCTTCTGAAAACTTTTAATCTCTGGTACTGTGCTTTTGGTAAACATGACTTCTAACATAAATTGTGTCCTCCTCCCCTTTCTACCGCTCTACATTGGCATATAAAAAGAAGCTATACAATCGCATAGCTTCTTTACCAAAACGTATTTTGTTGTATACTCACATCCAAAAGAACAAAATAGATCCAAATTTGATATTACTATTAATACCTTCTGCTAATCCCTTTGCACCCATTACAACAACCAATCCTATAGCGGCTCCAATAAACCAACCTTTACTCTGGTGCCTCCCTCTTTCTCCACCCCAGATAAGGTAGTAACCACCGATACAAAATCCGATTGCCGCACTAATGAGTCCTAAACGTTGTGCCCAGGTTAAAACTGCTTCACCTGTGCTAACTAAACTAGACATGCCATCCCCGGCACCTAAAATTAAGTTATTTAATTTAAACATACCCTACACTCTCCTTATATTTAAGTTATACAACTTCACTTGATTGAGAAGGATCTATCGAACATTCAGGTGCCCTACCTTGACCTTTTTCTTCTCCTACAAATAGAGTGAGTGCTTCTAAGATTAATTCTTGATTTCCTTCAATGAACTGTTGATGTTGTGCGTGTAGCCAATTTTGATAACTTTCTCCTTTGACCTTCAGTAACTTTTCTACCAAATCTCGCGATTTCTTTAAATCACGTTGTGTAACAGTTGGAATAGGCAATTTATCACACCGCCTTTCAATTCTATTTAAATATCATAATTCTTCTTCATGTCCTTAACAAAATCTTCAAATTCTTTTTGAAAAGATTGAAGTCCCTTATTAGTTGTATCAGATTGATCAAATTTAATTTCTCCTACTTCGTTTCCTTTATAAAAAAACTTAATTGAATTCCCACCCTGAAACATTTTTGTAGCTTGTAGTGCAACTCCCTCAATTTTCTCGTCACTATTTACATCTACCATAACTGTTGCCTCATTACTGTAACCCCATACTAATCGTTCGTATGCATTAATATTTACTCCTAAATCTTCCATAACATCCTTCATTTGTGTTTCATATAATTTAAGTCTATCTTGTTCACGTTTTTCTACTTCTTTTCCATAAGAATACACAAATTTTGTTTCTTTATTTTTCTTAATGTTTACTACATCTTGATGCTTTACTTTAATAAATTCCCCTCTTCCTTTGACACTATCTTTACTATTAGAAAATACCAGTGTGGAACCAATCCCTAAGATTGCAACCAATGCAACAATAACGGCAATGATTTTTGATTTTCGAGTCATAATTTGACCTCCCTATTCGTATTAAACAAGCGATTTTGGAGTCTACTGAGAGTTCAGATCGTTTCTCCACATCTGGTTATTATTATAGCAAGAATATTGGGAAAATATTGATTAATTACCATTTATGGCTGATATGGTAAACCCTATATTGGCATGCATATGAGAGTCCATCCCGACCTGACCTCCATAAGCCCAATACTGCACAACGTTTTGGCATGTACGTAGAACCTTGTGTATCTACTGTTTTTTGTGTTCATCGCTTCTTCAGAATGTCACACTGGGATATTCCTCACGATTACTAACTCCTACAGATGATGGATACACCGTATTTTTCCCGTGGTCACAGGTGTGTTTTACGTACGCACACACCGAACAATGAATCAATCGTATACCCAACCCTTCTAGTGACCATTTCGAAAGAGGGCACGCATGTGGAATTTTCAAAGGACAGTTGTGCTTCAATAAGGAAAAACTTTCGTTTTGACCGTCTATAAAAATAGTTACGAAATTATTTGTTTTTCCAACATCAGATAAAGCTGTATATCTCAGCACACTCCAAAACCGCTTGTTTGTTCTCGAAAATCATCTTATTTCCGTCGTTGGCACACGGTTGTCAATTCATCCTTCTGGTTTCTTCTCTTAGCAATTATCTTTTGTTTTTCATCCATGACTGAACGGACACGGTAATAGATCTCTGCAACCCTCTCAATATTTCCTGTTGTGTCTTCTACTGCTACCGCTCCTTTTAACTGATACACTTTGCCATCGAATGTTTTGACACTTTGTGCACATGACGACGATATATCATAGAATGCAAGTCTTTGCTCTTTTCCCATGTGTATCGCCTCCTTCTAAAAGGGAAGGACTTGAAATCCCCCCTTCCATCTTGTATAGTTTCCTAGTCATCTATATATCGCGAATGACTGTAGTATCCCGAAAACCTTATGCGATTCGGTTTAATTCTCTTATCTGAAGTAAAAAAGATTATTTTTGAAAGGTAAGACTATGCTAGGACTGTTGTCTGACACGATGTAGCAATTCGTTTTGCCCCATGTTTTCCGTATATACGCTGTAAAACGGAATGAGATTCTACTACGATGGAAGTTCGAATATTATAGGTAGCACTTTCTTTTAAAAACTGCTCTATATGAGGGATAGGATAAAGATCAAATTGATAAAAAACGAGATGAATCGGTCGAATTTTCTTCTTTTCAGTTAGAAAGTGGAGAAAATGAGATAATGCCTCACCTCTATCTTCATACGTACTAGTAACTGTATCTATACTGACATACATAATCACTTTTTGATTATTTTCATAATCTAAGAACACTGTATCACTTAACAAATTGTGCTTTACAATGTGATATCCTTGCGCTAGCTTCTGTTGATGTGTATCCTCATAAACTTGATCCGTTGGATCGAAAATAAAGATAAACTTTTGTTTGGCTTTTCTGACACCCTCAATCACTGTCCTATAAGCTTCTTGAGAAGCTTTTGTCACATCCACACCCTTTTCTCCTCGATCAAAAATTCCAACCGCCTGTAGAAGCCCCGAGCACTTTTGAATCACTCCTAGCATGCCTGTTTCTCCTTTCTTATTTCATTCTTTGAAACTCTTTACTCAATATTGAAACCAAAAATACTCTTTTTCTTCTCCATTCTTTTCACGTTGATGTTTTTCAAGAATGTATAACAGTGTAATAATTGTCGCATCCCTTGTCTCTTTTGAATATAAACCTAGTTCGTGAAATATTGGATACGCTGGATGCTCATTTTTTAGCGACCTTACTACTTCTACCAAGTTTGCTTCACTTTCATATATTTTTCCCGTAAACTCAATTACTTTTTTTACATCTAGGTAATACAAGTTTTTATGTTTTTGATCTAAATACAAAATACTACCTGCCAACAACTTTGTAGCGGATTCAATCCAAAAATCATATCGTTCTTTTGGTTTGACCACCGTTTGTGCGATTGAAATTGCTTGCATGAGATCTTCCGAAAGCCAATCACCCTTGCAATGCATCTTTTCGTTTCTCAGTTTCCCTCCAGTCCATGCATTTGAACGACTCCTAACCATTGGCTCCTTCAAAACGCATGACTGTTTGGTTGTACCGATGTAGACTCCTGACATCTCATTTCATCCCCCTTCGGTTTCTTACACCTTGCTCCCTATCCAAAACACAATTGCCCAAATGGGAAGTGCAAGTATACATGCATTCCGACAGCCAACAAAAAAACCAAGCGGATTTTCATCTATTTCACTGAAATGAGCTTGGGTTTTCGTCATATTTTCTTGTCTCATCTTGCAATTCTCCCTTTCTTATTTGGAGTTATTGTGCTTTCTTACGGTTTCTTACTACAAATACAGCTCCAATTGCGCCAAGTACGATACATGAAAGCCCAATCCATTTGATGTATGGATTTTCAGCTTTACCACCTGTTGTCGGAAGTTTTGTTTCTAATTTCTCTGGTGTTTTTTCTAGCTGTGTTTTTTCTAGCTGTGGTTTCTCTGGTTGTGGAGTAACAGGCTTTTCTGTTACTTCGGGTTGTTCTGGTGTCTGTGGTTGGTCCGGTTGATGTGGTGTCTCTGGTGTTGGTAGTGTCGGCTGTTTCTGATCCTTCACCGTGTGTTTAATAATTTCACCATCTTCTTTAATTTTAAAAGAGAAGGTTTCTTCGTTAATCAAATATGTGTACCACCCCAAATCGAGTGTCCTCTAGATTTAAGTAGGTACTTTGTTGTGATAGGTAAGACTTTGAGGTTATCTCTATCTTTTCCCCCACCTCACACCGTGCATGCGACTTTCACCGCACACGGCGTTCCATCGATTTGCCGACTCCCTCCTTCGGGATTCGATGCACGCTGTCCTCACGGACAGTCATTCATTTTACAAATTCCGCTCTTTTTAATACTTCTTGAAATTTCAGGATTTTCTCTTTAACCTTTGCATTTACGTTTTCGGGAATAGTTGAACTATGGATTACATAATGACAACTTGCACAGACCCACGCTAGATTAGAAACCTTATTTATTTTATTAAGTTCCAAACTTTTATCCACGTGATGACAATGTTTGTCATATTTGTACATCAAGTTCTCCCCACAACATCTGCACTTGCCTTTATCACGATTAAAAGCGTACTCACGGTTCATATAGTATTCAAAGTTGTAAATCGACTTGTTATATACTGCCATTTTCAACTCATCCGAAGTATTTATAGAAGGTCTGTTTTTAGGTAATGGCTTATTCTTTTTCTTTGATTTGACATAAAGTGTTCTGCCCAATTCTGTGTATGGAGTCATTTTCTCATCAAATGGATATTTCTCCCATTCCGAATGAGTAATATATGCCTTTGTTACCCCTATCCACATACCATCATGTTCAATTGCAAATGTTTTATCATTGTATTTTTCATGGCGGTGAGGTAAGTTATTCAATTCTTTCATTTTGACTTTCATATCTGCACCTGTATTTGGATACATATGCTTCCAGGTATAATAACAGCTATGATTTACCCTAATATCTATCGCTCTAAAAGCCTTTGAACAAATACCTGACTTAATATACTCTGCAATTCCCATGATAACTGAATTGATATAGTGAATTTGAGCAATCTTCGTATTCGGAACAGTCAACTTTTTCAGAACATGTATTTCAGTACAAAGATTAGTAATCTTTTTGTTTAACTTCTTCATGTTCGGAAATGCTTTACCAACTAGATTTCCTGTCTTAGAATCTCTAGCTTTTTCAGCTCTTATCACAAACCCTAAGAACTCAGCTCCGTTCACTCTCATATCCGTTATTTTAGTTTTTTCTTCAGACAAATCTAATTTCAAGCGATGTTTAAAATATTTTGTGAGTTTCCTTTTAAGCCGCTGCGCTTCATACATTTTAGATGTAAGTATGATCCAATCATCAGCATATCTTATGTTAAATTTTCTGTTCTTTCCTTGATTTCGCAACCGGCGGATATCATTACCCTTATGGGTACATTGTCTATGAGGTTCACAATATTGTCTACCTACCAACCAATCAAAATCATTGAGGTATACATTGCTAAGTAATGGAGATATAATTCCACCTTGTTGTGTACCGACCTCGCTTGAGCAATAGATATCATAGTCAATATATCCAGATTTCAACATTTGTTTGATGATTGAAATAACTCTTTTATCATGTATCCCTATTTTCCAAAGTTTTTGCAGTAATATCCTATGATTTATATTGTCAAAACAACCTTTTATATCACCTTCCAGTACAAAAACTAGCTTGTTCTCAGTCTTGGAAGGAATACTCATTTTGTGAGTGATGTCCTTTACCGCATGTTTCTGAGCTCTGTATGGTCTAAAACCATAACTATGAGGGTAAAATTTCGCCTCACATATTGGTTCTATTATGATACGAACACACTCTTGAATGATTCTATCTAATATAGTAGGAATTCCAAGTGGGCGTTCTTTACCATTTTCTTTCTTGATGTACATTCGTTTTGCTGGTTTTGGCTTATAATTCTTTAGGTTATTTTGAATGAGATTTACTAGACATTCCTTTGGCATTTGTAGGTATTTATCCATCTTATTTTTGTCTACACCAGCGGTCTTGCTACCTTTATTCGCTTTAATGTTGTGAATAGCAGTGACTATCGTCACTTCGCTTGATATCGCTTCTAATAATCCCGTGATTACTCTGTTTTCTTTTGATTTAAGATACAAGAAATCCTGTAATTCTTTTAATTCAGCTTCGCATGAAAAATTGACGTTTAAATGTATAAGATTTCCTCCTATAGTTCGTCACTCATATTTCAGAGAGTTGATATTTTTCTTTTGCGAAATTTGTAATACAAACCGACTAGTCCCCTTCGCCGTGAGGCGTTTCAGCCTCGTGTAATTGGCTTTCCCAATCTCAGACTACTATGAGACTGCTGACACTTACGTATTTCATCGTCCTGTTAAACTCCGTACGCAAGCTCTCAAACGTTCCTAACTACCTATCCATAATGAAATCCTTAGGTTGTTACCATATACCGTGGAAATTTAACATACTTTGAACCACAGTTGTTGTATGTTTTTGCAAATTATTTCAAATTTGCACATGTATATTAACAGGATGATAATATACATCTTTCCATTTGTTCTGCCTTTCGACAGCGCGCCTTACGGTACCGCATAACTTCCACTACGTGTAACCATAGATTTCGGAGGATCGCTCCATTAGTCCATATATATCGATCACGATACACTTAGGACATCAGGCTACTTTTTACCACGCTTTATACCATTGGTAGTAACAGCTACCAAACGCATAGTGGATTATCCTCTCGTGCTATCTCCGACTTTGACGTGTCGTATGTAGGCAACTTCCTAGACCTACTAACGATATTGGTTCCGCACGGCAAGAAAGCTATCTTTAAACTTTCTTGAATTTAGTAGTTGAGTTCTCATCAGCTCATTCTTAGTTATACTAAGTGTTTCTGATGGTTAAGTTTCGTCACACCTGTCAGATGTAACTTATTTAAAACGTTTCGCACATCCTGTTGGTGCAAGGGTTTCCCGGTATGTGTACTCCCCGGCTGGAAGCTTCTCAAATGTCGCAATTCCCTTTTCATTTGTCTTACCTTTCACGACTTCCGTTCCTTGCTTATCATAGATTGTGAACTCTGCGCCTGGAAGTTTGTTATTCCCATCTGCCACGTCCACCTTCGTAATGATAAGAGTACCTTTAATTGGTTTATTTTTAGCCGTTAATGTGATAGTTTTGCTGTTCTCTGAAATATTGAAAGGGATTGGGTCTTTTGATAGAACATATCCCTTTGGCGCTTGCTTTTCTACAAACTGATATGACCCAAATGGTACATTCTTGACTTCAATCATGCCATTTTTATCTGTTTTATGTTCACTGATTTTCTTCCCTTTACTATCCTGAAGGATGAATGTTGCTCCTTCTAGCTTCTTATCATGATTCTCTTCAT
>Ga0209025_1005049_pt1 | contig 11003 bp, 12 predicted proteins | sample AraplaMF_Col_mLB_FD_184256 | JGI IMG/M metagenome (GOLD analysis project Ga0209025, IMG submission 184256) | Arabidopsis root microbial communities from the University of North Carolina, USA - plate scrape MF_Col_mLB (SPAdes) (version 2) | ecosystem: Host-associated > Plants > Roots > Endosphere... | reverse complement strand
CCTCTGAATTATTACAACAAATGTATACACCACATAATTCCATTCCAGATCAACCAGTTTTATCACTTCCTGAATCTCCATTAAATAGTTACGGCCTTGGTTGGTTTATTAGCGCTTATCGTGGTAAAAAGGTTATTCATCATGGCGGTAATATTGATGGATTTTCAGCGCTTGTTTCATTCATGCCAAATGAAAGTGTAGGTCTTGTTATATTAACGAATGCTGGAGGTACATTACTTCCTATTTATCTAGCAAATCAAATTTACGACGAGCTACTCGGATTAGAAACTATCGACTGGCATAAACGTGCTGTAGAAGATACTGAGAAAATGAAGGAAATGATGAAAGAAGCAACTGAATCACTTCCTGAACAAATTAAAGGGACTACACCTTCTCACAAATTAGAGGATTATACTGGTACTTTTGAACATCCTGCATATGGAACATTACAAGTATACAAACGAGATAATTCGTTATTTGTACAATTTATGGAGATGGATATTCAATTAGCTCATCATCATTACGACATCTTCTCTGCAAAAGTTGACTTATTCCAAATGAAGATGAGTCTATTATTTGCATATGAAATGGATGTGAAAGGTGAATTCCCATCCCTTCAGTTACATGTACCAGCTATGTTAAGTACGCAGCCGCTTGCATTTAAGAAAATTAAATAAATATTTTAATAGAGGGATGATAACACATCCCTCTATTCCTCTTTTCTCTATGCAAAAAAGGATAATACGTAAAGGATACAGAATTCTATTATTTAACTAATTAAATTATCTGGAGGAAAAGCTGTGTACACAGAAATTTTCAAAGAAGTTGTTTCGATTACTCATCACGATTATTCCGGTTGTATTGATAAAAAAGGATGGGACGATCCTACTACTTATTTACAGACAATCGAGAAATTAGAGAAACACGGAGAACTGACACCAGTTCATTTCACTGAAATTGTACGTGATTACTTACTAGACTTTAAAGATAATCATATGTTTTTCAAAATGTACTCTAACAATCAACCTCTTAACAGTGTTGGCTTCCAAGTGAAAAGATACGAAGATCGCCTATATATTACATCCACTTCACACGAAGTAAGAGTGAAAAAAGGACAGTCTATACTAGCATTAGATAATATGAAAATTCCTGAGCTATTAATAAAATATAAGAAGTATTTAAATGAAGCTACATATGAACGTGAAAAATGGGATTATGTTTTATTAAAATCGTCAAATTGTACACTTATAGATGAAGATGGATTGACTCAAACAATTACTTTACAAAAGTATAAACAAAATGAATACACGCCTATTCATTTAAACAGCATAATAAAGATACACTTTTAATTACTTTGACGGATTTCGCAAACACTGAAGCTATTAATAAATTATTAGACTCACACAAAAATGAGCTAAATTCTTTTCCCAATTTAATTATTGATGTGCGTTTGAATCGTGGTGGAAGTGATGATGCATTTTTTAAATTACTTCCTTACATATTCAAAGACAAAGAGATTTCCCTTTTCGATTCTTCAGATACAATGCAATTAAATCATACGGAACGAAACTTTCATTTACGTATGAAAGACATCGAAATGGAAGATTATGATTCTTTAGACGAACTTTCCAAGATATTCACAGATATATTTATTCAAGATTTAAAAAAGAATTATAAAAAAGGGGTCGTTACATTTGATCCTTCTGAATTACCAAAAGAACTTCAATCATTAACAATACACGGAAGAAAATCACCTACTAGAGTAGTGATATTAACAGATGTTACATGCGGAAGTTCTGGTGATTCTTTTGTAGAAGTTGCAAAAAAATCATCGAAAGTAAAAGTAATAGGTCGTCCTACTGCTGGTTTAAATGATTATTCTAATTTAGCGGTAATGAAATGGGCTGATACATTCGCTCTTTATTACCCTACTTCACGGCTTTCTATTATAGATAAAGGCGAAGGAATGTCCGGAATTGGTATACAACCACATATACATATCCCATGGACTCCGGAACATATACAAGAAGATATAGATGTAAAGTTAGCATTACAACTACTCCAAAACGAAAAATGGTAATAGGAAAAGGAAGGTGTGAATCACACCTTCCTTTTTTATTTCATGTCAATCTTTTCTGGTTGAAACCAGATTGGCTTCGATAACTCAAAGTCTTTATGATCCTCTAAAACGATAGTAAGGCGTTCTAACGTATCATCTAACATATGCGGTGCTGCTCGTAAGGACCAGACAACTGAGGAGAAAACTGTCATGCCAACGTACACCGCATATAAATTCCAGAACTCCTCTGGTATTTCCCCATTAAAGTAGCCTACTATTTGTCCGATTGAATACGGAATACTAATGTCTCTTACAAATAGTGCAATTTTCACGAAATCATGTAGTGGGTCGCCCCAGTCGTATCCATTAAAATCAACAACGCCTACATATTTCCCATCACGTACAATTATATTTTCTAAATGAAAATCATCGTGTTGAAATCGATTTGGGCGATTCTTTACATACATTTCATTTTCATCTATAAACTTAATGATTTTCTCATCATTTTTTACTTTTATTCCACATGTTTTATATGCCTCTACATATTTCCGATGTTTTTTCATTGCTCTTTCATACCACGGAAGGATATCATTAGGAGCTTCATATGTATGCATTTTTGCTAAATCTTTTCCTGCCTCTATACCAATTTCATATTGTTCTTTTGGTGAATACGTAGGCAATAGTTTCTTCGCATCTTCCCCTTCTATATATGAGAAAATACCATAGCATAAGTATTCCTCTGCCAATAAACCCATTTCAATTGGTTTTTGCGCTTGCACACTACGTTTTTGCATTTCATGTAAAATTTGAAACTCTATTTTCTTTCTTTCATACTCTTTTATATCGCCTGTCCGTAATAAATATTTTTCATTATTCGCTTTCGTAATGATATATTTCTTATCAGGTGAGAAACCTTTAGAAATTTCTTCAATATTAACTGCATCTTTTACTATCTGTATATTGTTTTGCCATGCTATAATTGTTTTCATTTTTATTCCCCTTACGATTTCCTCGACTACTTCCTTAAAATATATTTCACTTTCTCCCGTACTATATGATACTACATTTACCTTTCTTCATCCAATTATGGAAAAAAACATATCATAATTAGAAATAGACTCCTCTAATTTGCTACCCAAAATTCAATATGATGAATACCTGCTCGTAGTATATTCATATTAAGAATACGCCCCTTGTACTACTTGCACAATTTCCATTGGTGTATTGACCATATAATCTGGTGCATCTTTTTTCACTGTTTCAATAACATCATACCCCCAAGATACCCAAATTACGTTCACCCCTGCCTTTTTACATGCTGCTACATCTCGCTGTTCGTCACCAACGTATAACATATCTTTTTCTGTTATTTTTTTTGATTTTAAAAACCTTTTTATCATTTTATCTTTACCAAACAAATTTTTAGAACAATACACTTCTTGTATGTTTTCTATATCATTATTGTGTAAAAATGCCCGAATGTGCTCTTCTGAGTTAGAAGATATAACGGCAATTCCGTATCCTTTTTTATGTAGTTCATCTAATACATCCTTCATCCCATGAAACAAAATAAGATCTTTTATAGCAGGTTGATACAATTTATAAAACTCAAGTGCTAATATCGGTAGTTTATACAGTGGTACATCGAGTTGTTTACATCGCTCTGGCATCGTTAATTTACGTAAATACTCAATTTCTTCTTCCCTTACCGTTTTATATCCGTGCTTTTCAGCAAGTTGATTATAAATTGGTACAAATATATTTTGTGAATCTACTAATGTGCCATCAAAGTCAAAAACAATATACTTTTGCATTCCCATACTCCCTTTGCTTCTTTTTCTAAACCTATCTTATTCAACACCGTAGTTGTCTTACCCTTCTATATACATAAAAAAGAACAAGATTTTCTCTTGTTCTTTTTAAGAAAGCCACTTTGGCGGTACATTCGTATTCCAATAAATATTTCCTAATTCATGGTGTCCAGAGTACCCATCATCAAAACGGTGATAGTGGAAATTAAAATAATAACCATCTTGCGGTGGATGATCTCTTCTTACATGAAATCGCAATAAGTCATTTCCTGATTTCGTGTCATACACATGAAAAATCTTTTCATTATTTCCGCCAGCTGGCCTTTGAGAAATCGCTAATGATTGCAATGACTCCTCTGGCACATCACTTGCAAGCTCAGCAATTGCCTCTTCAATTTTCGGTAATATTACATCTTTAAACTCATCTTCAATTACTGGACCAATTTTAGTGCCAAACTTTTGCATCGACTGCTTCTCTGCTTCTTGCATTGCGTACGTAATAAAAGTATCAGTGGTTAACCTGTCATTTGTTTCTTCATATGTATAGGACGTACTCTCCAAATTTTGTTGCCCAGCTGTGCTCGTAGGCTTGTCCGCAGCTTTGGCATTATCAAGCAATATGGAAGGAGGCGTCACTAAACCAAATGTAAATACGGTAATTAATGCGACTAAGGTTTTTCTAAACCAATTTGGCATGTATGTTCCCTCCCCTTTCACTCATTATGTTTTATAAAACGGTTGTTCCTTCTATTATACAAAATGATTGTAATTTTTGCACTTTACATTTTTGTTAACGTTCACATATTTTTCACTTGAATATGAAATTGTAAGATTTCATACAATATAAATACAACAACAATGAGGAGGCAATCAGATGACTTTAGACGTCATGTATTCCGCCGCAAGCATACTCGTTTTAGTATATTTTCTTTATCAATGTGTGACAGATTAGAAAAAGAGCCGTTTATCGGCTCTTTTTCTATGGCAAAAATACAATCCAACCAATCCATACTATAAAAAGAATCCCGGCAATTACAGCTAGTAATAAATAAAAATGAGAAAGGATAACTATTCCATACAAAAGCAGTACTGGAAGTAATAAATATCGATCTGCCTTCCATCTTAACAATAATAATTTTCCTTCATCACAATATAGATGGAGAAACATTTTTTTCGTAAATTCATTCCAATAATCGCGCGCATAACGAGAAATTCCAACTAAAGCAAATGCAAGAATAATAGCTGCAATCCACCTCGGACTCATAATAATACTGACGGTGCTTATACATAGAATTTGAATATAGAATATTCGTGCACTACTTGTACGGAAAAATTCTTTTAAAAAGGATTCAACAATACGAGATTCCTTTTTCTTCCCTAAAAACTTTTTAGAACGCGGAAACATCCACGGTTTTTTATTCGAACTACTCGGTTTAGCTGTATGACCACCAACTTGCATAATCCCACTTGTCCAGCGCATACTTTCTTCTTTCTCTTTCTCAACTTCTTTAAAAAAGCAATTTTTATAATTCAATTTTTCTTTTATCAACCCGATAATTAGAAAAACTGCTAGACCGATACTTAGTATAGAATAAAATGGATTTGTATAAATAAGAAACAGACTCACTCCAAAAAAGGTTAAACTTATAGAAAACATTACATTTTTTATAATCCATAGTAGCCATCGTTTCCCCACACGTACATGAATAAATCTCGTTAATAACGACAAAAGAAATCGAAATACAGTAAAAAACAGCCAAAATAATACGACTTGTATCTTCGTCACTCCGATACTTTTCATCAACACTGGTAACATAGCAACTACTACTATTACATTCGTTATCGCTATTCGAATAAACGTATATGTCATGCCATACTGGATTAACTTTTGCATGTGAGCGGGATACGAAATTAAAAATAAACTATCCGCTTGTTCAAAAAATGAACGAACTCCTCTTGAATATGTAATCACATAAAATGCGAATAGACCTAATCCGAAATAAACTGTCTCTTCCATCGATAATTCTTCTATCCATAGTGAACGATAATAAATTCCCATAAATATAAGTGCAGGAATAATAATATATAGCGCAACTGTCCAATCAGTTATAGAACGTATGGACTTCCATTTACGCCTCACTTCATAACGCAATCTTTTATAAAATTGTTGTTTAATCATGCTGTTCACGCCTTACGATTACATCAAAACAGTCTAATAATGAACTCCCTGGCATTTCCGCTAACGTTTGGATAGATTCTAAATGTCCATCTGCGACTAATGTACCTTGTGAAATGAGTAAAAATCTCTCACAAATTCTTTCAGCTGTGTCTAATACGTGCGTACAAAGTAATATACCTGCGCCGCGTTCTTTCTCTTTATATAAATAACTTAAAAACTCTCTCGTAGCTACTGGATCTAAACCGATAAAAGGTTCATCAATGATATAAAAATCCGGTTCAGTTAAAAATGCCAAAATGAGCATTGATTTTTGTTTCATGCCTTTTGAAAACTTTGATAAATACTCATGTTTATGTTTATCCATTCGAAACAGATGTAATAATTCTTCAGCTTTCCTTTCCCAGCTTCCGCCCTCATTCTCACGAGCAGCCATTAATAATTCAATATGTTCCCATAGCGTTAAATAATCATAATATGTCGGATGCTCCGGCACATATGCATAAGGGTTCTTTTTTTCACCGAATGATATTTCACCATTCATATTTACAAGTAAACCGAGCATCGTTTTAATCGTCGTACTTTTCCCAGCACCATTCGCACCAATAAGTGCAACTAATTCACCTTTTTCAATCGAAAAGGCAATATCATGAATTGTCTTTTCCCCTATATCATATCCGGCAGAGCGGATATTCACGTCTAACATACATTCCCCTTCTTTCCATTTCCAATACAATCAAGGAAAAGAATAACATATAACCATCTATATATCATTATAAAATATTTATTTTCATAGCAGGAATAAATAATTTTTAACAGAATATTTAATGTTTGATTACATTTTATTGGAGTGAATTATATGTCTTTTCAAATTCGCGAAGCTACGATAGACGATATAGATGCACTTTGTTCTTTAACAAAAGAATTAAAAGGTTCCTCTATTTCCTATGAAGATATGAACAACCGATTGCGATTCGTAAAAATGAGTCCTTTTGATTTTTTATATGTTTATGAAGAAGAAGACACTATATACGGATTACTTGGGTTTCGTATACGTGAAAATTTAGAAGATATAACTCGTTATGGGGAAATTTCAATTATTAGCGTTGATTCTACAATACGGCGAAAAGGCATTGGACAAATATTAATGGATTATGCAGAGCAATTAGCAAAGACACATAATTGTATCGGTACATGGCTAGTCAGTGGTACAAAAAGAGTAGAAGCACATCCATTTTATAAAAAATTAGGGTATGAAATAAATGGATATCGATTTGTAAAACATTTTTAAACTATTTATAAATGGAAAGGACTAAAACTATGACAAACATCGAAGCTATTTTTATTGATCGTGACGGTACAATTGGCGGTGACACTACAATACATTATCCTGGATCTTTTACATTATTTCCTTTTACAAAAGCAGCTCTGCAAAAACTAAAATCTCGTAATATAAAAATTTTCTCTTTCACAAACCAGCCAGGTATCGCAGACGGGATAGCGACTGTTGCTGATTTTGCACAAGAATTAAAAGGGTTCGGCTTTGATGATATTTACGTATGTCCTCATAAACACGGTGATGGTTGTGAATGCCGCAAACCCAGTACAGGTATGCTGCTGCAAGCAGCCGAAAAATATGGGCTTGATTTAACAAAATGCGCTGTAATTGGTGATCGCTGGACTGATATTGTTGCAGGAGCAACTGTACATGCGACGACGATATTAGTTCGAACAGGCGCTGGACATGATGCTTTACATACGTACCGTCACAAATGGGCACATATTGAGCCGAACTACATTGCAGAAAACTTTGAAGATGCTACAAATTGGGTTTTAAATCAACTATAATACAAATGAAAAGAGACGTTTTCACAATGAAAACGTCTCTTTTCATTTTATATTTTTTTAAAATGTTAATTCATAATGGAAATAACGATTATCTCTCAAATAACCATTTTCAGCGTATAATCGCTGTGCTGATAAATTATCAATTTCCGTTTGTAATTTTACACCTTTTGCACCATTTTCTAAGGCAAATTCTTTAGCAGCTTCTAGTAATTTTTTACCTGTTCCTGCTCCGCGCTTAGTGGCCTGTACAAACAGATCATTTAATATCCATAATTCTTTCATCGAAATGGAAGAAAATGATGGATATAATTGTGTGAATCCAATATATTCACCGTCTTCAACTGCCACGAAAATAATGGATTCTTTTCTCTCGATTCGATTTCGTAAAAATACTTTTGCTCCTTCTATATCGGAATCTTGTCTATAAAACATACGATAATTATTAAAAATTGATGCTAGTCCATCTAAATCTGCAATTGTTGCCTCATATATTCTCATTTTACTCCATTCCCCTTCCAATACTGTCTCATTATATCCGTTGCCCATTTAGGCTGTACAATTTCTTCTTTCGGCATAAACTCTTTCATTATCGGCTTTATATCCAATATAGGGGTGCCATCAATAGCATCTAACCCCTCAACCATAATTGATTTACCTTCTCTTTTGATCACCTTTACAATTGTGGCTCCTATGCGATTCGGACGATTTTTCCCGCGCTGTGCAAAAATGCCTACTTTAGGATAATCTTGATTATTTCTAGGATGTCTAGCAAAATATTGAATTTGTTCATCAGCTACTTTATGAAAGTAAAAAACAACTTCAATGTGAGAAAAATTTTCAATCCCTTGTATACTTTCTTCTGTATACGTTTCAGTTAAAGTAATATAGGATCTTACTTCTCCCCACTCATCGTCTTTTATTTCCTTTCTTTCATTATGTACAAATGCGATTGGCTGAACTGAAAACATACGCATTCCCCCTTGAATGTAACCACTTACATTATAAAGTATTTTCAGAATGTTTTCCACAAACACGAGCTAGGTTACATAATATAATTATACTCTATTTTGTAAAGCAAAATTAACTGCTTCAACTGCATGTATATGAGTTGTGTCGAATATCGGAACTGATACGTCTTCCTGCTTTATTAATAATCCTATTTCTGTACAACCTAATATGATTCCTTGTGCCCCCTCTTGTACTAGCTCTTCTATAACTCTTTTATAATACTCCCTAGATGGAGATGTTATCTTTCCTAAACATAATTCTGTATATATTACTTCGTTTACCTTATCTCTATCCTTTTTTGATGGAACCATTACTTTTATATGATTTTCCTCTATACGTAATTTATAAAAGTCTTGCTCCATTGTATATTTAGTTCCAAGTAAACCAACCTTTTGAATATCTTTCCTTTTAATTTCTTTCGCAGTTGCGTCAGCGATATGTAAGACTGGAATATGAATATTCTCCTTTATTTTCTCAACTACTTTATGCATTGTATTTGTGCAAATAATTATAAAATCTGCTCCTCCCCTCTGTAACGAATATGCTGCATTTCCTAATAATTCTCCTGCTCCATCCCAATCTCCGCTAGACTGGAATCGTTCAATCTCTTCAAAGTCCACACTATTAATCATACATTTTGCTGAATGTAACCCTCCTAATCTCTCTTTTATTTCTTCATTTATAATCCGATAATATTCAGAAGTTGATTCCCAGCTCATGCCACCAATTAAACCTATTGTTTTCATTACATAACACCTACCTTTGACTATTTTCTTTAGCTAATCATAACATTTTATTATGTATATTATATACAATAAAACAAGACTTTACGTTTATAATATAAAGTCTTGTTTTAACTATTTCCAAGGAAATTTTATAAGAATTTTCTGAAATTAATTATCTAATATTTTTATAGAATCTTCATATTGATAATGAAAACATTCTCGATACAACTGTTTAATTTCATCATATGATGGCACACGTGGATTATTTGCTGGACTTCCACTTTCAATTGCATCTGATGCCATTTTAGAAATAGCTTTTTCAAATTCAACCTCACCAATTCCGTATTCTTTTAAATTTGGAATACGAAGATCAAAGCAAAGTTTTTTTATTTCCCTCAGCGTGTAGTCGGCTACTTCTTCATCACAATAGGAATACAAATCTTTATTTAAACAACGTCCAATTTTCGCTAGTCTTTTTACTGCACTAACTTTTGTATATTCTAAAACTGTAGGTAATAGTATTGCATTCGATATACCATGTGGTACATGAAATAACGCCCCTACTGGCCTGGACATTCCATGAACTAGCGTAACAGATGCATTTGAAAATGCGATTCCAGCTTGTAAGGACGCAATCATCATCGCTTCTCTTGCCTCCATATTCTCTCCATCTTCATATGCAATACGTAAATATTTCATAATACTTTCAATTGCGGAAAGTGCAAGTACATCGGTAAGTGATTGTGAAACTTTAGAAATATATGCTTCGACTGCATGACATAATGCATCTATCCCTGTTGCTGCTGTAATATGAGGTGGTACCGAACGCGTTAAAATCGGGTCAATAATCGCTACTTGTGGGATAAAACTCGGATGTTTCATCATCATTTTTACATCGGTTCGTTTATTCGTAATTACTGCTACACTTGTTACTTCCGATCCAGTACCAGAAGTTGTTGGGATTGCAATTAGTGGTAGCGGATCATTGTCTATTTCCATATCTTTTTGGACATAATCTTCCACTTCTCCACCATTTGTATATAACACCGCAACTGCTTTCGCTGCATCAATACAACTTCCACCACCAATACCGATAATAAAATCACACTTTCCTTCTTTACAAAGTGTTAACGCTTCTAACACGTGTATATTTGTAGGCTCAGCATTTACTTTATTATATGTAATAACAGTTATACCTTTCGTATTTAGTTGTTGTATACACCTCTCAACATATCCTAAATCCTCCATGATTGTATCCGTAACTATAAACGCTCTTTTCCCCAACTTCTTAGATTGTTCCCCCAGCTTTTCAAGCGAATTTCTTCCATATAATACAGACTTCGGCATACGAAACTCAGCAACTTCTTGCAAGTACT
>Ga0209025_1005044_pt1 | contig 11014 bp, 12 predicted proteins | sample AraplaMF_Col_mLB_FD_184256 | JGI IMG/M metagenome (GOLD analysis project Ga0209025, IMG submission 184256) | Arabidopsis root microbial communities from the University of North Carolina, USA - plate scrape MF_Col_mLB (SPAdes) (version 2) | ecosystem: Host-associated > Plants > Roots > Endosphere... | reverse complement strand
CGTCGGTGCCTTCAAGAGCGATCTTGGCCAGCCGGTTCTTTGCGACCTTCACGGTGGCGCCATTGGCCTTCATCTCGCGACGAAGCTTCTGGAACTGGGCCACCGTCAAACCCGCATAGTGGGCCACGACGACGACCGACGTCTTCGAGAAGACGTCGTTCAGCGACGCGACGGCATCTGATTTTGCCGCTTTATCCACTGGGCTCTCTCCGGTAGGCGACAGGTTTTGGGACCCGCCGCCAGTTGCACGTGCCGCTCTGGAAGTGACCGGTTGACACCGACCCCTCGCCGGAGCGACGCTCAGTGCCCTGTCCCCTGCCATGGCGCGAGCCGTGATAGGGCGAGATGGTTCGAACCTCTTTCGGCACCCTGGGCGCCGGAAAAGTTCTTGCACCGTCTATGCAGGCCTCTTGGCGAAATTATGCCCCCTGGCCGGAGCCAAAGGCGCACCTGCAGTCTCAGACAGGACTGGGTATCCGGCTTCGAAGATCACTCTCCTCGACCAAACACCCATTCTTCGGCGGCGAACCGCCGAAAAACGCGAAATGGACCTCCTCGTGCCAAGCACGCGGAAGCCCCGTCACTCATGGAAACGCGAGGGAGGCTATAGACCCTCCCCCGGTTTCTGCCAAGTGGTAATCCTCGCGCCAAAGCGCAAGGTGGGGCCGCGACCGCCACAAGGGCGATCGCTGCGCTATATCAGCCACCGAGAACGGTGTTCGGCTCGATCTTGACGCCCGGACCCATGGTCGAGGAGATTGCCACGCGCTGGATATAGGTGCCCTTGGCGCCGGCCGGCTTCGCCTTCGAGACCGAATCGACGAAGGCCTTGATGTTCTCGCCGAGCTTGTCGGCATCGAACGAAGCCTTGCCGACGGCGGCGTGGACGATGCCCGCCTTCTCGACGCGGAACTCGACCGAGCCGCCCTTCGAGGCGGCGACGGCGGCGGTCAGGTCCATGGTGACCGTGCCGACGCGCGGGTTCGGCATCAGGCCGCGCGGGCCCAGCACCTTACCGAGGCGGCCGACCAGGCCCATCATGTCCGGGGTCGCGATGCAGCGGTCGAAATTGATTTCGCCCTTCTGCACGGTCTCGACCAGATCCTCGGCGCCGACGATGTCGGCACCGGCCTTCTTGGCCTCCTCGGCCTTGGCGCCGCGGGCGAAGACGGCGACGCGCAGCGTGCGGCCCGAGCCGTTCGGCAGGTTGCAGACGCCGCGGACCATCTGGTCGGCGTGACGCGGATCGACACCGAGATTCATCGCGATCTCGACGGTCTCGTCGAACTTGGCATTGGCGCGGGCCTTGACCATCGCGACGGCCTCGGCGAGCGGGTAGAGCTTGATGCGGTCGACGCCTTCACGGCCCTTGACGACGCGCTTTCCGACATGTGCCATTGTCAGTTCCCCCTCAGCCCACGACTTCCAGGCCCATCGAGCGGGCCGAGCCACGGATCATCGCCACAGCCGAATCGACGCTGTCGCAGTTGAGATCGGCCATCTTCTTCTCGGCGATCTCCTTGAGCTGAGCAGTCGTGACCTTGCCGACATTGCCGCCCTTGCCCGGGGTCTTCGAACCCGAGGTCAGGCCAGCGGCCTTCTTCAGCCAGTACGAGACAGGCGGCTGCTTCATCTCGAAGGTGAAGGAGCGATCCTGATACGCGGTGATGATCACCGGGATCGGCATGCCCTTCTCCATCTGCGAGGTCTTCGCATTGAAGGCCTTGCAGAATTCCATGATGTTGAGGCCGCGCTGACCGAGCGCAGGACCGATCGGCGGCGACGGATTGGCCGCGCCCGCCGGAACCTGAAGCTTCACGTAGCCCGTGATCTTCTTTGCCATGATGGCTGCTCCAGTCGTCCGCCCCGGTGCCGACCGGAACGACGACGCCCCGCCCGAGAGCTGCTATCGCTCCGGATCGGGGTGTTGCAGGGCGTGGTGCGGCGCGAAGCTCCGGCTGGCTGACCGGCACGCCTCCCACGCATGTGAGGGCCGCCCTATGGCACAGGATGGTCTGAAAGGGAAGCCCCGGATGCACCTGCACGCTGCAGACGGCGCGTCGCAGGCGAAAGCTTCTGCGCTTCCCGCGCCAGGATCCCTCCACGGCCTCGTCAGCGCGGACAGCAACTAGCCTCGGCGAGGTTTGGGAAAACTCGCGTTGATGCGCTTGGCGACGATGCCTGCGCTACCGGTGCGGGCGTGGACCTGGAGGAACGGCCGCGCCGATCGCCGCCGCCGTTTCGACGCCGTTGCTCTCGCGTGGACCACCGCGGATGGTGTCGATCACGGCGCGAAGCGGCGGCGCCATCTGCCGTTGGGCCGGATAGCAGAGGTAGTAGCCGGGAAAGGGAGCGGACCAGTTCTCGAGCAGCGCGACAAGGCGCCCCTCGGCGATATGGGGCGCGATCAGCTGCTGGCTGGCGAATGCGACACCAACGCCGTCGACCGACGCCTGCACCCCGAAATCCTTCGTATTGGAGATCAGGGGCCCGTCGACGGCGACCTCGAACCATTTGCCGTTTTCCATGAACTCCCATTTGTGCGGCGTCTTCTGCCCCGGCCATCGCCAGCCAATGCAGCGATGGGCAAGGAGGTCGCGCGGATGGGCCGGCGCCCCGTGCCGGGCGATATAGTCGGGCGAGGCGACCGCGATCTGACGCAGGTCCGGGCCGAGCTTCACCGCGATGAGGTCCTTGTCGATCACCTCCCCGAGGCGGATGGCGACGTCATAGCCCTCGGCCACGATATTCACGACGGCGTCATCGAGAGTGACGTCGAGCACGACCTGCGGATAGGCGTCGCTGAAGTCACGCAGGATCGGCGTGAGATAGAGGTCCGCCGCCGCCCGGAAGCAGTGTACCCGCACGGTCCCGGCGGGATGGGCGCGGCGCTCGCGGGTCTCGCCCAGCGCCTCCGCCAGCTCCCCGACAGCGGGCTGAACCCGTTCGAACAGCTTGGCCCCCGCCTCGGTCAGGGAGACGCTGCGGGTGGTGCGGTTGAACAAGCTGACACCGACCCGCTCCTCGAGCGCTCGGACCATCTGGCTGAGCGCCGAGGATGACACGCCGAGATGCTCGGCCGCCCGGCTGAAGTTCAGCGAACTGGCGACGGCCACGAAGGCGCGGAGCTGGTTGAAGTCTCCAGCTGACAAAAGAGAAGATTTCATGATCGCCTTCGATTGTTTAGCTCAGCTTATAAGGCTGATTAGTGCGTGCGGATTAACCCTCTTCACTCCCATCGCTATACCCTGCGGGCATTAAATCTGAAGGGAAATACCATGACGCAACATGACGCACCTGAGATGGGAAACATGGATGGATTGGTCGCCTTGGCTAAAACCTACTTCGATGCCGCCTACGCGATGGACGCCGACAAGTTCGCGACCATCTTCGACCCCGCCGCGCTCGTCACAAGGCGCGGTGACGGCAACAGCGTAGTGGTCACTCCGATTGCCGCCTGGCTCGACGTGGTCCGCAGCCTGGCGTCTCCGCAGGATACCGGCAGCGTGCGCGCCGACCAGATCCTCTCCATCGCCATGACCCGTGACATGGCGCTGCTCAAGCTCCGCCTGCGAATCCCGCCCCGCGAGGTGACTGACCTGCTGTCATGCTTTTATCTCAACGGGCGCTGGCAGATCGTCCAGAAGGTGTTCGCCGCCGAGCCCCTGGCCTGAGAGCTCTGCCATCGATCCTGCCCTCCCAGGCACCCGATTGCACGGTGCCGGGAGGATAGGCGCGTCGCCGCTGGCGCGGGTGTTGACCGGCTTAACGCAGCTCAGTCGGCTTTGACGTCCCGGACCAGATAATCGCCGATCGCCACGCCGATATGGGTGACGACCAGGGCGATCAGTCCGAAGGCCAGCCAGGCGTGGCTGGTCAGCAGCAGATCGGCGTAGCCCGCCTCTTCGGGCCAGATCTCTGGAATCGAGAGGCCGAAGAGCAGCTGCCGCGATCCGAAGCCCGAGGCTCCGGCCCAGCCCAGCAGCGGCACGATCAGCAGGGCAAGATAGAGCAGCGCGTGCACCGGCCGGCTCGCCGTCCCCTTGCGCCAGCGCCCGGAGAGGCGCGCGAACAGCCGGTAGCCGATGCGCGCCAGCACGAGGCAGAGCAGCAGGGCCCCAGTGGTCTTGTGGCAGAGATGGAGGAGATCGGCAGCCGGCCCCTGGCCCAACTGCTTCATGATCACGCCGGTCGCGAACAGGGCCAGCACCAGTGCCGCCGTCAGCCAGTGCAGCACCTGCGCCACGATCGGCAACGGCAGTTCGGTGGTCGGGTCGATCCCGGACTTCGGAAACGCGATGCTCATGCGCCCGCCTGCTCCCTGAGCCCGATGAAGCCGTCGACCGCCTGCCTGAGCTCGGCGGCCTGCCGGTCGAGATCGGCCGAGGCGGCAGTCACCGAGCCGGCGGTCTGACGCCAGCTCGCCAGCGTCCCGGCGAGCTGCTCGACCTGCTCGGCGACGAGCCTGACATCTCCGGCCGTCCGCGTCGTGGTCTCGCTGATCGAGCGCGAGCCGACATCCTGGCGTGCGGTCAGCTCGGCGATCGAGAGCGCCGCCTTGTCGACCTTCTCGACCGAGGTCACCAGCGCGCTAACGCGTAGGGTGATGCGCTGGGCCGCGACGGTGATCTGGTCCAGCCCCTTGCGGACATCGTCGGTCGCCTCGGCGGTGCGGTGCGCCAGCTGCTTCACCTCGCCGGCGACGACAGCGAAGCCCCTGCCCGCCTCGCCGGCCCGCGCTGCTTCGATGGTGGCGTTGAGCGCCAGAAGATTGGTCTGGCTGGCGACGGTCCCGATGATGTCGATGACATCGACGATCTTGCCGACCGCCTCGCTCAGCACGACGGTGTCGGCGGTCGCCTCCTCGACCAGCGCCTTCGCTGAATCAGCGACCTCGGAGGTGCGCCGGGCCTCGCTCGCTGCCGTCGCGAGCAGGGACGACACCTCGGTGATCGCGCCAGCGACGTGATCGACATGCCCGGAGACCCGCTGCGTCGACTGCGTCGCCGCGCCGGCCCGCTCGTCGACCACGCCGGAGAGCTGGGCAAACTCGCCGGCCGCCTGCGACAGCCGGGTCGCGTGCAGCTCGAGTGCCTGGGCGATCGCGGCGATCCGCTCCTGGAAGGCGCCGTTGCGCAATTGGGCGGCCTCCTGGCGCGCGACCTCGCCCGAGAGTGCGCTCACCCGCGCCTGGGCCACCTCCTGTTCGGCCTGCAATCCGCGCTGATGCGCCAGCAGGGCCCGGCCGAGCATGCCGATCTCGTCCCGCCGCTTGGCGAGCGTGTCCAGCCTTCGCGGCTCCTGCCTGTTCTCCGCCAGGGCCCGCGCCATGCCGGTGATCGGGCGGACCAGCCAGCGATGCTCCAGGATCACGATGAAGACGAGGCTGAACAACCCGAGCAGAGAGAGCAGAGCCTTGTTCTGATGGGCGCTCTCGACATGCTGCGAGAGATTCGCGCTCAGCCGGCCGATTTCCTCGCCGAGCCCGCGCCGCAGCGCCGAGCGCTTGTCGGCGATTACCCTGAGCTCGGCCCGGGCCGTCGGGATATCGACCGCCTGCTGCATGGCGTTGGCACGCGCCACGATCGCCTGCGTATCGGCCTTCAGCTTGCCGTCCAGCCGGGTGGCGATGTCCTCCGCCGCGATCGCGAGCACCTCGAGGTCGGACGGCTCGGCCCTGACTCCCGAGAAGGTCGCGATGCTGATCCGCTCGAAGAGCATGGTCGTCGCTTCGAGACGCTGGGCAAGGTCGCTCTGGGCCTCCAGCGCCTGCGTGAAGCCGTGGAGCTTGCGCGAGCCGACGAGCTCGGTCGCGACGTAAAGGCACGACAGCGCGCCGAGGAGCGCGCCCCACAGCGCCAGGCGCTGCCCGACCGTCGCCTTGAATGTCCTGGGAAACATGCCCGCCCGCGTCGATAGCCGGCGCGGAGACTGTCACACACGCCTGAAGGAGGCGTTAACTACAAAATCACGCAAAAAGGGCGCCGTCTCCGGCGCCCTTCGATAGCCTCTCGGCCTATCCCGAGCCTCAGAGCTTCTCGACCTGGCTGTATTCGAGCTCGACCGGCGTGGCGCGGCCAAAGATCGAGACCGCGACCTTGAGGCGGGCGCGGGCGTGGTCGACATCCTCGACGACGCCGTTGAACGAGGCGAACGGGCCGTCGGCGACCTTCACCTGCTCGCCGACCTCGAACACCACCGTCGGCTTCGGCCGCTCGATGCCCTCGGCGACCTGGCCCTTGATCCGCATCGCCTCATGCTCGGGGATCGGCATGGGCTTGGCCTTGTCGGCACCGAGGAAGCCGGTGACCTTGGGCGTGTTCTTGATGAGGTGATAGACCTCGTCGGTCATCTCGCACTTCACCAGGACATAGCCGGGGAAGAACTTGCGCTCGGTGTCGACCTTGCGGCCACGGCGGACCTCGACGACCTTCTCGGTCGGGACCAGCACCTCGTCGAACTTGTCGGCGAGATTGCGCTGCGCCGCCTGATCCTTGATCGACTGCGCGACCTTGTTCTCGAAGTTCGAATAGGCGTGGACGATATACCAGCGGGTGCTCACGTTCTTGATTCCGTTCAGCGCGCGAGGATGAGGCCGAGGCCCCAGCGGATGACCGTGTCGGTGAAGAGGAAGAACAGGCTCGACATGAGCACCATCAGCAAGACCAGGCCGGTGGTGATCAGCGTCTCGCGACGCGAGGGCCAAGTCACCTTGGAGGCCTCGTTGCGCACCTCCTGCAGGAACTGGAAGGGATTCGTCTTCGCCATCGGGCTCGTCACCTCGGTTCCGGATCGCCGCTTTCGGGCAGCGATTCGGTGGTCCTGAAAGATTCGCGGCGCGGGGCTCAGGGAGCCGCGCGCCGTCGTTAGGGGCTTCTTACAACGCGAAAGCCAGCTCGCCAAGCGGTTTTGAGTCAGGGCCCGGCTCAGGACTTCTCGGCGGCGATCAGCAGGAAGGCCGGGCGCTCGCGCTCCCTCGCCCAGTCGGGCTCGGCGGCGATCTGCTCTTGCGTCGGCCCCCATTCATCGACATGGCGCAGGCTGAGGCCGAGCCCGATCAGCAGGTTGAGATAGCTCGCGAGCGTGCGGTGCTGCTTGACCACGCCCTCAGCGAGCCAGTCGGTGACGCGCCGGCCCTCGTCGAGATACGCCCCGACCGGCCAGACCGGCAGGCTCGATTCATCCTTGCCCCATGTCTGGTGGCGCGGCGCCGTCATGATCGGGTGCTCGACCGAGAAGACGAAGCGCCCGCCCGGCTTCAGCGCCCGCACCACGCGGCCGAACACGGCCGGCAGGTCGACGAGATAGTGGAACGCCAGCGAGGAATAGACGAGGTCGAAGCGCCCGACCGGCGGCCCATAGGTTTCGAGGTCGGCCTGCTCATAGCGGACGTTTCCCGCCGCGGTCTCCGCCCTCGCCCGCGCCAGCATGCGCTCGGAAACGTCGACGCCGATGACCTCGGCCGCGCCCTCGCCCGCGGCGAAGCGGCAGAACCAGCCGAAGCCACAGCCGAGATCGAGCACCGAGGCACCCGCCAGCGGCGGCAGCAACGCGCGCAGCGCCGGCCATTCCGGCGCACCGTCGAGCCCGCGCTGCGAGCGCGGCAACTGGCTGTAGTTCTGGAAGAAGCCGGCGTCGTCGTAGATGTTCTGGGTCATCACGGATCTGACGGACGGCTGGCAGGGGCGGCAGGGCTCGAACCTGCGACACCCGGTTTTGGAGACCGGTACTCTACCAACTGAGCTACACCCCTGTAGCGCCGGTTGCTTAGCCTGAACTCCGCCGGCTTTTCAAGTCGAAATCGTCACGGCGATGCCGGAAGTTGACTCAATTCGTCAGCCGGCCGCGCCAAGGCCTTGGCGTAAAGGGACATTGCGTCGCGCCCCCGGCGAGAACGCCTGTGCGCAACGACAAAGGGCGGCGCTGCCGCCGCCCTTCAGAATCCGGCTTCCAGCCGCATTACTCGCTCACTTCGGCAGCCGGCCGATGATCTTCTGCTTGCCGTCGACGACCTCGGCCAGGAAGCTCTCGCGCTGGACGTCGCCCTTCGCGTCGAAGGTCGTCTCCATCAGGATGCCGGGCTCTTCCTCCGGCTTGATCGTTGCGCCATGCAGCGTCGCTGCGACCTTGGTCGGCTCGAACTTGCCGAGCTTCTCCGTCGCCCATTTCACCGCATGGACGGCCATGAAGCCCTTGATGCCGTTATGGTCGGGCACGAACTTGAAGCGCGCCTCGAAGCGCTTGCCGAAATCCTGCAAAGCGGGGATCGGCGCATCGACGGTCTGGCCGACATGGCCGCGCACCCCCTCGGCCGCCTTGCCGGCGAGCTCGATCACCTTCTGGCTCAGGATCGTGGTCTCGCCGATCACCGGCTTGCCGACATTCTGGTCGCGCATCGCCACCAGCAGCCGGGCGCTCTCCTCTTCGTTGAGATAGACGAAGACGGCATCGACCTGCGCATTCTTCACCTTGATCGCCTCGCCGGCGAAATCGGCCTGGCCCTGCTCGGTCGAGAGGTCGACCGGCACCTCGATGCCGCGGCTCTTCAGTTCCTTCAGGATCGCTTCGTGCCCGCCCTTGCCGAAGTCGTTGTTGACCCAGACGACGGCGACCGACTTCGCCTTGACCTGGTCCTTGAGATAGGCGGCGATCTTCGGCATCGCCGCCGACTGGCTGAGCGAGGTCCGGAAGATGAAGGGATTGCCCTGGGCGGTATAGGCCGTGCCGTCACCGGCCGCGAGCTGCGCGATCTCGGCGCGCTGCGCGATCTGCATCGAGGCCATGATCGAGCCGGTATAGACCGGCCCGAGCACCGCATGGGTGCCCTCGTCGATGGCGCGCTGAACCGCGGCGCGGGCATTGGCGGGATTGGTCTGCGTGTCATAGGCGACGAGATCGATCTTGCGCCCGAGAATGCCGCCCTTGGCGTTGATCTCCTCGACCGCGAGCTCGATGCCGCTCTTCCAGTTGGTACCGGCGGTCGCGCCCGGCCCGGACAGTTCGGCGATGGTGATCAGCTTCACCTTGTCCTGCGCCAGGACTGGTGTCGCCGCCAGCGCGAGCGCGAAGGCAGCAGCTTTCAGGGCGATGGTCATGGGCTTCCTCCCGAGATGCGACGGCCGTTGATGGCTCTCGATCGCGAGCATAGGCTCTAGGACACTGTATGCAAGATGATTTGACGGGTCGCCGGCGCTTGGCCTGCCGCCCTGATCAGCCCGGCGTTTCACCCCGGCGCAGCACATCGCCATAGACGTCCCGCGCCCGCATGATGTGCTCGCGCAGGATGGCGTCGAGATCGGCCAGGCGGCCGGCGGCGAAGGCCTCGATCATCAGGCGGTGCTCGGCCATGGAGCGCTCCTGCTCACCCTCCAGCGGCACCGAGAGATGCGTGCGCAGCGCCGCGACGCGGCCGGAGACGCCGCGATAGGCATTGCCGAGATAGCGATTGCCGCAATGCTGGAAGAAGACCTCGTGGAAGACGGTGTCGGCCCTTGCATAGTCGCGGCGCGTGCCGCCGGCCTGCGCCGCCTCCATCGCCGCGAGGGTGTCCTTCATCGCGGCGAGCGCCGCCGCCCGCGCCTTGCTCATGCATTCGCGCAGCGCCTGCGTCTCCAGCATGAAGCGGAAGACACAGAGCTCGGCGACATCCGCCTCGGTCGGCGCGAAGACGAAGGTGCCCTTCTTCGGCACGATCGTGACCAGGCCCTGCAATTGCAGCCGCGCCAGCGCCTCGCGCACCGGCGTACGGCTGACCCCGAGGGCCTCGCTCAGCGCCTCCTCCGACAAGGTCTCGCCGAGGCGCATCTCGGCGTCGATGATCGCATCGCGCAGCCGCTCCTCGACGATCGCAACCAGCGACTTCGGCTGCTCGACCTTGAGATCAGGCATAGTGCTCGCGCCCAAGGAAGGCTTCGTAGCTCGGCAGGTCGAGCATGCTCGCCTCCAGCGCGCGCGTCGTACCCGAGCGCTTCAGCTCGCGCGCGAAGGCGGCCATCATGTGGGCATAGGCCAGCGTCGACGACACCGGATAGCTCAGCAGCTTGAAGCCGAGCCGCTCGAACTCCGCGGCCGTCAGCGGCGGCACCCTGCCCTCGACATAGTTGAACATCAGCGGCGCCTCGATCTCGCCCAGCGCCCGCTTCATCTCCTCCTCGGATTGCAGCATCTCGAGCAGCACGAGATCGGCGCCGGCCTCTGCATAGGCCTTGCCGCGCGCAATCGCCTCGTCGAGGCCGAGCGGCAGCCTTGCATCCGAGCGGCCGATGATCAGGAAGTCGGGATCGCGCCGGGTCGCCACGGCGATGCGGATTTTTTCGGCATGCTCCTCGGGCCTCACCAGCGCCAGCCCCTTCATCGCGCCGCAGCGCTTGGGCGTGACCTGGTCCTCGAGATGGATGGCGGCGACGCCGGCCGCCTCGTATTCGGCGACGGTGCGGGCGACATTGTTGAGGTTGCCATAGCCGGTATCGGCATCGGCGATCAGCGGCACCGTGATCGCCGCGGCGAGCGCTCGGCCGCGTGCCACCATCTCGGTCATGGTCAGCAGGCCAATATCCGGCGCGCCGATCAGGCTGGCGGAGAGGCCGTTGCCGGTCATGTAGACCGCCTCGAACCCGGCCTGCTCGATCGCGCGTGCACCGATGGCGTCATGACAGCCGGGCGCGACGACGAGGCCGGGCTGGCGCAGCCTGTCGGCGAGCGAATGGCGGGGACTCATCGCGATCTCCAGTCCGTATGCAAGATACAGGAAGCTGGCACGGGACGGCCCATCACGCCAGCCCCACCCCTCTCCACCCACGGATCAAGGACTGACGGAATCAAAAAGGGCGGCGTTGCCGCCGCCCTTTCCGTATACGCCGCGGAGCCGAAGCTTACGCGATAATGCTGGCGACGACGCCGGCGCCGACGGTGCGTCCGCCTTCGCGGATGGCGAAGCGCAGCTTCTCTTCCATCGCGATCGGCACGATCAGGTGCACTTCCATGGCGATGTTGTCGCCCGGCATCACCATCTCCG
>Ga0209025_1005037_pt1 | contig 11027 bp, 10 predicted proteins | sample AraplaMF_Col_mLB_FD_184256 | JGI IMG/M metagenome (GOLD analysis project Ga0209025, IMG submission 184256) | Arabidopsis root microbial communities from the University of North Carolina, USA - plate scrape MF_Col_mLB (SPAdes) (version 2) | ecosystem: Host-associated > Plants > Roots > Endosphere... | reverse complement strand
GGAAACCAACTACTTTTTCAATATCTTTATTTAAATATCCTGGACCATGTGATGTAATAGTAGAAACAATTTCTGTATCCATGTCAAGGACGCCGCCATTGTCACGTTCTTGTGTTGTTAAATCCATTACTTGATCCCAAAGTTGTTTCGTCGCTTCTGTTGCTTCAGCTAAGAAGGTATCATCACCTTCATAAACGTTTATGTTATTTAAAATGAAGTCGCGAACATCAATCTCTGCTCTCCACTTTTCACCTTTAAAGTTTTCCCATGCGTTTTTTACATTTTCTAATACTTCAGTCATCCTAATCTCCTCCATTTTATGATTAGTACAGGACTAAGAATTTTTATATAACAGCTTACGTATTTAGGATACTACTTTTTTGAAAACATGAACGTTTAAGTTGTGACATGTTTGTGAATAATTGAGCATATCACTACAATCGTAGTGGAAACTCTGTTGAAAACTTTGGTAAATCAACCTCTCTTTTCATAATTTCATCTTTTTGGCATCTTAATCAGGAAATGTTTTCCTGTAACATAAAAGTCGTACCTATCACAAACTGTAATACTAATTCCTTATATTCTGTTATAGTTTTTTGGAACAGAATTAAAAAAGTTATACCTGTTTCGATACAACTTCTCCATTATGAAAACCACGTTCTTCTATATACATAGGACTATATCCAAAAACAACACTTTTAACAGTAAATAATACAAATTACATACGTATACATGAAGTACACCTACAAGTGCAACATATTAAAATGAAGCTTCTATAAATAGGAGGAATTTGATATGCGAAAAACAAAAATTGTCTGCACAATTGGACCTGCATGTGAACAATACGAAACACTGCTCTCTTTACTAAAGTCTGGAATGAATGTGGCTCGGTTAAATTTCTCTCATGGAACGCACGAAGAACATCAAGTTCGGATCAACACAATTCGAAAAGCTGCCACAGCCTCTCAAAATAACATTGCGCTCTTACAAGATATTAAAGGACCTAAAATTCGCACAGATGAATTTGAAGGTGGCCAAGCAGAATTACGGGAAGGAGAAACGGTTATTGTTTCCATGAAAAAAGTGCTCGGAACATCTCAACGTTTTTCTGTCACTTATGAAGGTCTATATGATGATGTAGAAATAGGATCGCATCTATTACTCGATGATGGATTATTAGAGCTAGAGGTAACAAAGAAAGATAATGGCGAATTACAAACGAAAGTTATACATGGTGGAATCATTAAAGATCATAAAGGTGTAAACGTACCAAATGTAAAAATCCGCCTGCCAGGTATTACTGAAAAAGATAAACAAGATATTCTTTTTGGCATAGGGCAACAGGTTGATTACATCGCAGTCTCTTTTGTACGTAAAGCTACCGACATTTTAGAAGTACGCGATATATTAGCAGCGTATAACGCCTCGCATATTCGTATCATCGCAAAAATTGAAAACCAAGAGGGAATTGAGAATATAAAAGAAATTGTCGAAGTTACAGATGGGATTATGGTTGCACGCGGTGATATGGGGATCGAAATTCCGGCAGAATATGTACCAATCATTCAAAAACAATTGATTCATACTTGCAATACGCTAGGAAAACCAGTCATTACAGCAACACAAATGCTCGATTCTATGCAAAGAAATCCAAGACCAACAAGAGCGGAAGCATCCGATGTAGCAAACGCCATCTTTGACGGAACAGATGCGATTATGCTTTCTGGAGAGACAGCTGCCGGTGAATATCCAGTAGAAGCTGTACAAATGATGGATAAAATTGCTCTGCAAGTAGAAGAATCTTCTTTATTTCAAAACCAAAAGCAGTCTCTTCACAATGACCATAAACAAATAACAGAAACAATTGGAGCTGCTGCTGTCCAAGCAGCTTATTCTTTACAAGCAAAGGCAATTTTAACACCAACAAAAAGCGGTTATACAGCACAAATGATTTCAAAATACCGTCCGAATACACCAATTATCGCAACAACATCTGAACAATCTGTTATGCAGCAACTCGCACTCGTCTGGGGCATATATCCACTTTTCACTCCCCAAAAACAAACGACAGATGAAGTAATTGAACAAGCAATAAGTAAAGCTAAAGAACGACAGCTTGTCTCTATGCAAGATATCATTATCGTAACAGCAGGTGTCCCTGTTAACGAACGTGGCACAACAAATCTACTGAAAATTGAGGTTGTGAAGTAATAAAAAACGATAAATTCTTTTCTTTTTAAAGGGGCGAGAGAAGCAGACAGGACCTGTTCCCTGTTTTAAAACAAAGGTAGAAAACAAGAGCAGGTCTTGTTGCATTTTGCATAACCGCAATTTCTATGGTGAAAAACTTAAATGGATTCATATATAAGATATTTCCCTACCCGCTAGTAAAGTAAAAAAGAGGATGTCCCAAAAGTTTCACCTTTCGGTACGATTCAGCTCAGTGAATCGACTGTTTATATGTCGAATATAGTCGAGAAGTCTTTAAATCGTGTCGAAGCGCCGATATATTGCAAAGAAAGGTCGATAACGTGAAAAAGGAATGACCCAAAAAGTGCTTATATGTTTTTTGGGTCAGCTCCTCCACCATATCTAATTATTTTTCAACGTTAATATTGCGGCTACCGCATAATATAAAGCTTTCTCATACTTCGCATGTTCCACAACTGATAAATTAACAAGCGAGCCACCACTAGCCGAAAAATACTCAATTGCTTCTACTGGAATCGCATCTTCTTTTACTTCAATAGCACTACCATCATTCCATTGTCCCTTTTGGATATTCGCATACAAATCTCCAGTAATCTCACCAATTTCTTCATCATGCTCAGACAGTAAGAACCACTTCAACTTTTTTAAGCTCAACATTTGTTTCAACCCAGCGATCTTATTCCCTGCCAAGTCATAAAACGTATATGAAAAAGACATGCCTGCTTTTTGTTTTACAATCAGCATCGCCTCGCCCAATTCGTTATACAAAACAAAACGTTTTTCAATCAATGCGCTCAAAAAAAACGATACGAAAATCTTCCATAGCCTTTGCAGTTTTGTTTCATATTCTTCTCTTAAAATCCCCATTGTATTTCCATCCATCGAAAAGTATGTAACTGTAGTCACGTAAGATACTTCTCTTCGCACAACGAATCGCTGGTGTTGTAGCATCGACGCGGCCCCTTCGATCCGAATTGTTGCGCCAATTTTCTTCGCTCTCCCTCTTTCTACAAAACTATAAATCATAAACAGGCAGGCTGTTACTATCATGCTAACAAAGGGCATTGTATCTTTGTTCCACTGGAAATGCGGCGTTCGAACATACTCAAGGATAAACGCTATAATAGCAAGTAAAAATATAAAAATAGAAAAAAGAAAAAACCGTTTTCCATTCCTGGCATGATGCTCATGGATCCCCATATTTATCTCCTTATTTTTTACATTTTTTATCATTATCTCATGCTTTTCCAAAGATTTAAATTTATTTTAATTTCCCAACATAGAAGTCGAGGCTATGCAGACCTGTTCTCGCTTCCTCCCTTTGTTTCAAACCTCGCACGTGGCAGAAACAGGCACTGACCGCTTCTATACATGGCCAGGCATAGAAAAGTTTTTTAGGTTTTGTTTTTCACAAAAATCCCCATATAAAACTACAAAAAAAGCTATCTCGTAAGATAGCTTTCTAACCTTCCTCATGCCGTACCATCGTATAAATATCATTACTTACAACGCCAAACGACTTAATATTATTTTGAATATTTGATAATAACACAACATATGTATTTCCATCTTTACTAAAACTATTTAAACAATTCCATCCTGGCATAACACCATGATTTGAATAACTGCCAGGGTTCACATACCAACCAAAACCATACTCCTTTTTAACTGCGGTAAACATTTGTTGATAACTATCGCTTGAAATCAGCTTTCCTGTAAACAAAGCTTGATCAAATAAATATAAATCATATGCAGTCGTGTATATATCACCGCAGCCAAATAATTGCGACATACTCGGTACAGCTGGTGTTGTCATTTTATTGTCTACTATTTTATAACCAGTAGATGGATATTTTCCTTGTTGAAACTGATCACCAAATCCGGAATGTTTCATACCGACAACTTCAAAGATATTCTTTTGAATATAATCTTGAAGGGATTGTCCACTCACTTTCTCGGCAATATACGCAAGCACGGAATAGTTAGAATCGGAGTATTTCCATTGTGATCCGGGCGGGAATGCCAACTTTTGCTTTCCTATTCTTCTAATTAATTCCTCATGGGTGATGCTCTCTGATCCCTCGCTGTACTCCGGGATCCCTGATGTATGTGTAAGAAGATGCACTAATTTAATCTCTCCACCTCTTGGAAAATCAGGAATATATTTCGCGACCGTATCTTGTATGTTTAATTTATTTTGTTCTTTCAATTGCATAATTGAAGTTGCGACAAAAGCTTTTGTAATAGAACCAATATAGTAGGATGTCTCTGAATTATTAGCAACTTTTTTTTCTTGATTGGCAAGTCCATACCCTTTGTTTAAAAGAACCTCTCCATTTTTCACAACAACCGCTGTGCCGCTAAAGTTTTTACTCTTCATATACTCATCTAATTGAGCATGATTATTAATTTCTTGCGGAGGTTGCTCAGCTACCACTTCTTCTTTTGGTTTCTCTACAACTTCTTCTTTCTTTACTTCTTCTTTCTTTACTTCTTTTTTCACTTCTTTTTCTTCTTCTTTCATCGCTTGCAAAGTTGCCTTTTCTTTATCATGGGAAGTAATTTTCGCATACCCCCAATATACCAAGGCAAACAACAGACTAAGAATAATCGTTCGTTTTACATATACAATTGGTTCGCGAGTTTTCATAACAATAAAAACCTGCCTTTTCACATAGTTGCTCATTTCACATCTTACTTTATCACGCAACCAATGTTTTACCAATGCTATGTACAAAAAAATAAAAATGAGCACCCAAAATGCAAGATAGCCGTTACATTTGTAATGAAAAAACGAAGCTGACTTCTGTTATCGACCGTTCTTTGCAATATATCGGCGCTTCGACACAATATAAAGTGAAACTTCCATCAGTGACGCCTTTCTTACTGATGGAAAGCTCTCACCAATCGGGCTTTTACGGGCAGTTTTCTTCCTTGCCCTTCCCCACCTTTTACTGCCCGTTAATGCGGGATAAAGACCATTCGATGATATTCGACATACAAGTAGTCGCCCCCGCTGTGCTGAATCATACCAAAAAGTGAAAGGCTCTGACTAATAAGTGGACTTTTTAGTCAGAGCCTTCATATTCCTTATACGTGCTTCTTCATATCATCAGCAACAGACTCAACGTTTGTTCCAACGATAACTTGTACACTTGTATCACTTAATTTCATAACACCTTTTGCGCCGGCACGTTTTAATGCTTGTTCATTTATTAAACTTGCATCTTTCACTTGTAGACGAAGACGAGTAGCACAGTTGTCAATAACAGCTAAATTGTCTTTTCCGCCTAACGCTGCGACATAAGCTTCACCGATAGAACCAGATTCACCTACTGCAATTGTTCCCTCTTCTAATAACTCATCATCATCTTCACGACCAGGCGTTTTTAAGTTTAACTTCTTAATTAAGAAATAGAATACAAAGAAGTAAATTGCGGCATAAACTAAGCCTACACCTGCTAATAATACTGGCTTTGTTGCAATACCGAAGTTAATACCGTAGTCAATTGCACCTGCACTAAATGAAAAACCATCGTGAATGCCAAGCTTTGTTGTTATAAATAAAGAAAGACCTGTTAATATAGCATGAATCCCATATAATACTGGAGATAAGAACATAAATGAGAATTCAATTGGTTCTGTAATACCAGTTAAAAATGAAGTTAACGCAAGACCAATTAACATACCTGTAACTGCTTTACGCTTTTCTGGCTTTGCTGCTGCGATCATCGCAAAACATGCTGCTGGTAAACCAAACATCATGATTGGGAAGAAACCTGTCATAAACATACCTGCACTTGGATCTCCTGCAAAGAAACGAGCAATATCGCCATTTACAACCGCTCCTGCTGTGTTTGTAAATTCACCAAATACAAACCAGAAGTACGTATTCATTACATGGTGTAAACCAATCGGGATCAATAAACGGTTTAATAAACCGAAAAGCCCTGCACCAATTGCTCCTAAGTTAACGATACCATGTGCTACCGCATCGATACCGCTTTGAATTATTGGCCAAATTTCTCCAAATACTAAACCTAACAGAAGCATCACTACAGATGTAATAATTGGAACGAAACGTTTACCAGCAAAGAATCCTAACCATTCTGGTAATTTAATTTTATAGAATTTGTTATATAGTAATCCCGCAACAATACCAGCGATGATACCACCTAAAATGGCCATATTAATTTTTGGTGCTAACGTCGCCGCTTTAGAAATCTTTCCTAACGTATCTGCTACTTTAGATGGATCTACAGAACCCACTAAATCTTGAACACTTTTCAACTTATCGTTTAACTCTGCCGCTGAATACCCTTTACTTAAAGTATCAGTCGTATTTTTCAAAATAAGATAACCAATCGCACCGGCCAAACCTGCGGCACCGCTGCCATCAACAGACAAACCAACTGCAACACCAATTGCAAAAATAAGTGCTAAGTTATCAAAAATTGCTGCACCGGCTTGTGCCATAACAGGAATATTAAATACGTCAGGTTGCCCTAAACGAAGCAATAGACCGGCTGCTGGTAGTACCGCAATTGGGAGCATTAACGCTTTACCAATACGTTGTAAAAACTGCAACATCTGAATTCCCCCTATCCTAATTATGAAATCGTTACCAACTACAAATATGTTTTAGAAAACGCTTTCTATTACAGGAACATAATAACATATAGTTGTATAGATGTGTAGTTATTATGTTTGGTTTTTTTTATAAATTTATGCTCGTTTATTTAATTCTATGTATATTCATTTAAATTTTCCGACACATAAGCCGCTGCTATACAGAAAAAAAGATGACCTGCACTGGATTTAAAAGCTCGTACGTGGCACAAACAGGCACTGACCGCTCCTATGCACCGCCAGACTCTCTCGACCACCCTAAAAGAAAAAGGTTTTTTTGGCATTTTTTTATTTTACATACCCAAGATGTAAATAGAAGTTACATTTCATCATTCCTCAATTTCATGTTATTATTTATTTCCACACTTGCCTCGCAAGTTAAGCTTAATCACTAATACAACTAGGGGTGTTTATTATGCAGTGTATCGAGACGAACAACTTACAACAATTATTAGATCGAGTTCAGCCCTATACGAAACAAGGTAAGCTTGCAACGTATATTCCTGAGTTAGGAAATGCAGATCCTAATGATTTAGGAATTGCGATTTTTCATAAAGACGACCATTACGTTCATGCTGGAAAATCCCAGACACTCTTTACACTTCAAAGTATTTCGAAGGTAATTACACTTGCACTCGCACTTTTAGATTGCGGTGAGGAGTACGTATTTTCGAAAGTTGGCATGGAACCAACTGGTGATCCTTTTAATTCTATTATTAAGCTAGAGACAACAAGCCCATCTAAACCATTAAATCCAATGATTAATGCCGGGGCATTAGCGATTACGAGTATGATTGCCGGAAATTCTAATGAAGAGAAAATGGAGCGTATCCTTCACTTTGTTCGTGAAATTACAGCTAATCCTTCCATTAACTATTCTTCTAAAGTGGCCATCTCTGAATTAGAAACAGCTTATTTAAATCGTTCTCTTTGCTACTATATGAAGCAAAACAACATCATTGATGGGGATATCGAAGAGTTAATGGACCTATACACACGTCAATGCGCAATCGAAGTAAACTGCATCGACTTAGCTCGTATTGGACTTATCTTTGCAATGGATGGTTATGATCCATATTATAAAAAGCAAATTATCCCAAAACACATTACGAAAATTTGTAAAACCTTTATGGTCACATGTGGTATGTACAACGAATCTGGAGAATTTGCAATTCGCGTTGGGATTCCAGCGAAAAGTGGTGTAGCTGGCGGAATTTTAGGATGTGTAAAAGGTGAAATGGGTATTGGTATTTTTGGTCCTGCACTAGATGAAAACGGAAATAGCATTGCTGGATTTAAAATATTAGAATTACTTTCTGAACAAGAAGGTTGGAGCATTTTCTAAAAAGCGTCTGAAACGACGCTTTTTTCAATATAATTGTGCATATTCACCATGTACCCTTGAATAGTATAGTACAAGTACAGCCTAGGTTTTATAAAAGGAAACTTCAGTTTAGAGAATACATTTCGCTCTAAATGGTTAACTAATCAACTCTTACAGACGGTAAGCCGTTGAGGAAGATGGAGGTGCTCATGAAACTCATCCTTCAAACAGAAGATCAGGCAGTTCTTGAGAAGACGATCCTTCTTTTTGTATTAAGTATCGTTGAAAGTTTAAAATTAAAAGTTGTTTCCCTTGATGAAGCCTATCGATACATATTTAATCTAGATGTTCTGGAATTGTTAATGGATCGAAGTATTGATGACAAAGTATTAGAAATCGTCCATTTTGGCATCGAATTAGAAGACATTCAAAATCTAATCCCTGAAGACTTAGAACAAAATATCGAAGAGCTAAAATGGCGCTGTATTCAAGTACTAAGCGACTATGAAATGTATGAAGAAACGGAACAATTATTTGAAGACATTCGGTAAAGTGAAACGTCCATTACATGTAGAAAAAGCACCTCTTTAGGTGCTTTTTAATGTTTTTTCAAACTATTTTTATACGTTTCAATATTTACTGGTAATTCTTCCTCTTCTAACGTATGTTCATTTACATCTTTATGAATATACGCACCTTTTGGAGGTTGATGATCATGACCTTTTTTCTTATGATCAAAGGATTTACCGCGTCCCATACTAACACCTTCCTTTACCTAAATTCTATGTTAGTATAAATAAAATGTCGTCGACATATGCAATGGTTTGTTGTATTTCCGAGGAAATGCTAGAAATTTGTTTTTCTCTATACTTACTGCTACGCAGAATACATCATGACCGCTACTTGCTTTCTCCTTTTGTTTTCATTCTCGCACGTGGCAGGAATAGGCCCTGGTCGCCTCTATGCACAGCCAGACGCTCTCGCCCTCTCTAATTTTATATCTTTCACAAAACTTGATTAACTGCAATGATAATAAGCAAAGCTCCAGCAATGATCGTTGCCCATTTCCCTAAATACAGCGCTAAGTATTTTTTACCGATATAAGAACAGAACCTCACACATAAGAAGCTAAAGCAGCCCGAAATAATAGCGGTCATCCACAAATTCAAATTTGTCACACCTGCATCAAAACCACCCGCAATGTTATTAATGGATAATGCAACGCCAAGCACAATTGCTTCTGAAAAGCCAATTGTTTTAGACTCATCAAAATCGGCGGCTTCTGGATTACGTAAAATACGCATCAATACATTACCTTGCTTTCTCTCATCTACCGCTTTACTAAGCATCGGCTGGCATAATACCAATACGCCAATACTCCCCAATACGATAGCACCAATCACATTAGCTGTAACATCTGAAATAAACAAAGAAATCCAATTCCCGAAAAATCCTGCCAACAGTGTAAAGAAAAAGCCGAAGAAAGCTATGATAAAATTATTGGACCATGAGATATGGATCTTCCGAATTCCATAAGCAATACCTACACCTGCATTATCTAAATTTGAAGCTACCCCAATAAAAAGAATGGAAAGAAAACTTGTTATATACATCAATAAGCACTCCCTTATTGCTTTTTTTATTGCATCGTATGCAAATATTGAGCAATTGTGCCTGTCTGTTTCATATACTTTTAATAAAATATCAACATTTCAGAAACAAAAAGGAGCGCCTAAACCTATGTCTATTCAGAATATAAATCATCAACTCGGTACGGTATTAAAGGAATTGTTACAAGAGCGTTCACTATCGATGCGACAATTTGGAACGCTAACCAATATTGACCCTTCCACCATTTCACGAATTATTAATGGAAAGCAACAAGCGAAGAAAAAGCACCTTCAAAAATTTGCAGAATGTCTCCAAATTCCTATACAGTTCTTATATGATGCAACGTACGCCAAACAGCCTCACCAAACTACTGAACCCCAGACTGAAATATATACATCAATTGATGCCATTCAAAACATATTACAATCCTCTAACGTATTTGATTACAAGTACACAACAACTCGTGTAAAACAAGAGCTTGAAAATTACGAACGCTATGCGAAAACAACAGAAGGCACACGCCTTATTCATGAAGGATTCCTAGCAAAATTGCAACAGCTTGATAGTACAGGTCCTTTCATTGATCAACTCACAGATATGTATCATCAATTTTGCAACGAAACGATTACATCGCAAGAACGAGCAATTATCGGAAGTGCCTTGCTTTATTTCGTTTTATCAACAGATATTATTCCAGATTACATATTTCCCATTGGATACTTAGATGATGCAATTGCGGTAGAATTAGTAAAGGAAAAATTAATTGCGATGAAAAACAAATCAGCGAAAGAAGAATAGCGCATTCCACATAAAAAACAAAGAAAATCGGCGCAGCATGCACCGATTTTCCTTGTTTTCATTATAAGCTATGTACTTCTTTTGCATTTGTTTCTTCAGTCTGTTTCATTTTTTTATTCTTAGAAAAATGATAAAGCAGTAAGCAAGCAAGCAGAAACGGAATACCACAATACAATGCCATACGTTGATCTGGAATAAAAGCCATGCTCACAATTACAGCCATATTCAATCCGAAACAAAGGAGTGGCACAACGGGATACAACGGCGTTTTAAATTTCAGATCCTTAATATCCCCGCCTTGCTTTATGTACGTTCTTCTACTAAGAAGATTGGATAAACCAATCGATGCCCAGACTAGTATTCCACCGAATCCTGCAATAGAAAGAAGCCATAAATAAACTGTATCCTCTGCATATATACCAGATAATAAAGAAAGACAACCAAAAATCATACT
>Ga0209025_1005036_pt1 | contig 11029 bp, 8 predicted proteins | sample AraplaMF_Col_mLB_FD_184256 | JGI IMG/M metagenome (GOLD analysis project Ga0209025, IMG submission 184256) | Arabidopsis root microbial communities from the University of North Carolina, USA - plate scrape MF_Col_mLB (SPAdes) (version 2) | ecosystem: Host-associated > Plants > Roots > Endosphere ... | reverse complement strand
CCCCTAGTGTAGCTACAACAACTTTAGATCCCAAATTGAAAACTACCTTTAAAAACTCTCTAATATACGCGTCATCATTTGTGTATGAGAAAAATGAATAATCAACAAAACGTGGTAATGTTTTAACTAATTCGTGATTTAACTGATCGGAGAAATCAAATGAAGTTTGTAATCCTCTATCCTTAAATATTGAAAAAAATGGATCTACATGCCCCCATATACCTGCATGTACTAATTCGAATGTTTCTATATAATCAATCTCTTTTGCTGATAGCGTAAAATCCGTCATTACTCCTTCATCATATTGACCAAACTGACGGTCATTATTAACTAATTCAACATATGTAATCGCTGTATTACCATCTTTTTTGGAAACAAATGAGGCATCCACGCCTCTACTTTGAATCGCTTTTATCATTTTATCACCATAAGTATCAGTACCTACCCAACCTATGTATGCTGAATCTACACCTAAATCCTTTAAATACACACTTACATTAACCGGATTTCCTCCAGGGTAAGCTTCACCTCTATTTTGATAAACGTCCATACAATTATCTCCAACGGTTACGATTCTCACAGTTTTCCCCACTTCCACTTTGTATTTGATTCAATATGTTCGTCATTTGATACAAATGCATTAGTTGTTCTATTAAAGTTTTATTTGTTATGTCTTGTATTGTAACAATATATCACATTATTCACAATCTTTTTTTAATAATAGATCCTGATTAAATATCCCTTCTTACTCCGCCCGTTCATTCTAACCATGAATTTGATCAAATGTTTTTTTTAATATAAATAGGAAGTCAGATTATATTAGAATCTAACTTCCAGGAAAAAAATGTTGATAATATTTAGACTAAAGAATTTTGTTTATTCCACTGTTTTTTCATAAACTATTTATTATTCAATATATTGTTTAATTGTATGTCGAAAGATTACTTCAGCTAATTCTTTTTCAACATCAAACCTACTATTGTTTTGCATGTTGAAATTTGCACCATTTAATACAAAAATAATCCCAAACTTTTTTTCTTCATTCCAATACAAATTACTAATCAGACCATAAGCCTCACCAGCATGACCAATCATTTCTTTATAATCTGATAGGAAATCATGACTAATATGAAGACCTAATCCCATTTTCGAGAAAAAATGGTTCTCCTCATCTCTCATCCAGTGAACTGATTTCATCATATGCAATGTTTCTTCCTTAAGCAAACTTGATCCATTATATTTTCCATTCATTAGTGCTCTTAAAAACTTACTTAACTCAAATGCAGAAGTACGTAGCCCTCCCTGAGGTTCAAATAAACCACCGTGCGTTCCAGGTATATAATTTTTCAAAGAATCCATGTTATAACTAGTTTCAGTTGCATCTTGTATTGTTACCTTATAATTTTTCGAGATTTTATCTACTTCATATAAATTGCCGAATTCATGGTCCTTTTTCATGCCAGCAAAAGAAAATGCAACATTTATCATACCCAGTGGTTTAAATACATTTTGTTGAATAAAAGAATCAAATCGTATTCCTGAAACTTGTTCAATAATTGCTCCGCATATGATCGCACCAATATTAGAATATACCCAATTTGAAGAAGTCCCTGGATGCCAATCTCCCCAAATTTGATCGGTATAGTATTTTCCACCTGGTATTAATAGATCTTTAAGACTTACACTTTGATCTGCTTGACCGTCCTTAATGAATTTTGCATAAATACTGTTAGATTCTTCGTCTGCCGTAAGTGAAGATGTGTGGGTTAAAATTTGATGTAACGTAATGATTGAATTTGGATGCTGTGGATTTCTTACTTCAAAACCAAGATAGTCACTAATATCGGAATCCAAACTTAATTGTTGTCTTTCAAACAGTTGCATGATTGCAGTTGCTGTAAATAATTTTGAAATTGATGCAATTCTAAACATCGTATATTCTGATACTGGTTGATTCAATTTAACGTCACGATCACCAAAGGAATCAGACCAAATAACTTCTTCTTTAAATACAGACACTGCTTGACAGCCAATTATTTTATATCGTTTCATGATTGCATCTATTTCTTGATAAAAAACTGTTGAAGATTCATTTTTGTTAAATTTATGATTCATTTTGCTCTCTCCTGTTTACATTAAAATTGTATGATAAACCGTTTTTTTACAGTTATTTTTTTTGACGAAAAATATTTTTAAAATGAAGCGTTTTCAAAACTATTTTAATATTGTAATAGAAACTTCATGTTGATAAAATGATTCTTATGAAATTGTTTGTTAGGGGATAGAGGAGAATGATTTTAATCGAGGTTTTTGTATATGCAGGTATTATAGCGGCTAGTATCTCCGGTACTTTAGTCGGAATTCAAAAGAAATTGGATTTATTTGGTGTTGTATTTTTAGCTGCATGTACAGCTTTAGGTGGAGGATTAATTCGAGATATTATTTTAGGTCAATCCGTGCCTAACGTATTCGTAAAGCCTCAATATTTTATTGTAAGTACTGTCATTTCTATTTTAACATGGTTATTTTATCAACGTACATTACAGTTTCAAACTACTTTAATATTAACAGATGCAATTGGACTTGGTGTATTTACAGCGGTCGGTGCTTATTCTGCAATTGACCACGGATTAAAAGGCGCATTCTTAATTGTTTCAATGGGATTAATCACTGGAATCGGTGGTGGAATTATGCGAGATGTGTTCGCAAGGGAAATACCACTTGTTTTCCAAAAAGAAATCTATGCAATTGCAGCAATTGTAGGCTCTTTTTCCATACTGTTTACGAGTGAAATGTTCTCAAAATTATCATCTCTATATATTTGCTTTGTCATTACAACGTTCATTAGAATCATTGCAGTTCGTTACAAAGTAAATTTCCCGATTCGTAATGTAAGTGACAAATCATTCCATATGGAATAAAAATATACATTTAATGGCCCAAAACTAGTGTTTTACTAGTAGAGGGCCATTTTTATTAGAAGCTTTTTGATTCTAAAAATTCTTTGTATAAAATTTCTTTTTGTACATATTCTTTTAATTCATCAATCACTTCAGAAACTTTTGTAAAAGCATCCTCTTTAACTGAAAAATCATTTTCATTGAAATCAACTGGATCTAAAACTAGCTGTTTTGGAATTGCATTTCCATAAACACCTCTTACTACTGTTCTCGCATTATTTAGAGCATTAATGCCACCTTTTCCTCCACCAGCAACGGCCAATAAAGCAGTCGGCTTTTTCTTAAACGGTTCAGAACCAAACATCTCGATTAAATTTTTTAATGCTCCGCTCATCGCATTATTATACTCAGGCGTACATAACACAATTCCATCTGCTTGAATTAGCATATTTCGAATTGATTTTACAGCATCTAATTCTTTTTGTTCAGCTTCGCCATTATATAAAGGTAATTCACCTAAAGCTAAATCTATTAATGTAAAATTAAAGACATCAACGATTTGTTTTGCTAATACACCAGTTCGTCCAATTGCTCTTGGCGAACCATTTACTACGACAATATTCAATATAATTCTCCTCACTTTATTATGATGATGTACAAGATTATGTTTCGACACCTTTTCTAAAAATCCTTCTATGAATCTTATATTAATATTATAGAAGAAGATTTTTGAAATACCATGTTTTTCTATTTTATATGAGATATTTGTCTATAAATATATGAAGGTTGTATAAATATCAATATTGAATATAGATATTTAAAGATTAACAAATGGAGGAAACGTATGAAGAAACATTTGGGGAAACTATCCATTCTCTTCCTTTTAGCTGATATACTTTTCGTGCTTTGCATACATGGCAAGTACATAAATCATTCATTAGCATATGTAACAATCTTGATCTTATTTCTACTTTCTCTTATTTCCGCAATTTACAGTGAAGGCGTTTGGAAAAAAATCACTATAACGCTTCTTTCCATTATAATTCTAGTAATAGTAGGATACTTCGTATTAGGAGTTTTGGCATTTTTATAAGTAAATCTGCTAAAACACAAACAATTTGAAACGATTTAATATTGATACTTCATCATATTTTCTATTATACTTATTTGACAGAATATTTAAATTAAGAAGGTGATGTTATGACAAAACAAGAGGTCAACAAAAAAGCAACGGTTAGTATAATCATCGCAATGGCTATATTTGGGACGATTGGTTTTATTGCACCAAAAACGGGGCTTAAAGCAATTGATTTAGTATTTATACGATGTATTTTTGCAAGTATTTTTTTATTTTTAGTTTGGTTTTTAACTGGATTACGTAAAAATGAAATCTATCATAAAAAAGATATTTTTCTTTCACTAATTAGTGGTGTTTTATTAGTTTGTAATTGGGTTTTTCTATTTAAATCTTTTGAAAATTTATCAGTAACGATTTCGATCTCGATTTACTATTTAGCACCTGTCATCTTATTCTTAGTGGGAAGCCTTATTTTTAAAGAAAAAATAACAATTATACCTCTACTTGGTGTTTTTAGTAGTTTTATCGGTTCGATCCTACTTTCAGGTATTAATTCAGATTTTACTTTGAAAACACTTCTTTCTTCAGGTGTTATTTGGGCATTTCTTGCTGCAATTTTTTATGGCTTTTTAATGATCGTAAATAAAGGGATCACTCAAACAAGTGCCTATTTTACGACACTTTTACAAACCACTTTAGGATTTATTTTACTACTTCCTTTTGTAAAATTTAGTGTATTCCAAAACTTACATATGGAAAATTGGACTTTTATTTTAATTATTGGTTTCGTACATACGGGCCTGATTTATGCTTTATTTTTTGGCAATATTCGATTTCTTCCTGCTAATACAATCGCTGTCCTTACTTTTTTAGATCCTGCAGTAGCTATTGTACTTGATACTGTGATAACTGGATTTAAGCCAACTCCTCTTCAAGTCGTAGGAATCTTTCTTACGTTTTTAGGAATTGCATTAATCATGATGCTTAATTCTACTAAAAAAGAAGTTAGAAATTCATCAAAAAAGATTGCAAATTGATCAGAACTAAGTAAAAAGAAAGACAACTTCATTGTCAAATTATACTAAAAGTACTATAATAGTATCATTAAGAATATACTAAAAGAGATGTGCTGCATACACATCTCCTTCCGAGTAGTAATTGTAAAGTTGCTTCCTCGGACCTAGTGAATATAGCCACCACATCCATTCGAGGGGTAGGGTGGTTATTTTCTTTTATTCAAAGAAACGACGATACCGATTACACTTAAGATTACAGTCGATGTTATTCCAATACTTTGGATTATTAATGTTGCAATCTCATAACCAGTCACCAAATCACCTCCCTTCAACCGAAGAAAGGCACCTACCACAACTCTACTCTACCTAATTTTACCATAAAGAATAATAGAATACCAGAATATATGTTCTGTTTTTTGCGTAATAAAATTTTAAAGATTTCATAAATGACTAGTCTGATCATATATCATTTGGACAGTTCTTAGATAAATCTGTAATTAACATTTTCATCACTTAATGTTTATATAATTCCCCCTATGCCATATCCCTATTTAAAACACTCTATCTATTTAAAATGAATAGTAGCTTGTAGGCATTTTTGATGTTAAGTCGATTTTGAATCCCTCTATCCCCCTTTCTAAACTAATATTCCCTGGATAAAGAAATCACAATTTGAAATTTAATTTCTAAATATTTTCTAAATTTTTGAAATTTTATTTCAATTTTGTATAGACAATACTTTCCAGTTTTGGTAGCTTTATATTATGTAAGCGCTACTAATTTAATAGAAAGCTAGGTGGATTACTTATGAAAAGAAGAAAGATTGGGAAATATGTACTTGCACTAACAGTCGGAACATCATTATTACTACCAAATTTTCCAACTGCAAAGGCGGAAACACTTTCACAGTACATGGTACCTCCTAAACATGAACTACGTGCTGCTTGGATTGCCTCAGTTACAAATATTGATTGGCCTTCTAAAACTGGTTTATCTGTTATGCAGCAAAAATCGGAGTTTATTAAGCTATTAGATGATGTTGAAAAAATGGGAATGAACTCTGTTGTTGTCCAAATTAAACCAACAGCTGATGCATTTTATCCTTCCCAATATGGACCTTGGTCAAAATATTTAACAGGAACACAAGGTAAGGATCCAGGTTATGATCCGCTTGCATTTATGGTTGAAGAAGCACATAAGCGAAATATTGAATTTCATGCATGGTTTAATCCGTATCGAATTACGATGCCACGTACTACCCCAGGTAACGCAACTTTAGAAGATTTAAATACTTTAGCAGAGTCTCATCCTGCTAGAAAACATCCAGATTGGATTATCCCTTATGGTACCCAGTTGTATTTTGATCCAGGTATTCCTGAAGCTCGTCAGTTTATTGAAGATGGGATCATGGAGGTTGTTAGGAATTACGATATTGATGCAGTCCATATGGACGATTATTTTTATCCATATCGCATAGCAGGTCAGGAATTTCCAGACCAGTTGAGTTATGAAAAATATGGTAAAGATTTATTTACAGATAAAGATGATTGGCGACGTGACAATGTGGATCAGTTTGTAAAAGAGGTTAATGAAAGCATAAAGCAAGTAAAACCTTATGTTAAATTCGGTATCAGTCCATTTGGAGTATGGCGTAATATCGCTAAAGACCCAACAGGCTCAAATACAACTGCAGGTCAAACGAATTATGACGATTTGTTCGCAGATACAAGAGAATGGATAAATAAAGAGTATATAGATTATATTACTCCTCAAATTTACTGGAATATAGGGTTTGAACCAGCAGCTTATGATATTTTAGCAGATTGGTGGACGAAGGAAGTTGAAGGAAAAAATGTTGATTTGTATATTGGACAAGCTGCATACAAAATTAATGCTAATAATGAAGCATGGGCACTGCCAAATGAACTGCCAAATCAAATCGCATTAAATCGCCAAATTCCACAAATAAAAGGAAGTATGCATTTTTCAATAAAAAGCTTAAATAATAATCCACTAGGTATTAAAGATCGTTTAAGCCAAGTTGAATATCGAACAAAAGCATTAATTCCTTCAATGCCATGGATTGATAATCAAGCTCCAAAGAAACCAAAATTTAAAAAAGCAACTAGAATCGCTGAAGGAAATTTACTTACGATTCAAAATAACCCAAGTGATAAAGATGTCGCTTATTATGTCGTCTATCGTTTTGAAGGTAAAAATGCAGATAATATAAACGATGCAAGAAATATTTTATCTACTGTTCGTAAATCTGTAAAAAAAGAAACAACTTATCTTGATAGTACAATATCACAAGATAAAGACTATACTTACGTAATTACAGCAGTTGATCGAAATCACAATGAAAGTAAAGAGACTAAAAGAATAATTGTAAAAGCAAATAAACATTAACAGCTCCCTTAACTTTAAATAGTAAGAGCTTCCAATAGTGGAAGCTCTTTTTTGTTTAAATTTATTGGACCTAACTTTAAATTCCAGCCTTCATAATTGCCGCTTTGATCATGAAATAACTAATATCAGCATTAAGCTCTTCTTTGATTGGTTTTAATTTTTCACTTCCAACTACTTTAATCGCAGCATTTATTTCTTCTTCTATATCGATTGGTAATATTTCATTCCATTCAAAAGTCGTATCCTCCACTGCACCTTGAAGAATATGGCTTTCAATCGTTACTGGATTTAATCCTCTTTGTTTAGCGATTTCTTTAATATTTAAACCTTCTTTATATAAATCATATGAAATTTCATGTGAAGGAATCTTCTCCTTCATTGAAGAAATGATAGGTTTAACTGATTGTTCAAGTTGGTTTGCCGCCTTATATGCCTGAATACATTCGATAAATTGCTTACCAAATCGTTGCTGCTTTTGAAGCCCTACTCCTTTAGCTTCTAAAAATTCTTCGTCTGTTTCAGGCAGTAACTTACATAAATCTCGCAAAGTGCTATCAGAAAAAACAACAAATGGTGGAACACCTAATTCTGTGGCAATCTCTTTACGCAATGCACGTAATTGTTCAAATAACTCACTGTTTGTAGAAGTTGCTTCAACAATAATATCTTCTTTTTTCATTACCTGAACTTTATTTAAAAGCACTTCTCTTCCCCTATTTGTTACATTTAATAAGGGAAATTTACCATCAGTTACACCTATATATTGTTCTGACGTTAAAAAGTCAATTAAGTCTCCTACATTTTTTAACGTACGATTTTTTAACAGTCCATAAGTTGATAATGTCTGGAAGTTAAAGTCTAGCAATTTTTTATTTGACGAGCCAGTTAATACGGAAGCAACCATTGTTTTCCCAAATCGTTCACCCATTCTGATAATACATGATAAAACGATTTGAGCGTCTTTTGTAATATCAATAGAAGAGCGTTGATCGATACAATTACTACATTTTCCACAGTTTTGATCAGTTTGATCTCCAAAATAGTGAAGTATAAAAGCTTGTAAACATGTTTCTAGGTAACTGTAATCCTTCATTGATTGTAGTTTTTGAATTTCTTGTTTTTCTCTATTAAAATCATGAGTTGACTGCTCAATTAAAAATCTTTGGATTTGTACATCTTGTGCATTAAAAAGTAAAATACACTCACTTTCTAATCCATCTCGCCCTGCTCTTCCTGCCTCTTGATAGTAACTTTCCATGTTTTTAGGCATTTGATAATGAATGACGTATCTCACATTTGATTTATCAATACCCATCCCAAACGCATTTGTTGCTACAATGACATTTATATCATCCTGAAGAAATGCATCTTGTTGTCTTGTTCTTTCGACATCACTTAAACCTGCATGATATCTTCCAACTGACACACCAAGTTTTTTCAATTGTTCTGTTACTTTATCAACTTCTTTTCTAGTTGCAGCATAAATAATTCCAGCTTCATTTTTATTCTTTTTTACATAATTAGAAATATAGTCAAGTCTATTTTGTCCTCTAATGACTTTAAATGAAAGATTTTCTCTTCCAAATCCTGTGATAATTGCACTTTCCTCATCAATGCCTAATTGACTACAAATATCAGATTTTACTTGTGGGGTAGCCGTTGCAGTTAGTGCAAGTATTGTTGGATTAGATGGTAATTCAGAAATTAAATCTTTAATTCTTAAATAACTTGGTCTAAAATCGTGCCCCCAAGATGATATACAATGTGCTTCATCTACTGCCACTAGTTTAATAGGCAATTGCTTTAACTGATCGATAAAACTTTCAGATTCAAGTCGTTCTGGTGCAATATAAAGAATTTTATATTCTCCAATGCTTAAATCCATCAATCTTTCATTTACCTCATGATATGAAAGTGAACTATTGATAAAAGTGGATGGTATTCCTACTTGGTGTAGGGAATCAACTTGGTCTTTCATTAAAGAGATTAGTGGAGAAATGACGAGGGTAACTCCTTGGAGTATTGTCGCTGGAATTTGGTAACAAATTGATTTCCCTCCACCCGTTGGCATGATGCCAGCCGTGTGTTGACCAGATAAAACTCTTTCAATAATTTGTTCTTGTCCTTTTCTAAAATGGTCATATCCGAAATATTCCTTTAAGTTCTTCCTTGCTATAGTTAACATGCGTTCCTCCTCTTTTGTAGATTTTATTCCTTCACTTTATTGTACTACATTGTAATCGTCGTTAAAATTTTTCTTAAACCAATTTCAAAGTTTGTATTATCTTCTTTTTGACGTTTTTTAGGTCCTTTAACTCTTCCACCTGCATTACGAATTTTCTTTGAAACATAACGTGAATGAAGGAGAGAATCAATGTTTTCATTCGTATATTGATGACCATTTTGATTTAATACATATGCTTGCTTTGATAAAACCATAGCAGCAAGTCCATAATCTTGTGTAATAACTATATCACCTTTTGTTACTCTATTAACTAACGCAAAATCAACAGCATCTGCACCTTGAGAAATGATGATTGTTTCTGCCCCTTCTCTTTGCATAATATGTGCAGTATCACATAATAAAAGTACTGGGACATTAAACTCTTTTGCAATTTGTATCGTTTCATTTACAACTGGACATCCATCTGCATCAATTAAGATTTTCATTCATTTCTTCCTCTTTCAATTGATTTATAAGCATTTTTAATTCTAAATCTGATAGAGATCTCCATCTTCCAACTTCTAGATTCTCTAAATGAATGTTCATAATTCGAATTCTCTTCAGTTTTACTACTTTATATCCGAAATACTTAGCCATTTTACGAATTTGACGATTTAACCCTTGTGTTAAAACAATACGAAACGTACATTCATCCACCTTCGTCACTACACACTTTTTTGTTATGACATCACCTATTGGCACCCCATCAGACATACCGGTTAAAAATTCTTGATTAAATGGCTTATCAACCGTTACAATATATTCTTTTTCATGCCCGTTTTCACTATGAAGGATTTTATGAGCTATCGGTCCATCGTTTGTAAGGATAATTAGACCCTCTGAATCTTTATCGAGCCTTCCAACCGGAAACAATCTTTTCGGATAATCAACAAAATCTATTATATTTCCTTCTACAGTATGTAAGCCAGTACATGTGATTCCAACTGGTTTGTTTAGAATGATATAATCCTTTTCGTTTGATAATCGGATCACTTCACCATTTATTTCCACGATATCTTGATGATCAACCATACTATTCTTTTCCGCAAGAACACCATTTATTTTAACATCACCAGCTGCAACAAGCCTTTCTGCTGCGCGTCTTGAACAATATCCTGATGCACTAATAAAAACATTTATTCTCAAAACAATTCCTCTTTTACATAACTTTTATATCATCATAACAAAAAGTGTTGTGACAATACAGCGAACACAACACTTTTTGTTTATTAACTCATTTATAAACAGAAATTTGATTTTTTTAAAATCCACATACAACAAAGGCTATTTTTAGTTAACCGCTTGTGATAAATAATGAATAAATTCAGTAAGATTACGTTCTTCTGCAATTTGGAAAGGTGTATTACCAGCATTGCTTTTACATATTTTTGCACCATTTTCT
>Ga0209025_1005032_pt1 | contig 11032 bp, 12 predicted proteins | sample AraplaMF_Col_mLB_FD_184256 | JGI IMG/M metagenome (GOLD analysis project Ga0209025, IMG submission 184256) | Arabidopsis root microbial communities from the University of North Carolina, USA - plate scrape MF_Col_mLB (SPAdes) (version 2) | ecosystem: Host-associated > Plants > Roots > Endosphere... | reverse complement strand
AAAACAAAAGATTGTAATGATTGGTTCAGTGATAGGGGCACTTGCCCTTGCAGCTGTGATTACAATTTTTGCTACAAAAACTACATATGTACCACTTTATAAAGATTTATCGACAAGAGAAATCGGACAAGTGAAGGAAGCACTAGACACTCAAGGTGTAAAGTATGAAATTGAACCTGGTGGGACATCGATTTCAGTACCTGAAGACCAAGTAGATTCATTGTTAGTACAGTTGGCATCGGAAGGATATCCGCAATCAGGATCGATTGATTACTCTTTCGCAAATAGCTCTGGTTTTGGTATGACAGATAATGAGTTTAATCTATTGAAAAAAGCAGCGACTGAAACAGAAATTGCAAAGCTCATTAAAAATCTAGATGGTGTAAAAGATGCAAAGGTAATGATCAACATTCCGGAAGAGGGAGTTTTCTTAAAGGATGTTAAAGAAGAAGCGACAGCATCTATTGTTTTGAATACTGATCCTGGCTATAAATTTACAGAACAACAAATTGCCACTATGTACAATTTAGTGTCAAAAAGTGTTCCGAATTTAAGCACGGATAATATTGTAATTTCTAACCAATTTTCTGATTACTTTGATCTACATGCAGCGACTACTGATGGAACTTCAACAACGACAGCAGAAGGTCAGTTACAAGCGAAGAAATTGATTGAGCGTGACCTACAACGACAAGTTCAAAGTATGCTAGGTACACTTATGGGACAAGACAAAGTAGTAGTTTCTGTGACAACTGACATCGATTTCAAAAAAGAAAATCGTGAAGAAAAACTAGTTACGCCGGTTGACGTAGAGAATATGGAAGGAATAGCTATAAGTGCTCAACGTATTTCAGAGCAATACTCTGGTACGGGAGCTGCAGCTACTGGTACACCTGAAGCTGAAACGACGACAGATAACTTCACAACGTATAACGAAGGTGCAAATGGTAATGGGGACTACGAAAAAACTGAAGAGACAATTAATAATGAAGTAAACCGTATAAACAAAGAAATTCAAGAGGCACCATATAAAATTCAAGATATGGGTATCCAAGTAATTGTTGAACCACCGACAGCCACTGACGCGGGAACGTTACCAAATGGGGTCCAAGAGGATGTCCAGAAAATTTTAAGTACTATTGTTCGTACGACGATTTCTAAAGATGTAGCAGCTGAACTTACTCAAGATCAAATCGATGAAAAAGTAGCTGTATCAGTGCATCCTTTAAATGGTAAAGCGACAGAGACAGCTAGCGAAAAATCTGTTATTCCATGGTGGGTTTGGGTAATCGGCGGCATATTACTAGCTGTAATATTATTGCTTGCATTCTTCATTATCCGTTCACGTAAACGTGCGCAGGAAGAAGAAGAACTTAGTATCCTAGATGAACAAGAAGAACTAATGATTGAAGATATTAATGAAGAAATTGAAACGGAAGCTACAATGCGTCGTAAGCAGCTTGAAAAAATGGCAAAAGAAAAGCCAGACGATTTTGCGAAGTTACTGCGTAGTTGGATTGCGGAAGACTAACTAGGAGGTTAGGCTGTGTCCAAGAAAGAAAAGGAATTAACCGGAAAACAAAAGGCCGCGCTCTTGTTAATTTCATTAGGGCCTGAGGTTTCAGCTTCTGTCTATAAACACTTAACAGAAGAAGAAATTGAACGGTTAACATTAGAGATTTCAAGCGTAAAAAAAGTAGAAGCAAATGTTAAAGAGGAAATTATTGAAGAATTCCACAATATTGCACTTGCTCAAGATTATATTACACAGGGTGGTATTGGTTACGCGAAGACGGTATTGGAAAAAGCACTTGGTGTAGAACAGGCGCAAACGATTATTAATCGTCTAACATCTTCTTTACAAGTGCGTCCATTTGACTTTGCACGTAGAGCCGATCCATCACAAATTTTTAACTTTATTCAAAATGAACATCCACAAACAATTGCCCTTATTCTCTCTTATTTAGAGGCAGGGCAAGCGGGTGTTATTTTATCTTCATTACCACAAGAAGTACAAGCTGATATTGCTAAACGTATAGCCGTAATGGAATCAACTTCACCAGAAGTTATTAGTGAAATTGAATCTGTTTTAGAGCGTAAATTATCATCAACTGTTACACAGGATTACACGGAAACGGGTGGCATTGACGCAGTTGTTGAAGTGTTAAATGGTGTAGACCGACAAACGGAAAAAACGATTCTCGATGCACTCGAAATCCAAGATCCAGAGCTTGCAGAAGAAATCAAAAAACGTATGTTTGTATTCGAGGATATTGTTACGCTCGACAACCGCTCAATTCAACGTGTTATTCGTGATTGTGAAAATGAAGACTTACTGCTTTCAATGAAAGTTTCAAGTGAAGAAGTAAAAGATATTATTTTCCGCAATATGTCACAACGTATGGCTGAGACATTTAAGGAAGAAATGGAAATTATGGGACCTGTACGATTGCGTGATGTAGAAGAAGCGCAATCTCGAATTGTTGCGGTTATTCGTCGCTTAGAGGATGCTGGTGAGATTATTATTGCACGTGGTGGAGGAGATGACGTCATTGTCTAGAATCATCCGTTCTGTACACACACAGTCCAATGGCGATCATGTCAAAAAGATTCAAATTCGTGACATGTTTGAGATGCAAGAGATAGTAGATGGAGAAATTCCACCTCAAAAACAAATTACTATGGAAGAAGTACTAGAAGAACGTGAACGTTTACTTGCAGAGGCTAGAGCTATTTTACAGGGTGAACGTGACGCTTTTGAACAAGAAAAGCAAATGTTCTTTCAAGAAATTGAACATTTAAAGCAAGGTTGGGAAGAAGAACGACCTAATCGAGTGCAAGAAGCTTATGATGAAGGATTTGGTCAAGGCTATGAGGATGGGATGAACAAAGCTAATGAAGCGATGGCTCAATCTCTTCAAACGGCCAATGAATTAATCATTCATGCGAGGGAAAATGCTCGAAAATATATTGAAGATCAAGAATCCATTATTTTAGAGCTAGGCTTAACTGCTGCGGAGCGCATAATTGATGCATCTTTAGAGCGAGATAACGAATTATTTGTTTCAATCGTTCGTAGAGGACTTAAAGAAGCGAGAGAAATGAAAGAAATAAAAATTTACGTTTCGCCTACCTACTACGCTTTAATTACTGCTAATCGTGATGAACTAGCTGAAATGTTCCCAACTGACGTACCATTTATGATTTTTGTAAATGAGGAGTTAGAAAATGAAACAGATTGTTTTATTGAAACAAATCATGGCCGTATCGTTGTAAGTATAGATGAGCAATTGAACGAACTAAGATTGAAGCTACATGAAATATTAGAAAGTAAGGAATGATCTAGATGAAAACGGCTCAATTAATCGAACAAATTCCTCAAATACCAACCTTTAAAAAATTTGGTAGAGTAACTAGAGTTGTCGGCTTGATGATTGAGTCACAAGGTCCAGATAGTTCCATTGGTGATGTCTGTAAAATTCATGTGGAAACTTCTAAAAACGGCCATCAAATCATCTTAGCAGAGGTTGTAGGCTTCAAAGATGAAATTGTCGTCTTAATGCCTTTTACTTCTCTTAGAGAAATATCAATTGGTTGCCTAGTTGAAGGAACAGGGGCACCACTTGAAGTAAAAGTGGGCCCTGAGCTAATCGGTAAAGTACTTGATTCTATGGGGAATCCAATAGATGGAACTGTGTTACCAAAAGGATTAATGACAGTTCCGACAGAGCAGGACCCACCCAATCCGCTAACGCGCCCACCTATTAATGAAAGACTTGAAGTAGGTGTTAAAGCAATTGATGGCATGCTAACAGTCGGTAATGGACAACGTGTTGGTATTTTCGCTGGTTCTGGTGTCGGGAAAAGTACATTGCTCGGTATGATTGCTCGAAATACCCAAGCGGATTTAAACGTAATTGCGCTAATTGGAGAACGTGGTCGTGAGGTTCGAGAGTTTATAGAACGTGATTTAGGACCAGAGGGTTTAAGTCGATCAATAGTAGTAGCTGCTACTTCTGATCAGCCTGCACTAATGCGAATTAAAGGGGCCTTTACCGCAACAGCAATTGCCGAATATTTTAGAAATCGCGGCTTAAATGTCATGTTGATGATGGATTCTGTGACTCGTGTTGCTATGGCGCAACGTGAAATCGGTCTTGCGACAGGTGAACCACCAGCTCAAAAAGGATATACACCATCTGTATTTGCAATTTTACCTAAACTATTAGAACGCACAGGTACTAATGAGAAAGGCTCTATTACCGCCTTTTATACAGTGTTAGTAGATGGTGATGATATGAATGAGCCAATAGCAGATACGGTACGTGGGATTTTAGATGGACATATAGTCCTTGATCGAAACCTTGCTAATAAAGGCCAATATCCAGCGATTAATGTATTAAAAAGTGTCAGCCGTTTGATGAATCATGTAGCCGAGTCAGAGCACAAAAAGGCTGCAGAACGATTAAGGGAGCTCTATTATACATATGACAAGTCAGAGGATCTAATTAATATCGGTGCCTATAAGACAGGGACATCAAAGGAAATTGATGAAGCTATTTACTATGAGCCTCTTATTACCGCTTATTTAAAGCAGGGCTATTTAGATAAGGTGACCCTTGAGGAAAGTAAGAATGAGTTAATTTCATTATCGAACGGTGGTGGAAGATAGGGTGGTAAGCTATATATATCGTTTTGAAAAAGTGTTAACCATTCGAGAGCAGGAAAAAAATGAAACAGAAATTGCCTATAAAGAATCTGTACGTTCTTTTGAAGAAATTGCAACAAAGCTATTTGAGTTGTTAAAAAAGAAGGAAGATTTAATAGAGTTTCAGCAGGAGCGTTTAGCTGTAGGTTCATCAATAGAAGAAGTTCATCACTATGCACGGTTTATTGATAGCCTCGAAAAAACAATTGCTGATGTACAGCAGAAAGTTGTTCAAGCTCGTGCAAAAATGAATTGGCACGAAGAAAAATTATTAGAAAAAAACTTGGAAGTACGTAAATTTGAAAAAATGCGAGAAAAAGATTTTAAAGTATTCCAGCAGGAACAGGATCGTATCGAAGGCATTTTTTTAGATGAGATTTCATCGCTTACGTATAACAAGAGAGAAATCAGGTGATTTCATGGGAAAAACAGACAATCGACTTAAAGCAGAATTAGCAGAACAACCGCCTGAACGTAAATCAGGAGGCTTTCGTAAGTTTTTTACGTGGTTTGTAATACCTATCATGTTTGTAGCGGCAGTTTTACTTGTTGTTGCGACTCTTATGAATACGAATGTTTTTGATTTAGGGAAGAAGGCAGTTCAAAGCTTACCGTTCGTTCCTTCAGAAGAACAACAAGCAAAAGATGCTGTAGTTAATAATGATTCAAAGGTTGTAAATTTACAGGCCGAAATACAAGAAAAAGAAGCGGAAATCGTACAACTTCAAAAAAAGATGGATACGGCAACAACTGAAAAAGAAAAGTTAACGACAGAAAATGAACAGTTAAAATTTGAAGTTGAAAAATTAAATAGGGAGCAAAGTGACGTGAAGCGTGACTTTAGTGATATTTTAAAAACATTTGATAAAATGTCCCCTAAAGCAGCAGCGCCAGTTCTTATTAAAATGAGCGATACTGAAGCTCTTCGTATTTTAACAAACTTAAAACCAGATAAATTGGCTGCAATTTTAGAAAAAATGGATCCACAAGATGCAGCAAAATATACAGAAATGATGGCTAAACAATAAGGAAATCTGAAAGGAGGTGAAAAAATGGATGTGGCAATGATGCAAATGATGTCTAAGACTAAAACAGCGGCAACAAAACCTTCAACATCAGGCGCTCCAAATGTTAAAGAAAATGGAACGTTGAACAAAGCAAATTCGGCTACATTTGGCTCTGTTTTTGGAAAAGTCATTTCATCTTCGAATCAAACAAAGCAGTCTACACTGCCAACAGATACAAAAGATAGCTCTGATTTAGAAGCAGTCTTAAATGCTGATTCTATAGAAGACGTATTAGATGTACTAGGTATTACACATGACGATGGCTTGTTAATGCTTCAAGTTGGTGAAGAAGGCAAAGCAGTCGCTGTAGATGAGATGTTAAATCTTGATAATTTAATGGATGCATTGGGGATTGATACCGAGCAGCTTCAGGAATTAATGCAAAAGTTGCTAGGGGAGGATAAAGAAGCAAAAGATGTATGGGAGCTTTTAGCGCTAGTAGATGCTCAGGCACCAATGCTTCAAACACAAATCGTAGCAGCTTTACAAGGTGAAGGACAAGTGACTCCAAAGGAAGTAGCGCCATTGCTTCAAGTGTTAAAGTTAGCACAATTAGTTGGGCAAAAAACAGACTTAACAGCTTCACAAGAAAACTTGCTAACTGACATAAAAAGTCTTTTGACAACGCTACAAACACAAGTAGAGACGACTCTATCTGAACAGCAAGTAACAACTAAAACAACCGTAACGCTTCCGTTACAAGGTTTCCAGAAAGTAGTTCAACAAGTTCAGGTTACAAAGCAGACAGACACAAGTCCTAATGAAATGGTGACTTCTAATACAGTCCAAACGAAAGCAGACACGTTCCAAGTGACGCTGCCCGCTGCAAAACCAGCGCAGTCTGAGGCATTTTTGAAAGAGATGCAAGCAATCATCAATAAAGCACAAATCTCGAATGCACAAGGTATAACACGCTTATCGTTGAAATTGTATCCTGAAAATCTAGGAACAATACGTATCGAGCTTGTGCAAAATGACGGCGTCCTGACAGCTCGTCTTCTAGCTTCAACAGCTCATGGACGTGAATTACTTGATAGTCAGGCACATCAATTAAAGCAAGCCTTTGTACAGCAAAATATTCAAGTTGATCGACTTGATATTGCTCAATCATTGCAAGACGCAGATCGACAACAACGCGACCAAAGCTTCTTCAATAACTTCTTCAAGCAACAACAGCAAGAAGAGCAGGAGCAAAAAAGCGACGATGACGATGAAGGCAAATCGTTTAGTGACTATTTAATAAGTGAGGAGGTGTAAATACATATGGCAGATGCAACGACAAATACAAAACCAGTAAATACAAATGTAACAGATGACCTTTATTATTCCAACTATAAGAAGCCAACGAAGCAAACGGGGAATAGTGATCTTGGGAAGGATGCTTTCTTAAAACTATTAATTACTCAATTACAACACCAAGATCCAACAAATCCAATGGACGACCGAGAATTCATTTCTCAAATGGCACAATTCTCTTCTTTAGAACAAATGCAAAATATGACAAAAGCGATGGAATCATTACTTGCCTCACAGCAGCAAACACAGCTTATGAATTATACATCATTTGTTGGTAAGGAAGTAAAATGGCATGAACTAACAGATAAGCTAGATGAAAAAGGCAAACCTGTTATTAATGAAGGAACTGGCACAATTAAATCTGTGAAGTTTGTAGACGGTAATGCGGTGTTTGTACTAGCAGATGGTAAGGAATTAACTCCTGGTAATATTTCAGCTATTTTAGGCGGTTCGAGTGATAAGGTAGTACCAGAATCAGAATCTCCACTTGTACAAGCAAGCAAACTAATTGGTAAAAATGTTACGTATATGGACGGTGAGAAAGAATTACAAGGACGTATCGTTTCTGTAACAAGTAAAGATGGCGTAACTCATTATGTCTTAGACAATGACAAAAAATTAACAGATAAAGATTTTACCGTAATAAGCGAATAAAGGTGGAGAAAAAAGATGGATAAGTTTTCAATACATCGTGTACCATTGCATCCATCTATTCGCCAGACACAACCTACGCCAATAAAATCACAGCAATCGTTTAAAGCTCATTTACAGGAGGCTACCAACCAACAAGAGTTAAAAGTGAGTAAGCATGCCCATGAACGTATTATGGAGCGTAAAATAGCGATTTCTGAACAAGAATGGCAGGCTGTTTCAGACAAGGTATTTGAAGCACACTCAAAAGGTGTCAAACAACCATTAGTCTTGATGGATCAAGCAGCTTTAATTGTCAGTGCTAAAAACGCAACTGTCATTACAGCAATGGATCGCACGGAAGCAAAACAACAAATATTTACAAATATTGACGGCACAATAGTGCTATAAGGGCTGGACCTTTGAAAGGAAGCCTATGTGTGCTGATTGATAGAGGCACACAATATAAATGAAGGGAGAACGACATTATGTTACGTTCTATGTATTCAGGTATTTCAGGTCTTAAAAACTTCCAAACAAAGCTAGACGTTATTGGTAATAATATTGCTAACGTTAATACAGTTGGTTTTAAAAAGGGGCGTGTTAATTTTAAAGATTTAATGTCTCAAACACAGGCAGGTGCAACTGGGTCTACTGCGACGCGTGGGGGTGTAAACCCACAACAAGTAGGTTTAGGTTCACAATTAGCTACTATCGATACTATCCATGGTGGCGGATCTTTACAGCAAACAGGACGTGGATTAGATTTAGGTATTGAAGGTGAAGGCTTCTTTATGGTGGCTGATGCCAATGGCGCACCAGACGAAACTTCTGGATTTATTGATGAAGAAGGTTTCAATAACACGTTATTTACTCGTAACGGTATTTTCTACATGGACAATAATGGCTATTTAGTAAATGGTGATGGTAAATATTTGGTGGGTATTACAGCTGGAGACGAACTTGTTATCGAGAAGGATGATACAGGTATATTAGCGGCAGATGGACCAAATGCATCTGGTGATGAAGGTGCTAATTTATTTGATGATGCTGGAGAGTTAACACCTGCTGAGGGTACTGTAGGACCTATTCGTATTCCGCCAACAGCTAAAGAAGTAAGCATTGGAGCTGATGGTACGGTTAATTATATAGATTTAAATGGCGAATTACAGTGGGCTGGTCAATTGATTATGGCTAAATTCCCGAATGCTGGTGGTCTTGCTAAAGTTGGAGGCAATTACTATCAACAAACTACAAACTCAGGCGTAGCGTATGCACAAGTAGGTACTGTCGCGGGTATGGGTACTATTGCTCGAGGAAAGGTAGAAATGTCTAACGTTGACTTATCTGAAGAATTTACTGAGATGATTGTGGCGCAACGTGGTTTCCAAGCAAATACACGTATTATCACAACTTCTGATGAAATTCTTCAAGAGCTTGTAAATTTAAAACGCTAGGTTTTAATAAGTAAATTTTAGTATGAGATATATACTTAATATGATTATATAGGTAAAGAAAATACCGGTTAAGATTACGAAGTGCTCAAAACTAAAACATAATTTCATATGAGGGAGGGTCGGGCCGGCTCTCGTGCTAGACCCGGCCCTATTTCAATGATTGAACTAACACGTTTAAATGGCAAAGCATTTACATTGAATGCTTTATACATAGAAACGGTCGAATCTTTTCCAGATACGACCATTACATTAACGACTGGAACCAAAATCATTGTTTTACAGAGTGAAGATGAGGTGCGACAAAAGGTAAAAGCCTTTTATAAAAATATACAAATACTATCAAACCCGCATCTACGAGGTGAAGAAGATGAAGAATAACAAAGTGTTAACGATGATTATCATCGTACTAGTAGCAATAATACTTATCGGTGGAATTTGCTTTGTATTGTTTAACCAATTTAATAAGCCGGCAAAGTCTCTTGAGCCAACCATTGATGAAATTGTAGAAGCTTCTGTTGAAATTCCGGAAATTACAACAAATCTAGCTGATAACAAAGTTGTACGTTTGTCGTTAAAAATTCAAACAACGAATAAAGATGCGGCTGCTGAGTTAACGAAGCGTGATTTCCAAGTAAAAAACATCGTTATTCAAGAGCTTTCTGAAATGGAGCAAAAAGATTTAGAAGGTAAACAAGGTAAACAAATTTTCCAAAAAGCATTAAAAACACGATTAAATGAATTGATGCAAGAGGGAGAAGTTCAGGAAATTTATCTTACCTCCTTCATCACAACATAATAATAAAGAAACTGCTTGAAATGGAGGTGGGCAAATGGCAGGAGATGTGTTATCTCAATCAGAGATAGATGCGCTGCTTTCCGCTATATCAACTGGGGAAATGTCAGCTGATGACATGAAAAAAGAGGACGAGGGTCGCAAGGTTAAAGTGTATGACTTTAAACGAGCGCTACGTTTCTCGAAAGATCAAATCCGAAGTTTGACCCGAATACATGAAAATTTTGCACGATTACTGACAACCTTCTTTTCTGCACAGCTAAGGAGCTATGTGCAGATTACTGTTGCATCAGTGGACCAAATACCATTTGAAGAGTTTGTACGTTCGATTCCGAATATGACACTCATTAATGTGTTTGAAGTGCCGCCATTAGATGGTAATATATTGATGGAAATAAACCCAAACATTGCCTACTCAATGTTAGATCGTTTAATGGGCGGTAGTGGGGCGAGTCATAGTAATGTTGATAACTTAACAGAAATTGAAACTAAAATTATGACAAACCTTTTTGAACGTTCATTCGACAATTTACGCGAGGCATGGGAAAATGTGGCGGAGATTGATCCGATTTTAGTAGAACTTGAGGTCAATCCTCAATTTTTACAAATGATTTCACCAAATGAAACGGTAGTCGTTATTTCCTTAAATACGATCATCGGTGAGACAAGCGGTATGATTAATATTTGTATTCCGCATGTTGTATTGGAGCCAATTGTTCCAAATCTTTCTGTTCGCTACTGGATGCAGACTAATACAAAAGAGATGTCTCCAGAGCAAACAAAAATGCTTGAAACACGTGTGAAACAAGCACAACTACCTGTTTCCGTTGAACTAGGTATTACAGACATTACCATTGAGGATTTCCTCACAATGCAAGTTGGAGATGTTATTCAATTAGAACAAAAAATTGAAGATCCACTACTGTTAAAAGTAGGGACATTACCGAAATTTACTGTTCAACCAGGAAAACAAGGCAAAAAATTAGCAATCCAGATTATCGACCCTTTGAAAGGAGGAGACGAAGATGAGTGATGAAATGCTCTCCCAAGAAGAAATTGAAGCGTTATTAAGGGGCGAAAC
>Ga0209025_1005028_pt1 | contig 11040 bp, 8 predicted proteins | sample AraplaMF_Col_mLB_FD_184256 | JGI IMG/M metagenome (GOLD analysis project Ga0209025, IMG submission 184256) | Arabidopsis root microbial communities from the University of North Carolina, USA - plate scrape MF_Col_mLB (SPAdes) (version 2) | ecosystem: Host-associated > Plants > Roots > Endosphere ... | reverse complement strand
AACGCCTTCTTATTTAAGAATCGTGCCCGATTGCGGAATTCATAAATCTTACACCAATATAGCTTTTCAATAAAATGTAACCAAAAACACCTTCCCCTATTTACATTGCATAAAAAGAATCCATTTTGAAAAAATTGATCAAAATGGATTCTTTTTATATAAATCTTTATATGGATTTTATAGAAATAACACTGTGTTACCTACTTTTTCATGTTACTTTATGACAAGTTCTTGCATTTTCTTCACTTTATTTTAAAATCCCGTTCCCTCTTTTATTGATAACCGCTGAATTTCCTATAATACTCAAATGAACATTATACTGCTCCCAGTCATACCTTTTCATGCGCTATGCTAGTGAATATATCCTTAAAAATAAACGTTTTAATTTATGAAAGTACTATTTTCACGAAACTCTATCTATTTGCATATAATAGTATATATGTTATCAAATATTAACAAAGGAGGAAGATTTATTTATGTTTCTATGGATATGTAAAAGTAGCATCTGCCGTCAATTCTCCAACATACCACTTGGAACGATTATAACAGTTGTAGGTAAATCAGGTTTTGTTTATGGACCTGCCAAATTAACAAACTTTAATAAAAAAACTGGTATCGTTACATTAGAAGAAGAGGCTCTACCATCTCCAAACGTTACAAATGTTATACAAATTAATTGTAAGTGTGTTGAAAGCATCATAACAGCAAAAGATTAAAAATGATGAATACAATTGGTGATATGTAATGAAGTTATTGTATATTTCTTCTGGTTATCTTGGTATTTATGATTATTTAGATCAAAGTATGAAAACTGCGCTTAGTGATAACGGATATAAATGGACCTGCTTTCATCCATCAGAGCCAATAGAAAATATAAGGTCAATTGTTACCACGTTTCAGCCACAAGTAGTCCTAACAATATTAGGAGACAATCTCTCTATACAAGCTATCCAGTATTTTAAAGAGAATGGTATTCAATTGGCTTGTTGGATGACTGAAGACCCTTATTATTTTGATAAGACTTATCAAATCATTAATAGGTTCGACTATATCTTTACCATCGATACTGGAGCTTTAAAACAGTACCAACTCGTCCATCAGAATGCCCACTATTTACCATTAGGTACGAATCATTCCATTTTTAAACCGCGCTCAGTAGAACATGTATATAAAAGTGACTTGCTTCTTGTAGGATATCCATATCAGACAAGGGTAAACCTTATTCATTTCCTTCTAAAGAATACAAATTATGCCCTAACACTAATTGGAAAAGGATGGCGTAATAGACTACAAAAGGTCTGGAGAAATAACGCAAGGGTTATGATTGAAGATACATGGATGAATCCAGAAAAGGTTTCTTATTTTTATAACGGAGCTAGCATTATATTAAACCCTCATCGAAGTAACAATTTCTTATATAATCAGAATACGTCCAAGATTATGAACGAAAGCATTAATAATCGAACGTTTGATATTGCAGCATGTGGAGCTTTTCAATTAATAGAGGAAAAGCCTAATCTTCGTTCTTTCTTTACTGAAGAAGAAATGATATCTTATCAGGATTATGAAGATTGCCTATGTAAAGTGATTACCTATATGAATGATAAAAAAAAGAAGGAGATTATTGCTCAAAAAGCTCAAAAAATAGTTATAGGACAGCATACATTTTGCCAAAGAATAAAAGAAATGGTGAAGATTATTCAATCATAAAAATCATGTTCTACAACGAATATAACTCATCAAAAAAATAATATCTAATATCCATTCATTACACTCTAAACAATCTGTGTTTAAATCAAAACTTATTGGGGACAAATCTTACTTTCCACATTATAAAAAAGAAAAATCATCGGTCATATTATCGATGATTTTTCTTTTTATAAAGCATTTCATTAACCTATCTTTCTCGGGATATATAAACGAAAAGATTTCAAACATATAAAAAATGCATCAAAAAACTTAGATACAACCTTCACATTCTTTTAGCTTACAAACTGAATGATAAATCATTGAATAACGTCCAACAGGTAGCAAATGTTTATTGGTCACTCTAGTGATAGGATATAATCTCGATCCTGTACCTCCAGCTAAAATAATCCCTTTCATAAAATTGCTCCCTTCTTCTCTAACAATCTAAAACGTACCCCGATGTTTTAAGTAAAAATAGAGTAATATTCATATTTCCAAAGTATCTAAAGGTCATCTCCCGTATCCCTCATCAAAACCCCCATTGTACTAATAAAATTCCTTTGCAGTATTAATACAATTCTTTAGGGCTCATTGAATTAACAATCGTAAATTTCTTTCTAACAACGGTTTCAAAACTAAATGCTATGATTGATTTATTATAAAAAAACACGCTTTAGAAACTTTGATTCTTCATTCTATGAAATAATAAAAACCCTTGTTACCAAGGGTTTTTATCTAACTAAGGAAGTTACGTTAAGCCTCATAGAAAAAAGGACTCAACTGTTATTAGATATTATTTCAAATAAATCAGGAGCTAATGTTCGAACACTCACTTCATTTTTATTCATTTCTATTAAATCCAATTTTTCAAAGAAACTTTTTATTTCTTCCTCTGAAGTCAACGTATGATCCCCTTTTATTGTAGAGAGCGCTCTTACTGAAGATTCCTCAATGGAACTTTCACCCGTGAAACTGATTGTATCTAATAAACGGATAATATTTTGATAAGCATAATTTTCTACATCCATGGACCCATAATAATTTTTTGATAGACTCTTTTTTTCTTCACCTATTTCTCCTTTAGATAAACAGAAGTCGACTAAGTTGAATACTTCACTACTATTCACTGATTTATAGGTAACTGCATTAGGTAAATATTTTTTCTCTTTTTCATAATTAATTGGCATATAAGCAATGACTGGTTTATCAAGTAGCAAAGCTTCAATGCCTGTCGTACAACGATTGTGTATCACGACTTTTGAGGCCAAAATCCACATAACCACATTACCATCATGGGCAACAAACACATTTTTATAATCCGACAATTCTTTTCGATAACTATCTACATTTTCATGAATATGAGGACGAACAACAATATTGAGATTCGGATATTTCTCACTTAATTCTTTAATTAATTGGATAAAATGTTCGTATACCTTCTTTATATAATGTTCGTTAGGATTGAACCCTCTTATAAAGTGATTATATTGCGTAAATCTTGTATTTACTAAAATAAAGTCTCCAAACCGCTGTTCAATCATTTTCACTTCATCATTATATAACCCCCGGAACTTTTTCTTGAGTAAATCGAACCGTGGATGACCAGTTAAATGAAATTTTTCCTTAAATTTAGGAAAAATATTTGTAACTATTTCCTTATGAGCATCTCCCCAGCAATATACATGCTCAAGTATTTTAACATACGTATCATCTTTTCCAAGACGACTATAATTATTACTATTAAGGAATAATCCTTCTTCTTCATCCAATTCAACAATAGAATATCCTAGTTTGTATGCACAAGTCATATATTCTTTCCTTGCATCACCATAAGGAGTTCCCTTTGAACAAATGATGCCCTTAGGTAATAACTCCAAGTGAGAGAGAATAGGCGTGTGCGTTCCCAGAATAATTCGATAATTTCCTTTAATTGCATAATAGGTTAAGAGTAATTTTGCGTCTAATTCCCTTGTTTTTGATTCGATTGGTAAGTAGAGAAACTTTTGTGACATAACCATCACCCCTTCTTATTTTTTCAATCGAAAATAACCTTGTCTTCAGTATCATTTATTATATTCTTTCTTATAAAAGATAGCACAAAGACAATAATGGCATTTATTACATAAAAGATCCCTATTTTCACTACAAATCTATTAGATATGTGGACCTTATCCTAAAATTCATTTCCTTCCCGCAAATCTCTTAATTTCTTTGCTTTTTCGTGGATTTGTTCTCTATTTTTTAATAAGTTTTTTAATAAATTTAATATTTCATTACTATTCATGTTGTCAAGAATCCATCCACACTGATATTTTTCTACTCGTTCAGCAGGGGCGCCTAGATCAAATGTAATAATGGGGTATCCCGATAACATTGCTTCACTTGTTGTATAGGAATATGTTTCAGGGCAAATGGACGGATTAATAACCAATGCTATTTCATTTTGAGCTAATATATCAGATAAATTATCCACCTGATATCTTCCTGTGACTTCAAACTTTCCTTCAGCACTTTTGTGTGGATTAAAATGAATATTTGTTATACCAATCACCTTTATATTTATTGGTAAATTTTCTTTAACAATTAAATCCTTTAGCTCATATATAATACTTGATCCTTTCGGATAATCAATGGCTCCCATAAAAGCAATATTTAAAACTTTTTTATTTAAAAACTCCTCCTTAAAGGAGTATGATATTTTTGGATTAATAACATGCTCTCTTACTTCTATCTCAATATCTTTATAGTATTTTAGAATAATATCTTTCGTGTTATGACTAGGGGTAATTACCTTTTTCGCACCCATTAAAAAAGAATGAAACGCTTCTCTCCAACCTTCAATATGAATAGCTTCTTTCGGTAATATTTTCGCAATACATCCCTGACAGATATCTACATTTGTTTCAGCATTACAATACTTCTTTTGATGATTTATTAAATTATAGCTTGGGCAAACACAATAAAAATCATGAATGTAAAAATAATAATCCACAAGTGAGTGTTTTATTAAACGAAACATTTTTTCAATGGGATACTTAAATAAATGATTAATAAAAATCAAATCAATGTTTAGAGCACTTAATAATTTTTTAAAGTTCATTTCAGTTAGTTTACTTATTTTAAGATTATAATTTATTGGTTCGGAATGATTATGATCAGTTAAAATCACATAATCTGTCCCAGGTGTTAACGTGTATATTCTCTCATCATCTTCTAATGTTTTTATATAGTTAGTTTGATAGATTGAGGCACCACCACCTAAGCCATGATCGATAAATAATCTGCCCTTTCTATAAGAATATTTATCGGCAACCATTATACTTTTCATGAATTCTCTTATATTTTTTATTGGATCCAGCCTTATAAAGTCTTGTATGATTTTATTATAATCTGGGTATCGGTTAAGTAGTTTTTTTAAATTACTTGACATTAGCTCTTGTTTACTTCCATCTATTTGATTAAAACTTACACCATGTTTATGATAAACAAACACATTTGGAATCAATATATTTTGATATCCTTTATGACGTGCTCCCATACACCAATCATTTTCCTCGCCATACCCCTTGCCAAAAACCTCATCATCAAAGATTCCGATATCATGAATAACATTTCTATTTAATGCCATACAGAAGCCTACACCTGTTGGGATTACTATCCCTTTGTTAATGACATATTTTGAAAAATAAGCATCGACTTCATTTGCAGTCATATTGTATGGCAATTCATTATCTTGAACAAAATTAGGATAGGAACAAATCGTAGCACTATTTGAGAAAGGGGTAACGGATGAAATTTTATCATTTACTAAAATAGGGTTGATTAAGCGCCGAAAACAATGAGGTGGAATTTCTGTATCGCTATTTAATAAGATGGGGTGATTTGTTGTTAAAAGTAAGCCTTTATTAATACTTTGTACATATCCTAAGTTTTTATCATTGTGTATAACCACTAATTTTTTTAAGCTTTGAGGTAATTTGTTAGATTTCAAGCTTTCCAAAAAACGATATATCTGTTGATCTGTACTAGCATCATTAATCAAAAATAAATTACAACGAATGTCTATATTATTGTATATACTTTCTATACATCTCTTTGTAAATTCGTAGCCATTATATATTGGTATAATCACATCCACTTCAGTATCTTCAAGTAATTCATTATTATATTCAATATAATTTGATTCATTTAATGTTTCTAAACTAAATTGATTACGAATAGAATCATTTAAAAAAGATGGTTTATCAGCTTCCTCGTTTGTATTCGAAATAGATTGGATATATGTTGGCTTTTCGTAGTTCCAATTTAAAATCAATCCTTGTTCGTCACCATTTAAACATTTATCCATATGGAGCTTAATCTCTTTTTCGTTTTTTGAATAACCCCAAATCCTCAAACTATTCATTTTCCCTTCAAAATATCCGTATGCTCCACATCCTCCAATACTTCCTGAGGCAAAGACATTAGTCTTAGTACTTTTTAATCCTCTTTTTACAAAACTTCCATTCACATATAAATTTGGAGTTTTATTTTCATAAACAATAGCTATATGAGTCCAATCGTCTATTTTTATTTCATATGTGAGTAGAGGAGGTAAATAATTGTGACTGTGTTCATATACCGTTATACCATTCGTTCCAACCGATACTCCGGCACCCGATTCATCTTTTCGTTCAATTACAGGATGCCCTGGACCAATAATATATCTTTGACCAAAAATTCCATGTTTTCCTTGATCCGATTCCTCATTTAATTGAATTTCCTTTTGAGGCTTTATCCAAAATTCATAGGTGAAATCATTTTTAATATTTCTAAACAAGTCCTTGGTCATTATTATTTCTTGCCCTTTAAAATTTAAAAACCCTTGAAACACATTGTTCACCCTCGCTTATATAATTCAAAAAACCAAAAAATAACTATTAAAATTAAAAGATATATATTTTTTTATTAATTGCGCCATTCAACATCTATTTCAAAGTTCTTTGAATTACGTGTTTTTATTACTGAAGATACATTTCTATTATTTAAGTTTTTAATCAACTAGTTGTACACGATCGATGTTTTTATTAATTACTAATTAGTGGTATAAACTATGCGATCGAACAATAGAAAGCAGATTTAGGCTTTTACTTTTACTATGCTATGTTTTGTTTGTCTTTTTGTATAGTTACATAGTCTAGCTTGAAAAAAGATGGTGCATTATCTCTATATTAAATACATAATCCCTCTCTGAACTTGAACAGCTTATGAACATGTAACACTTTTTGATTAGAAAACCTGAAGATACCTCTTATATCTAAAAACGAAGATTTTGATTTCTAGCCTCTCAATAATATAAAAAACTATTTAACATATTTATCATTTCCTGAACCAAGAAATAAATCACAAAACAGTTAAAAGTAGACTTCAATCTAGGCTTATTCACCATTTCGGGAAAATTATAAGGAAATGTAGAGATGATACCCAAACGTTTTCCCGAAATATTCATAGTAATAGATAGTGAAAATGGATTCAATAAAAAAAGGCTGTGAAAAAAATGGATTTAACAGGAAAAACAATTTTAGTTACAGGTGGAACAGGCTCTTTCGGAAAGAGATTTATAAAAAAAGCCCTAGAACTTGGTGTAAACAAGATTATTGTTTTTAGTCGTGATGAATTGAAACAATACGAAATGGCTCAAGAGTATACAGATTCGCGTATTCGTTTTTTTATTGGGGATGTACGTGATAAAGCTCGTTTATACCGTGCTTTTGCTGGGGTGGATATTGTAGTTCATGCAGCTGCTTTGAAGCATGTCGGTGCATGTGAGTACAATCCGTTTGAAGCAATTAAAACAAATATCTATGGCGCTCAGAATGTAATTGAAGCTGCTATGGATTGTGGTGTGAAACGTGTCATTGCTTTGAGCACAGATAAAGCTGCCTCTCCAATTAACTTATACGGTGCAACGAAATTAGCATCAGATAAACTTTTTGTTGCAGCAAATGCTTATGCAGGGAAAAAGGACACCAGATTTGCAGTGGTACGATACGGAAATGTAGTAGGCAGCAGAGGCAGTGTAGTACCATTTTTTAAAAGCATAAAAAAAACCGGGAAAATCCCTATAACGGATGAACGTATGACACGATTTTGGATAACACTTGATCAGGGAGTACAATTTGTTCTTGATAACCTTCAGCGAATGAAGGGCGGGGAAATTTTTGTCCCTAAAATCCCCAGCATGAAAGTAACAGACTTGGCAAAAGTAATTGCACCTAAATGTAAAATTGAGTTTATAGGCATCCGTCCAGGAGAGAAGCTTCATGAGGCTATGATAACTGAAGATGATGCCCGTCATACTTTAGAATTTGAAGATTATTATATCATTCAACCAGAATTTAATTGGTGGGATAAAGCGTATATAAGTGAAGGCAAACCGCTTCCAGAAGGTTTTAGTTATACAAGCGACAAAAATGAACATTGGTTAACAAAAGAAGAGTTAAAACGGTTAATTAGTGAATAAGATAAAAAAACAGTCTAAATAAGTCAAAACAACATATAAGGGAGTATTAAGGATCATGAAGTATTGTTTAGCAATTCATGGAGGAAAACCCGTACGGAATCATTATTTGCCATACGGCAAGCAATCCATTGATGAAGATGATATTCAAGCCGTAATCAACGTTTTAAAAAGTGATTTTATTACAACCGGTCCAACAATAAAACAATTTGAAAATCAAGTGGCAGCATATGTAGGTGCGAAATACGCCGTAGCATTTTCAAGTGGAACAGCCGCCCTACATGGCGCCTGTTTGGCAGCGGGGATATCCAATGATGATGAAGTCATCACGACATCAATGACGTTCGCTGCCAGTTCTAACTGTGTCCTTTACCAAGGTGGAGTTCCGGTATTTACGGATATAAAATCCGACACTTACAATATTGATCCTAATTTAATAAAAGATAAGATTACAAATAAAACAAAAGCAATTATACCTGTACATTTTACTGGACAGCCAGTTGAACTTGAAAAAATTTCAAAAATTGCCCAAGAATATAACCTAACAGTAATCGAAGATGCAGCTCATGCATTAGGCTCTACTTACAAAAAGAAAAAAATTGGTTCAATTAGTGATATGACCATGTTCAGTTTTCACCCCGTCAAACATATTACAACAGGCGAGGGCGGAATCATTACAACAAATAATGAAGACTACTATCAAAAACTTCTTCAGTTTAGAACCCATGGAATCACCCGTAACCCTAATAACCTAACTGAAAATCATGGACCTTGGTACTATGAAATGCAATTTCTTGGCTATAATTATCGGATGACAGATATTCAAGCTGCTCTTGGATTATCACAACTGCAAAAATTAGATTCTTTTATTGCTAAAAGAAAACAATATGTATCAATGTATAATATGGCACTAAAAGATTTACCTGAAGTTATTCTTCCAAAACAATTAGATCATGTTGATTCAAGTTGGCATTTGTATATCATTCAGTTAAATTTACCAATGCTAAAAGTTGATCGAAAAGAAATCTTTCAAGCGTTACAGCAAGAAAATATTGGTGTCAATGTTCACTACATTCCAATTCATTTACAACCCTACTATCAAAAATTAGGTTATCAAAAAGGTATTTGTCCTAATGCTGAAAAATTATATGAAAGTATCATTACTCTACCATTATTTTCAGAAATGAGTGAACAAGACGCTAATGATGTCATTCAAGCAGTTAAAAAGGTAATCAATTTCTATAAAAAATAAGTGAATAAAAAGGTGATGAAATGAAAGTTGCCGCTATTATTCAAGCTCGAATGGGCTCAACTAGACTTCCGGGGAAGATAATGAAGAAAGTTCTTGATAAAACACTATTAGAATATCAAATTGAACGAGTAAAAAGAGCAAAAACAATTAACCAAATTATTGTAGCGACTACTACAAATCAAAATGATAATCCAATCATTGAGCTTTGCGAACAACTTTCTGTTCCTTATTATCGTGGATCAGCAGATGATGTATTATCACGTTATTATGAAGCTGCAACACAATTTTCTGTAGATGTTGTAGTTCGATTAACTTCAGATTGTCCCGTTATTGATCCTGATATTATTGATAAGATAGTTAATTGCTATTTAGAACATCAAAATAAATATGATTATGTATCTAACACATTAATCCGTACTTATCCAAGAGGTTTAGATACAGAAGTTATGCCCTACCGAATTTTAAAACAAACATATGAAGAAGCAAATCAGCCATCCTATCGCGAGCATGTGACTGCATATATATATAACACCCCTAAAACGTTTAAACTGTTCAATGTCCAGAATCACTTAGATGAAAGTAAACATCGCTGGACTGTAGATACGAAAGAAGACTTTATCTTTATAAAAAAAATTATTACAAAACTATATCCAGTTAATCCCCAATTTTCTTTCATTGATATTTTAAATTTATTAAAACAAGAACCAGACCTGTTTTATATTAATAGCCATATAGAACAAAAAAAATTAGGGATATAGTTTACATGAACATACTCATTCGTGTTGACGCTTCTATAGAGATTGGAACAGGGCATGTTATGCGATGTTTAACCTTAGCAAAAGAGTTAAAAAATCAAGGACATCAGATCTCCTTTATATCTAGGGAATTGGACGGTCATATGTGTAACTTTATAAAATCTCAGGGACACACAGTATATATGTTACCCAAAATGAAGTTAGTAAGAAATAATTGTAATACTACACATGCTCAATGGCTTCAAACGAGCTGGGAAGTTGATGCTCAACAAACAATAGAAATGATACGTAAAAGCATTCGCTTTGCTGATTGGCTCATTGTAGATCATTATGCTTTAGATAAAAAGTGGGAAGAAAAGTTAAAGGAGTTCGCCCACTATATAATGGTTATAGATGATTTAGCAGATAGGTTACATATATGTGATCTACTGCTAGATCAAAATTATTATGCAAACATAGATCAAAGATACGAAGAATTAATCCCTATAAATTGTATAAAATTATTAGGCCCCAAATATGCATTGCTAAGATTCGAATTTTTAAAAGCACGAAAAAATGTAAGAAAAAGAACAAATCTCCTTAAAACAATACTCATATTTTTTGGTGGAAGTGATCCCACTAATGAAACTTCCAAAGTAATCAAAGCTCTAGAAGCAATAGAATATACGCAGCTTCTTATTCATGTAGTTATCGGTCGATCAAATCCTCAAAAAGATTTCATCCAAAATTTATGCAAAAAGCATCCAAATATGGTCTTTCATCATAATATTGATTATATGTCTAGATTAATGAATGAAGCGGATTTAGCCATATGTGCTGGAGGTTCAACCACTTGGGAAAGATAT
>Ga0209025_1005027_pt1 | contig 11041 bp, 12 predicted proteins | sample AraplaMF_Col_mLB_FD_184256 | JGI IMG/M metagenome (GOLD analysis project Ga0209025, IMG submission 184256) | Arabidopsis root microbial communities from the University of North Carolina, USA - plate scrape MF_Col_mLB (SPAdes) (version 2) | ecosystem: Host-associated > Plants > Roots > Endosphere... | reverse complement strand
CGTGACTTTTATAAGCGAATTTCAAAAATTATTGCAACGCCGTGGGAAATGGTTACTACAGAAGCTTTCCGTCACCCTAAGATAAAAGGAGAAAAGCCTTTTATACAACCATTTCAACAATGGTATACGAAAAAAATATACCAACTTTCCGCGAGTAATACAGACGTTTACATTCGTTTAGTTAGGGTCATGAACCTTATGCGTAGTCCCCTACATCTTCTTCATCCTAAGGTATGGCTTGCTATTCTTACAACTCGAAAAAATAAAGGAGGTTAATCTCATTACAAGCAGTAGGATTTTAACTATTAAATGGAGAATTTATAATAGATAATTGATTAAAAAGGAATGAGTCATGAATGGAAATATACATAGAAAAATTAAAGAAACAAGATGCAGAAGAATTGTTTGCTTTTGAGAGTTATAATAGAACTTTTTTTGAAAAGATGGTACCGAGTCGTGGTGATGATTACTATGTTTATGAGACGTTTCAATCTAAACATGATGAATTGTTAAAGGAACAAAAAGAAGGCACTTCCTACTTTTATCTCATACGGAATATGGAAAAAACAATTGTAGGTCGAATAAACTTAGTAGACATAGAGAAAGATAGACAATTAGGATATCTTGGTTATCGTGTAGGAGAAGATTTTATTGGAAATGGAATTGCAACTAAGGCCGTCCAATTACTCTTAATTCAAGCAGCAAACCATCAAATTATCGAAATTCATGCAAAGACAACAAATAATAACATTGCTTCACAACTAGTATTAGAAAAAAGCGGCTTTTCACGTACCGCAATTGATAAAAAAGGTATAGAGTTAAATGGTCAAAAGATTAATTTCATTCATTACGTTTGGAAACATACTAAAGTATTATAAAAGAAATTTTAAAACAAAAGGGGAACAATACAATGCAGGACTTACGTTATCCAATTGGGAAGTTTACTTATGAAGGAAATATTACGGAGGAAATGGTAGAAAAGTGGATTCAAGAAATTGAAAATCTCCCTGCAAAACTAACAAAAGCAATTAACGGTTTAGATAAAGAACAGCTAGATACACCTTATCGAAAGGGTGGATGGACAGTACGGCAAGTTGTTCATCATGTTGTCGATAGTCATATGAATAGTTATATTCGTTTTAAGTTAGCTCTTACAGAAAATAACCCGACAATTAAACCATATATGGAAGAGAAATGGGCAGAGCTCCCTGATTCAAAATTACCTGTAGATGTTTCCCTTGTATTATTAGATTCATTACATAAAAGATGGGTAAATGTATTAAGCTCTTTAGAGCAGACAGATCTTGAAAAAACTTTTAATCATCCTGAATCAGGTGAAACAAAACTGGAGGTAGCAATTGGATTATATGCATGGCACGGTCGGCATCATACTGCACATATCACTTCTTTACGGGAGCGATTAGGGTGGTAAATGTTATGGAAATAACACTAGAAAGAGCAATAAGTTTTGATGCGGAATATATTTTCAATATTCAAGTACAAGCATTTAAACCGTTATTAGAAAAATATAAGGACTATAAAACGAATCCTGCTAATGAAACAATTGATAAAGTAATTACAAGAATAAACAATCCTTATGGTGGATTTTATAAAATATTAGTTGATAATACTCTTGCGGGGGCTATTTGTATATTTTGGAAAGAAAAGACAACGGAATTCTGGATAAGCCCTATGTTTATTCTGCCTATTTATCAAGGGAAAGGGGTAGCCCAGAAAGCACTCGTTTTAATAGAGAAGATGTTCCCACAAGCAACTAGTTGGGAATTAGCTACCATTTTAGAAGAAGAACGTAATTGTTATCTGTATGAAAAAGTGGGCTACATTCAGACGGGGTTAAGAAAGAAGTTGAATGATAATACAACACTTGTTTATTATAAGAAAATATTATAAAAATAGATTTTAAAAGGATAGATACAACAGAGTATATCTGTATTATCTATCCCTTTATTTTGGTCCTATATAATACAATGCTGTGAAGTTTTTTTGTATTTTTAAAACAAAACAATGCATGTTGTTCCAAAAAACACGGGGTTATAACTTTTGTTTTTGTATAAAAATGCAAAGGTGTTATTTTGTTGTATATTTTACTAATGCTTTTTGAACGCTTAAAATACTGTCATCACTTTTAAATTCCTTTGTAATCGGTTCATGCATACTAGATACCCAAATTTTAAGTTCTGCATCTAAATCAAAATGACCTGCTGTTTCAATGCTAAATTGTGTAATGCTTTTATATGGAATAGAATGATATTCTGTTTTCTTACCAGTTACTCCTTGTTTATCTACTAAAATCATTCGTCGATCTGTAAATACAATTAAATCTCGAATCAATTTATACGCATACTCAACTTGTTCATCATCAAGCATAATCTTCTGTAAGTCACGCTCAACATTTTCTGTACTCGTATCAGATGCATTTCCGAAAATACCACTAAATAAACCCATATAAAATTCCTCCTTTATGATCTGTGGAATGAGTTTCTTTTATTGTATCATGTTATAGACTAAGAGATTCTTACAATGCAGCAAGAGCTTTTTTAAGCAAATGCAATGAATTTATTGATACTTCATCATAATATCTTGTGCTAAAATATAAGTGTTTAGAAAATCAAGAAACAAATATAGAGGGATTATAAATGAAAAATATCGGTTTAGTATTAGAAGGTGGAGGCATGAAAGGGTTATATACAGCAGGGGTACTTGAGTACTTTATGGAAAATGATTTGTTTTTCCCATATGTAGTTGGAGTATCGGCAGGAGCATGCATGGGTGCAACTTATTTATCGCGTCAAAAAGGAAGGAATAAAAAAGTAAATACAGAGTTAGTATCTGATCATCGTTATATATCTTATCGAAACTTAATACGAAAAAGAGAATTGTTTGGTATGGACTTTCTTTTTGATGAAGTGCCTAATAAAATTGTACCATTTGACTTTCAAACTTTTTTACATGCAAATGAGCAATTTGTAATCGGCACAACAGATTGCGAGACAGGACAAGCTGTTTATTATAATAAGCAAGAGCATGGGAATGATATATTGAAAATTATTCGCGCATCAAGTTCTGTTCCATTTATTGCTCCAGCTGTGGACTATGATGGTAAAAAACTTTTAGATGGGGGGATCATTGATCCTATCCCTGTTCGAAAGGCACAAATAGATGGATTTCAAAAAAACATTGTTATTATGACAAAGCCAAAAGGATATGAGAAAAAGCGTAATAAGTTTTCACCAATGGCAAAATATTTATATAGACGATATCCGAAAGTCTCTAAGCTTTTAGTAGATCATTATCGGTTTTATAATGAGAGCATTTCATACATGTCTTCAGATGAACAAAAAGAAAACTTTTTTGTAATTCAACCAAGCATGCAGCTTCCTGTTAGTGGGATTGAAAGAAATAAGGACAAGCTTGTTAATTTATATAATCTTGGGTATCAGGATGCAAAGAATCAGTATGAGCAGTTATTAGAATGGATAGAGAAATAATAACTATAGGGGTGAACAGTGGATACTAGGAAACAGCACGTAAATTATCACTTTACTATCTTGATAAATAAGAATGTAAACACACAGACTATAGTGTTTGTGTGTTTTTGTTCATAAAATATACAATATTAGTACCCTGTTTATATAGGGATTTATTTACAAAAAAAGAAGTACTAATATACTGCGGTGGAGGAGGGAAAAGGAATGAAGTCAATACTAAGCCCCAAAATAACAGAGCTTACAGATCAATTAAGCAATGGAGATACACGAGCTTTTCATACATTTTTAGATGAACTCAAAGCAAATGAGACGCCACTTATAGAAACTTGTCCAATGAATAATCAGTATCATCTTATTACTTACATATGGCTAGGCGATAAAGACACAGAAAATATTTATGTATTTGGTAGTTATCCTGGTTGGGATCTTCATTCTAATCGACTAGAACGGCTTTCAGACACGAATTTATGGTACAAAACATTTAGAACGAACAAAAGGTTTATTTCTATCTATCACTTTTCAGTTAATGATTATTTTGAACAAAATTGGATAGCGCGTAGTGAACAGTATCAGTTAGATCCATTTAACAGTCATATATTCGGAGAAGGAACAGATAGAGCAGCTGTTTTAGAAATAGGAATGGAAATGCAGTACGATAAAAGATTCCCTAAAAATTATAATTCTCAGGGAAAAGTTGAAACATATTCTTTTTACAGTTCTGTTTTAGGCAATACACGAAAGATATATATTTACACACCTCATGATTATTCTCTTACATCAAGCCTTCAAAATCTTATCCTCACATTTGATGGAAACTCATTTATGCAAAATCTTTCAGCACCAGCAACACTCAATCATCTCATTCATAAACAAGAAATACCTTCGTGTATTGTTGTTGGAATTGAACACGTAGATCGATTAAATGAGCTTACTTATAACGACAAGATGAATGCATTTTTAATAGAAGAGCTACTTCCTTGGATTCAAACAAAATATCATGTATATAAGGATCCGGCGCATGCAACAATTGCTGGTTTAAGTTTAGGTGGCCTAGCGGCGTTTTATGCAGCACTTCAGAATCCTCATGTTTTCGGAAATGTGCTGTCATTGTCAGGTTCTGTACATTGGAAAAAGGACGGGTATGAAGAAAAACTTCCCTGGATGGAGAAACAATTTTTATCAATTAGTAATACGCTGAGATTACGTATGTATATGGCAGCTGGAACTCTTGAGAACGAACCGCTGTTACAAGCCAATAGGAGCTTGTATAAGGCGCTTAGAGGAAAAGGATACCAAATTACCTATAGTGAGTTTCAAGGCGGTCACGACGAGATTTGGTGGCGAGAGCAACTTGCTGAAGGTTTATTAGCATTAAATAATTCAAGATCGTTATCTTAAAAAGAAATGAGGAGGTAAAATATGAATCAAAAGGATTTAGATAAAGAGTTAAAAAAACAAGAGATTTTAGTAAAGGATGAGAAGGTTTGGGATTTCACGTATGAAGATCATATTAGTTCTATCGTTAAGCGGGCAGAAAAATCAGGAGCTTTTGATGACCTACCTGGCAAGGGGAAACCACTTAATATTGATAAAAGCCTTTCGTATAATCCTGAAAAACAACTTTATAAAACATTGAAAGATAATCATGTTTTACCTAGGTGGATTGAGCTTTCGAAAGAAATTGATTATTTAAAGGAAAAGCTGAAAGAGATTACAGATTCTAAAGAAGCAGCAAAGCTAGTTCGGACTATTAATAAAAAAGTTTTGGAACATAACCTTTTGTGCCCAGCATCTGCACAAAAAATGAGAGTGAAAACGGATTTTTAGTATTTTTCAATAAGCCTATTTCTTGTTATATAATTAAAATAGGCTTATTTCATATATTATGCAAAGGAGGAGTAGAGGGTGACAAATACATACCATATTTGAAAGTGAATTTGGTGGGTATCCGTATGTACCTATTCATCATGAGCATCCAAAGGATTCGAATGGACAGCCTATGATGTTACTTGTGCAGTTGAATTTTAGAGAGATTCCGCATATTGAATCTGTGCCAAAGAAAGGATTACTATAGTTTTTTGTAAGCAGAGATGCTGATCTTGTTGGGGCTGATTTTGACCATCCAACAAAACAAAAAGATTTTCGTATTATTTATCATGCAGAATTAACGCAAGATGAAACTCAAATTGTAACGGATTTTAGCTACTTAAATGCTATTGATTCAGAGAATTTTATTGTGCCTAGAGCAGCAAAGTTAAGATTTGAAGCAGGTTATCAACCTGTAACACTAGGAGATTATCGATTTGAAGAGTTTTTTAGAGATGCAATTCATTTAGAAGAAATCGATGACGATAGCGTAGAAATGGAATTTCATAGATTGTACAATAAACACTTTGAAAGCCAAGGGCATAAAATTAGAGGATATCCATTTTTTACACAAACGGATCCAAGAGAATGGGAAGAAACCTATCAAGAACATAACACCTTATTGCTACAAATCGATACAGATGATTCTCTAGGAATTATGTGGGGAGATTGCGGCATTGCTAACTTTTTTATACGAAAAGAAAATCTACTAAACCTAAACTTTTCAAATGTACTTTATAATTGGGATTGCTGTTAAGTCTAAAAACACCTTTAATATAGCGGAAAATAGGGAAGAGGGGTTGAAGTATTTCGCTATATCTGTGTGAATTACCGGTTATAGCAAGAATCTTAGTGTGAAATCACAATTTTAAAACTTATGTACGTAGTTACATGAATAAAAAGTCAATATAATTTACAAAAAGAAATATAAACCAATATAAAAATTCTTCCTAAAAAATAGGGAGAATTTTTATAGGAATAGTATCGGGTTATGTTAACTAAGATAAAAAATACAACGCAATAAACAACTTGTTATAGATAAACCCTAAATTTAACCATATTAAGAAAATAAGATGTAATTATAAGGAAATGTATAAATGTATAATAGATGATGAAAAACTTAAATGCGCATGCGGAAACAATGTAATAACAAAAAATGTAATAACAAAAAAATTTTAACGAATTACGTAATAAATTTATGTTCATCAATGTTTTTGTATGTTGTAAACTCAGCAAAATTTTTATTCTAAAAATGCTGTAGAGAAATTTAATTGTAAATTTACTATAAAATCTATAAAAATTTAAATAAGTAATATGTAAAGCCGATTTCATAAAAAATATCCGTTTCATCTCATTTTGTATAGTATACTTGTGTTTAGAGACAGGAAAACACTTCTTTTGTACAACTACCTATAATATATATTATGTTAACTGCGAAAATGAAAATAACTTACTTTTTGTTTCATTTCCCCTTTTTTGCTATTATTTAACGAAAAAAAGATTAGTGTTAGAATGCAGCATTCACACTAATCTTTAAACGGAATTTTAATTTGAATGTATTTGTTCAAAGCGATTTTTGAATTCTAAATCATTTTTTAACCAGCTTTTAAATGTCGCTTTGCTCATATTAAGATATTCGCAAGACTTATTTATACAATTGTGTTGCTTATATTGTATAAGAAAATCATTTTTCCTTTGAGCAACTGCTGTTTTTGTTCTTTTTAATTTTCTATCATGTAATTGTTCTAAATCTAAGGTTTCCATTTGAAATATCTCATACTTTCTTTGTAAAAATAGTTCTTTATCTTCATAGATCCAATCAGAAAAAAGTTTAATTGTTTTTCGACCGCTGAGGATTACACGAAAATGCGTTTTTTATTTATAAAGTTTGGTTTGAGATTTTGTTCTTGTAAGGTTTGGATTAAAGAATTCATAAAACTATGTGATCCACCTACGAAACTTACAGTATAAGTTGGATAGTTCACATAGCCATCTCCATCAAAATATCCCCTAATAAAATGATGCAGATACTTTTTTGGAACAAATGGGAATTGTACATCGTATGATTTACTAGGCATGATTCCGTGTAAGTCCATGAGATCGTTTTTCATGATTTTGCTATTTAGATTCAACATATAAACGCCAGTATTCTTGTTTTGGTATAACGGCTGGTTTGAATTGAGTTCTATTTTTATATCTTCTAAGATTCTGGAGTCTTTTTGAGAAATGCTTACAGTTTGATTATCTTTTGTAATGACACCATCTGCAATGAAAAACCCTAAAATATATGCCATATTATTAGACCAATGTTTAAAGTAATCTTCATTTAAATTATATTTTCGTTTCCAACTCCCTCTTGCTCTTCTTTCGACATTGTTATCTGCTAGAACCATACGAACATATCTTGCGGAAACGTTAGCTGTTTTTGCGATATTTGACGTGCTCTTCCCTTCTAAATAAAGTTTAATCATTTCTGCTTTTTTCAGTGTGCATTTAGACTTCTTTTTACTCCTTTCATTCATATTGATTTGCCCCTTTCAAAGATATAAATTAAGTGCTACGCCCTTTCCTCTATATCATATAAAAGGACAAATGTTCCATCTATTATTATCTACCGAAATCAATCGTAGCGTTTTTATTCAATATAAACCTGATATCCTCCCTTCTGTCTGCTGCTATCTGCTCTTCCTGTACTTTACATTTGTTTTATTTTTGTGACAGCTATGTAGCATTTTTCCTAGAGTTCTCTTCCGACGGTTCTTTTTACACCGTTTAATTTATAGAATTTTTAAATTCAATAGAATTATCACCCCTTTTCTTCTTGGTTTGTATAAACTCCATCCTTTAGTATAAATATATAAATCTAATTGTTCCTATTTTGTTTAAATGAATCATAGCTGATTAGATTTATGTGATAAGGTTTATAAAAATTTAGGAGGGGTTATTGTCTTACTAGGTGAGTCTACTCATGGTTCAACAGAAATGAATCAATCAAAGGTTCGTATGATTAAGTATTTGCATGAAGAAATGGGTTATGATGTGCTTGCGTTTGAATCAGGCTTTGCGGAAGCAAATGCCGTTGTATCAAAATATAGATGATTTAACAGCTAGACAAGCTATGAAGAAAGCTATTTCTAACGTGTGGTCTACAGAAGATGTGGAAGAACTATTTCAATACATAAAAGAACAGAAAGAAAAAGGAACGCCTCTTATATTAACGGGATTTGATATACAAATTCCGTGGGATGCCTCTACTGCTACATTTGCAATATTTGCGAATGAATGGATTGGCAAATTGAATCCTGAAATAGGTAAACTACTCGTAGAAGCAGAAAAAGAAATCGTGAAATATCGTTCCGTTTCTACTTATGAAAAATTTCAAGCAATGCAGGCACCCCTTTTGGACAAGTACGAAAGGATAAAAGAATTTATCCAAAAACATAAGAATCAATTACAACAAGTAGCGCCTAAAGCATCATATGATGTGAATTTGCTAGAAAAGTTAATCAAGATTCGAATTGATACCCTTAAAACGTATATTCCAAATCAAGTAAAAGAAGAATTAAGCATCCCCCCTCAGCCAGTTTTTTCGGATTTTTCATATTACTCACATGACAAACAAATGGGACAAAATTTAGCGTGGTTAAGTGAACTGCAGTATAAAAACAAAAAAATGATTGTGTGGGGACATAATTATCATATACGAAAACAGAACGCTAAAATGTTAAAAGCAGATCCTTATCCAATTCCATTTCCAAATATGATGGATGTTATGCCAAAATACTTGAAAGATCAAATGTATTCTGTGGGGTTATATGCGTATAGCGGGAGCAGTTTAGGTTCGAATAACAATGGCCCTTTTCCTGTAAATGAAAAACATGCAGCTAATAGTATCGAAGAAATTTTGAAATCTGCGCAACATCCGCATTTAAAAGGTGAAGAAAATCGTCCTGAAACCTCTTGGATGTATATGCCAATTATCGGACTGCATTGGGGACAAAAGGAAGAAATCATGATTCCTAACCAACAATATGATGGTATTCTATGGTTAGAGCATATTACACCTTCTCAGATTAAATAAAATAAAAAGCGCACCAAGAAAGTGGATGGTGCGCTTTTTATTTTATATGGTCACTAGGAGATATATTTTTCTTTAACCAATCTTCTTTATGAAGGATATAGTGATTTTCTATAAAGCTCTTCTCCCTCCTTTTATGTCTTAGGATGTTAAACAAATCATTCATGTATAGCAAACACGCATAACTATTTTAACTATCGTATGTAAATTATACACTTTTTATTTTATCTAAAACTTATTTTATGAAATTATTAGTTTAAATGTATTCTGCTTAAAATGAACAAGAAAAGACACCTTATATAGGTGTCTAAGAATCTTATGTATCATACAAATCAAATGGAATTATTCTTTTTTCTCTTCATCTGTCTTCCCGTAAGCGAAAATCTCAAAAACGAATTCACATAGACCAACTACGACTTCCCCAATTACTTCGTGCATTTTCCCACACTCCTTTTTTGTAAATCTATCTTAAGTATATGAGTGGGATGTTTTTAAGTGCTATTGGAGAAGGTGACATAAACATTACAAATTTGTAATGTTACTCTAGTTTAAATGACACCAAATTTCTTTAACGCGTAAGATATTCCTCCTTCGCTTGCTCTTTTGGTAACGAAGTCTGCTTTTTGTTTTAACGTATCTTCTCCATTTCCCATGGCAATTCCCAAACCCACATACTCCAACATGTCGATATCATTTCCGCCGTCACCGAAAGCAATGGCTTCGGATTTGCAAAAGTTGAGATGCTCCAATACTTTTTTAATCGCAGCTGATTTGGATACTTCCGTTTCTTCAAGTACATTCATTACGTAGCCATGAAAACGCTCGAATCTAAGTTTTGAAAATCTATCTAGAAATTTTTGCGCTTCACTGTCGTCCGCATACAAACATATACAGTAAATTTCGTCTGATAGAGATTTCATTTTTTCGGGATATTGTGTAAGGTTCAAAGTTTCTTTTAATGCCCCCATGACCCGCTCATCATCGGAACCCATGCCGTTCATCGTAAATAGCTTGGTAAAATAAGAAACACCGTGTCCGTTCAACTCAGCAAAAGCAGAAACATCTTGAACTGTTTCTGTTGATAGTACTGATTTATGTATAACCTTCTCGTTACATGTTATAAGCGCACCATTAGCAGAAATAAACGTATCAATGCCCATAGTCTTAAACTCTTCGCACAAATTGTACGGTCTTCCTGTTGTAACTACAACTTTTAATCCTCTCTCGATTAATTTCTCAAGTGCTTCTTTTGTGCTTAACGGTATACTTCTATCCACTTCGCTTAATAGGGTGCCATCAACATCAAAAAATACAATTTTGTACATATGTAATCCCTCCCTTGTTAAATTGCGCTATCTTTATACAATAACTAATAGTGTACTTTTTACAAACATCTCAAAATACGTTCTACACTCAACTAAAATGAAGCAGTTTAAGCGTTTTTTCAAAACATGGAGTTCTTCTTTCGTACGGGCCTTTTACTAAATTAAAAAACTGATGTTATCCTATTTTTTCACTAGGTTATTTAGAGGTAGGTTGTCTAACCTGTTAAATTCTTTGCATTCATATTCTACTAATGTATGATTTA
>Ga0209025_1005026_pt1 | contig 11043 bp, 10 predicted proteins | sample AraplaMF_Col_mLB_FD_184256 | JGI IMG/M metagenome (GOLD analysis project Ga0209025, IMG submission 184256) | Arabidopsis root microbial communities from the University of North Carolina, USA - plate scrape MF_Col_mLB (SPAdes) (version 2) | ecosystem: Host-associated > Plants > Roots > Endosphere... | reverse complement strand
AGTGAAAAAACTGTGAGAAATCATATTTCAAATGCAATGCAGAAGCTTGGGGTTAAGGGGCGATCACAAGCAGTTATCGAGCTACTACGCATGGGCGAGCTTGAACTGTAGCATTCTTGTAGATTTACAAATCTACTCATCAACCTAGTGCCGGCTATCTTTTTGATATGCCGGTTTTGGTTTTTTATATGTATGTGGCAAAATGTACTCCCATTATTAAAAAAATAAAATTTTAATAGCTGCCACTTCGAACAAATTCATTATCCTCACTATTAACCAATGAAATTAGTTATTTTTGGACCAGCATTTTATTTACTTTATAAATAATAGAAACCTCGTCTTATTTCAAGACGGGGTTTCTTCTATGGTTTGAGTTTTATTTCTTATTTTTACCTCATCTCCTATTTAGGGTTTTCTTAAAACTAGCAAAATGGTTTAAATTAACTCTTACAACTTTTATTGCCCTGAATATCTATTCAAGTTTACTTGTACCTTCATTTAAAACATCTTCATATGAGTAAAGAGTCTTTTCTTAATGAACAAAAAAAGCAATTACTAAAGAGGCTAGTAATTGCTTCATTAATCATTAAAGACCATAAAATTCTTTTGTGTTTTCGTAAAAACATTTATAAACTTCTTCTAATTCTAACTCTTTTATCTCAGCGATTTTGCGTACTGATTCATGAATAAATCTTGGATGAGTATAATCTCCGTTAAAAGGACCTTCAAACGGCCATGGGCCATCTGTTTCAACCATCATTAGGTTAATGGGATAGTGTTTAACCAATTCCTGTATCTCATCTTCATATAACACATCAGGCGTAATGGATATATAATAACCATTTTCAATCATTCGCTTAATAGTATGTTTGTTTCCTTTAAACCAATGAAAATGTGCTTTTTTAATGTTATATTTTTCTAATAGACAGCAAACGATATCAGCGTCTTCATAAACCGCATGCAGTACAATCGGTTTACTTAACTCATATGCAAGCTTAATAAACTTTTCAAGTAGCTCTATATAAGGTCTATAATCAAGCGTTTGTTCCTGATTCCGATAATATGGCAAACCTACTTCACCTATTGCTATCATTTGATCATGATGTTCTCTTATCCATTTTAACAAAGCTTGAGTTTCTTCTTCTGAGGTTATCTCTTGTTCAGGATGAAATCCAAATGCAGTGAAGACTTGTCTTGATTGTAATTGAAAATCGAGATTTTTCTTACATGATGCTAAATCCATGGAAACTGAAATAAGCGCCTCTACTTCATTTTCTTTCAAACTAATAAGTATTTCATCTCTTTGTTTCGTTTCATATGAGTCAAGATGAATATGAGCATCTATCACTTTCATCTGGTTTCTCCCTTTCCAGTGCAGAGTATATTTTACGTTTCCACGCAGTAAATTCATCAGTTAATAGTAATTCTTTTTGACGAGGTCTTGGAAATGGTACGATGATTTCTTCTTTAATCTTTGCAGGTTTATCTGAGAAAATATAAATCCGATCAGACAATAACAAAGCTTCATCAATATTATGAGTAACTAGCAAAATTGACCGTCTTTGTTCTTCCCAGATTGAAAGTAGCCATTGTTGCATATCAAGTCTCGTAAATTCATCTAATGCTGAAAATGGTTCGTCCATACACATGAATGATTGTGGTGCAAGTAATGATCTAAGAAATGATACTCGTTGTTTCATGCCACCTGATAATTCATGTGGATAAGCATTTTCGTAGTCAGCAAGTCCGGTACGTTTCAACCAATCTCGTGCTAGTGATTCATCCGATTTACCTTTAAGTTCACTTGATAATAGAATATTTTTCAATACAGTGCGCCATGGAAGAAGTGAATGTTCTTGAGGCATAAAACTGATATGTCCAAGTTCTCCGTTAATGACTGAACGATTTAAAATAATTTGGCCCGAGTCTGGATTGATCAATCCACCGATTAAATTAAATAAAGTACTTTTCCCACTGCCTGATGGCCCTAAAATCGAAACAAATTCTCCTTCATTTACGTGCATTGAAATACCTGCTAAAACTTGTTGATTTTTTCCAAATGATTTTTCTAGATTTTTTATTTCTAAAGTCATTTTTGTTTTACTCCCTTAGACTTCCATTTCACCGTCATTCTTTCTAGCAATACAATTAAGCAAAAAAAGAACATACTTAAAAACATGATGATAAAAATCGAGACAAAAACTCGATCCGTACGAAATGAAGAAGAAGCTAGCGTCATAAATACACCTATACCTGTTTTTGCACCTAGCCACTCAGAAATCACTGCACCCATCACACTATATGTCGCGGATATTTTTAATCCCGAAAAAATAGAAGGCAGCGAGTACGGACATTCTATTTTCCAAAATAATTGTGATTTTGTTGCCCCTGCCATTTTCATATAATTAATCAATTCAGTTGGTGTTTGCCGGAATCCGTCGAGAGCAGATACGGTAACAGGAAAGAAGCAAACCAGTGAAATAATCATTAACTTAGGTAATACTCCAAATCCAAACCAAATGATTAAAAGTGGTGCCAAAACAATAATTGGTACGTTCTGTGACAAAATCAATAATGGATAAAACGCTTCTTTAAATCCTGGAATTAAATGTAATATGATAGCAATCATCAGTCCCAAAAGACTACCTACCAAAAAACCAGAGATGGTTAATTGTACAGTAGAGAATACATGTGGAACTAACGAATCATATGATTTGATTCCTTCTTTCAGTATTCCAACTGGCCCCGGTAAGAGCCAAGCTTCTATTTTGAAAAATTTAATACTCAGCTGCCAAAAAATTAAAAAAAGGAGGATGACAAAAATCGGTTGCCATCCTTTTATTTGCTTACGGTTCATTAACGATATTTCTCCGTCAAATCATCCATTGTAATACCTTGTGGCTGATATAGTATTTTCATTTGGGTAATGACATTATGACAGCCAATTTCAATCATTTTTTCATTCATTTTTTGGACAATATTTAATAATTGCTGTAAATCGCCTTCCATAGTTGTTTCTAATGGTTGAACTTGGTATTTGACACCTGACTCATCGATTACTTTTATCGCTGCATCAACCGCTGGAATTACTTCCTCAATTTTGTTTGTTTTAGGAATAATTTGTACACTAATCAAAGAATTAGACATTTAAAGCTCCCCTTTGTCAAAATATATTATTCTGGTAAAAACTCATTTGTAAAAGCTTTTTCCGGATCAAATTTACCTTCTAACAATTTATTTTCAATTAACCACTCAGCATAGTTTTTCCAAATTGTTAACTTTTGTTCACCCCAACGACTTGCATCGTCTTGATATTTAGTTGATAGCCATTCCTGACTTTTTTGAACTAGCTCTTTATCTAAATCTGGATTATCTTTTAACAAGATATCTGCTGCTTCCTTTGGATGATCGATTGAGTAAGTATATCCTTTAGACGCTGCCTCCATAAATGCCTTAACAGTTTCTGGTTGATTCTTAATCATTTTTTCATTTGTTGCAAGTACAGGCGTATAGTAATCTAACTTATCACTGTAATCAGTTAAATAAACCATATTTAACTTTTCACCACGAAGCTCAGCTTCTATACCTGTCCACCCTTGATAAATCCAAGCAAAATCAATATCACGCTTTACAGCCGTAAAGAAATCAGATTCGCCCATATTAACGATATTCAATTTATTAACATCCGCATTTTCTTTCTTCATCAGTGAATCTAAAATTGCTTTTTCTACTGGAGAACCCCATCCACCGTAAGTTTTACCTACGAAATCTTTTGGTGATTCAATATTTTTACTAACTGGTGAAGCAAAACCAGAAGTATTATGTTGAATAACAGCTGCAATCGACACGATTGGAACATTTTGTACTCTTGCTTGTGTAATTGACTCTTGGTAAGATACGCCAAAATCAGCTTTACCAGAAGCAATTAATTGATCTGCTCCTGTTTGCCCTGGGCTAATAATGTCAACATCCAAACCTTGCTCTTTAAAATAGCCATTTTCTTTTGCTACAAATAAACCTGTATGATTTGTATTTGGCGTCCAGTCTAATACGACCGTCACCTTTTTCAGCTCTTTTTCATTCTTCGGTGTTGACGATTTTTGCTCACTACATCCTGCTAACATTAGGCAAAGTGCAAAAAAGCAAATCAATAATCTTTTCATTCTATTACTCTCCTTTTTGTTTGTTTATACAAATGAAATGTGTTAGCACCATAGTCTGGCACTAGAACTAGACAAAAAGAAAACGCCCGAATTAATATCCGGACGTGAATGCACTGTAAAAAACTATATCAAAAGAGATACTGTTCCCTACGCTGGCATCACCCAGATCAGGTTCTAAGAGTCAGTATCTAAAGGATACAATCTCAGCCAGCAACACTGGCTCCTCCACATTTTCTCGCATATAAACTTTTCATGATAAATATAACAGATAAAACCCATAATTACGAAACATTTTCATCATTTTTTTATAATTTTAATAATCTGTATAAATAGAAAACTCTTTTTTCGAAAAGGATTGAATAGAAGTTGATCACGAACAATATGAATATAGTAAAACCACTAATAAATTTGTGTCTCACTCTTTTTTTACCACTGGTAACCCCGTGACATTTTTAAAATAGCATTTTCAATATTCGAGAAACCATTGGAATATATTAAACAAATTAAACTTTAAAACACTCAAGCAATTACTACTCGAGTGTTTTTATTTTTTATTTAAGTTAAAATATTCTTTTAGCATAAAATTATTTTGTACAATATCTTCAAGTGTATATTGATCTAATACTTGTAAAAACTGATCTAATGCTTTATTAAATATATGCTTTAAAGAACAAACCGGAGTGATCACACAGTTATTGTTATGCTCGAAACATTCAACAATATGAAAGTCCTCTTCAGTTTTTCGAATTAATTCACCTATATTTATATCCGATGGTAATTTTGCAAGTCGGATTCCACCATTCCGTCCTCGAATTGTTTCAATATACCCCATCTTCCCTAAGTTATATATTATTTTCATTAAATGATTTTTTGAAATATCATACGCCTCGGCAATATCCTTTATATTAACCAGTTTTTCATTTGGTTCAGTGGACAAGTATATTAAAACCCGAAGTGAGTAATCCGAATAATTGGTTAACCGCATAAATTCCCCTCACTCATTTATTTTGATTAATCATAGCATAATTGTGAACATTTTTTAAACTTTTATAATCTGAGGTCAAAAAGATGTATTTTACATATTGCTTTAAGAAGAATATGGGTCTACTATAAAGATGTATTATGAATACTACTTTAAAGAGAAGAAGGGGTATAACATGCTATCTCAAAAAACGATTGACATCATTAAATCAACAATCCCAGTTTTAGAAGTGAAAGGGATTGAAATTACATCAGTTTTTTATAAAAACTTGTTTACAAATCATCCTGAATTATTGAATATATTCAATCATACAAATCAACAAAAAGGTAGACAACAAACAGCGCTTGCTAATACGGTACTAGCTGCGGCACAAAACATTGACAAACTTGAAACAATTCTTCCTGTTGTAAAACAAATTGCCCAAAAACATCGCAGTCTTTTAGTAAAGCCTGAGCACTACCCTATCGTTGGAGAACACTTATTAGGTGCGATTAAAGAAGTGTTAGGTGATGCAGCAACCGATGAAATTATTAATGCTTGGGCTGAAAGCTATGGTATTATTGCACAAGTATTTATCGATATTGAAAAAGAAATGTATGATGAATCAGCTTCACAAGAAGGTGGATGGAGTGACTTTAAAGAATTCAAGGTCATTGATAAGGTTAAAGAAAGCGAAGTAATTACATCTTTCTACTTACTTCCTAAAGATCGCTCTGTTTTACCAACATTTTTACCAGGTCAATATATTACTGTGCGAGCAAAAGTAGCTGGACAAGAATATTTATTAAACAGACAATATAGTTTATCTGATGTACCTGGCAAAGAGTACTATAGAATTTCCGTAAAAAGAGAAGCTGAAGAACAACAACCTAAAGGAGTTTTTTCAAACTATCTTCACGACTTTATTAATATTGGCGATTCATTAGAATTAACAGCTCCTGCTGGGGATTTCACTTTAAACACTGATCTTGAATCACCTGCTGTGTTCATTAGTGGTGGAGTAGGTATTACGCCTTTAATGAGTATGGTAAAACATATTGCTAATACTCAGCCAAATCGTAAAGTAGAAATGGTTTGCGCATCAAGAAATGCTATGCTTCAACCATTCGAAAGTGAGTTAATCTCATTATCAGAACAAATAAATGACTATTCTTTATCATTTATTTATGAGAACCCTTCAGAGGAAGATTTGAAAAATCCGCACTTTAAAAAGCAAGGATATATTGATGCTACTTGGTTAACATCTAATATACAATCTGTAGATGCACATTATTATGTATGTGGCCCAGTACCGTTTTTAAAAGCAGTTGTTTCAAACTTAAAACAATTAAATATTCCAGAAACAAATATTCATTTTGAATTTTTTGGACCTTCAATGAGTCTAGAAGGATAAATAAAAAGGATGCTCTCATTTGGAGCATCCTTTTTAACTTTTAATGAGTAAGGCAGTTTTCTTTAGCGCCGTTGGAATGATAAAACTACCTAATATAGCTAACAAATCATTTGAAAATGTTTTTTTAATACAACCAAAAACGAGACTACTTATGAAAATATCATATAATACAAATCGGCCAAGATCTTCTTTGGTGATGACTAAAAATACGACTGATGATTTTCTAGTTGTCAGACAAAGCCCACCTTTAGTACGGAATTATTCAGTTGGTAATTCCCAATAGTATTTCTCTAATTCCTCGTACATTTTTTTCATTCCGATTTTCTCTAATACTCTAATGGAAGCGTAATTGTAGATTGAACATGTTGCAATAATTTTTTCTACATTTTCTTTTTGCATACCCCAATGACAAAATGCTTTAGCCATCTCAGTAGTAAAGCCTTTTCCTTGGTACTGGGGTGACATACTGTAACCTATTTCCATCAATCCATGCTCATCTGGCCCACCTTTAAAGCCCATATCCCCTATAATGATTTTGTCTTTTTTATGAATAATGATCCCTTCAAATTCCTCCTCTTCAGGATGTTTTTGAAAACGAGATATCTTATATGGAAACAAATTTTTGTAGGCGTTAATTGGCCATCCTTTCGCAAAACTATATGTCATATTTTCATATATTAATGACTTTTCCCCGTTTAAAACGTCTAACATTGCTCCAGCAGTAAATTTTACTAATAATAGATTTTCAGTTTGAGTAATAATCATTCCTAATCTCCTGCCCTCTATTTCGCTTTAAAAAATATTCTAGAAATAATCAAACCAATTAAACCGAGTAATATAAATAGACCCGCCCTAACTAATAATGTAATATTCGGTAAATCTACCAAAACAAGCTTGCATAAAGTAAGTAATAACAAACCAATGCCGATATAAGTCCAGACTTTAATCTTTTTCAGACTACCAAGTACCATCGCAATAATCGAGATGATGATCCAACTTAGATTAATCGTTAGACTAATTACATTATCCGAGAAATCTAAAGTCAAAATTTGTACAGCTTGAGTGATATAGGCAATGTTTAATAGCGTAATCACTAGTGAACTACTTACCAATATAACATGTTTCTCTTTCTCATTTTTATAAGCTAATATTGCTATTGTTATTGTAGCAATGATTAAAACAATCCAATCCATAGAATGAAATGAAATGATCGAAGAAATCGGTTCTGAAACAATTCTTATACCGACTGGTACAAATGTTAAAGAAGCAATGATTAATTTAAATAAGTCTCTATATCTTACATAAAATAAATACGTTAATAACGCTTGTATGATTAAAACGGTATTTAGTAAGTGAACAGTCACACTGTCTAAACATAAAAACGAAAAAGCTAATAAGAAATTTGTTGAAAATGCAAAAAACAAGTCTGATTGCTTTTTATATAAATTACTTAGGAATAAATATGAAACACAAAGTAGGATGAGAATAATCGTTCTTGTACTACCTTCATAACCACTGAAAACCCAACCAATTGTAATGATAAAGCTAGTATGAAGCATTAAAATCTGCTTTTTCTTCGAAAACTTTGAGAAGAATAAAATAACAAGTAATCCGAAATGTTGAATGATAATACTAAAAGCAAAGTATTCAAAACCTTTAAGATTAAAATTTAAAAGTCCAATTACTACATAAACTAAGTTTAATAATATAGCTGATGTCGAATATAAGTATTTATATTGTTTGAATGCAGCATAAAACATAAATAACAAGTAGATTGATGTTTCATAAAAAGCAAAAAATAAATAATTAGGCGTTGTGCTTTTTATTAAAAATGGAATAAAAACGGCTCCAATAATACTGATTAATCCAATCGCTTCAGATTTATACTTATTCATAAAATAAAAGCCAATACCGACCCAAATAACTTGTAGTAAAAATGCCACATTTGAACCGATCATATTATATAAATGATGCATTGCAAAAGTTGTTAAGAATAACACTGGCAATATACCACCTATTAATGTTTGCCCAAGTGTAACCCGCTTCGCTTGGATTTGTCGATTTCCATACCAAAATAAAAGAATTGAAAAAGCAAATCCTATGCCAACTTTGGCATATTCATTTAAAACACCATAATCGGATGCTGCTTTAAATCCCCACATAATTCCAATAATAAAAATAAAGATAAAAAATCTAGGTAACCATTTTTGGAAAATAAGTGCTTCAAAATCAATTTTTTCTTTAGGTGAAGTAGTATTTTGTTTTACTTCTTTTTGAATTGGTTTCGCTGGAGTCATCCTTACTTTTTCTTTTTGTCGAACTTCATTTTGTTTCAAAACCGTTTCTCTTGTGAGTAGAAATTCAATTTTTTTCTTCATCTCACTTACTTCAAACTCAAGTTTTTCAACCTTCTTTTGAAGTTCCTCATTTTGATTTCCCAACCAAATCACCTCTATCATATCTATGTATTTCTCATAATCTAAATAACCAAATTGAATAAGCTATCTTGATTCAATTCTACAATTTTACTTACTTTCCTATATAAATTTTAAAAATTACAAATTTCGCCATATTTCCCAGAAAATAATTATATTCCAAAACACATTTTAGATTTACGATCTTCTAAGTCGATTCATATAACAAATAAATAACGCAAATTTATCCCTAGTATTTGTAACTAAAAAAATCCTCTACCAATCGATAGAGGATTTTAATATTAGAATAAAATTTTATCTTGTTTTTGTTGTTTAACCATTTCTAAGAATGATTCAAATGATTGAGTTCCAATATCACCTTCGCCACGCTTACGAATCGCTACAGCATTATTTTCAACTTCTTGGTCTCCAACAACTAACATGTAAGGTAGTTTACGCAGCTGTGCTTCACGGATTTTGTATCCAATTTTCTCTCCGCGTAAGTCTGCCTCAACACGAATTCCTGCATCTTTTAATTGATCAGAAAGTTTTTGTGCATATTCATTATGAACACTTGAAATTGGTAATACTGCAACTTGAACTGGTGCTAACCATAATGGGAATGCTCCAGCGAAGTGTTCAGTTAAAATTCCTAAGAAACGATCGATTGATCCATAAATTGCTCGGTGGATAACAACTGGACGTTCTTTTTGATTATCTTCATTAACATAAGTTAAATCGAATTTTTCAGGCATTTGGAAATCTAATTGAATTGTTGCACATTGCCAGCTACGTTTTAATGCATCTTGAATGTGGAAATCAATTTTCGGCCCGTAGAATGCACCATCACCAGGATTTAATTTAAAATCAAGGTTTTCTGATTTCAGAACGTTTTCTAATGCTTGTTCTGCAGAGTTCCATAATTCCTCAGAACCCATTGAATCTTCTGGACGAGTTGATAATTCTACTTTATAAGTAAATCCAAATACACCATAGATTTCTTTAATTAAGTTAATTACTTCAATAATTTCGCCTTCAATTTGATCTGGACGACAGAAGATATGTGCATCATCCTGAGTAAATGTACGAACACGCATCATCCCATTTAATGCACCAGAGAATTCATGACGGTGTACTTGACCGTTTTCACACATACGGATTGGTAAGTCACGATATGAATGTAATTTATTTTTATAGATTAACATGTGACCAGGGCAGTTCATCGGTTTTAGAGCGAAATTAGTTTCATCTACTTCTGTAAAGTACATGTTTTCATGGTAGTGATGCCAGTGACCTGATTGCTCCCATAAACGTTGGTTCATGATAAACGGAGTACGTACTTCTTGGTAATCTTTACGAGTTTGAAGACCACGCTCATACTGTTCTAATTCATTACGAATAATTGTACCTTTTGGTAAGAAGAATGGCATTCCTGGAGCTTCTTCTGAGAACATGAATAACTCAAGTTCTTTACCTAATTTACGGTGATCACGCTTTTTTGCTTCTTCTAATAAATGTAAGTGCTCTTCTAACTCTTTTTTACTTGGGAATGCAGTACCATACACACGTTGAAGCATTTTATTGTTTGCATCGCCTCTCCAATATGCACCTGCAACTGATAATAATTTAATCGCTTTTACACGACCAGTTGATGGTACGTGTGGCCCACGACATAAATCAACGAACTCACCTTGAGTATACATTGAAATAACAGCGTCTTCTGGTAAGTCGCGGATTAATTCTAACTTAAACTCATCATCTAATTCTGTAAAGAACTTAATCGCTTCTTCGCGACTAACTTCTGAACGAGTGATTGGTAAATTTTCTTTAATAATTTTTTCCATTTCTTTTTCAATTTTCGGTAGGTCTTCTACTTTAATTGAAACAGGAAGATCGATGTCATAATAGAAACCGTCTGTTGTTACAGGTCCTACACCAAATGCAGTTTTTTGATCATTATAAAGACGTTTAACTGCTTGAGCTAAAATGTGCGCTGAACTATGACGCATCATTTCTAATCCTTCTTGATCATCTTGAGTGATAATTTGTACTTCACAGTCTTCTGTAATTTGTGTATTTAAATCAACTAAT
>Ga0209025_1005024_pt1 | contig 11046 bp, 18 predicted proteins | sample AraplaMF_Col_mLB_FD_184256 | JGI IMG/M metagenome (GOLD analysis project Ga0209025, IMG submission 184256) | Arabidopsis root microbial communities from the University of North Carolina, USA - plate scrape MF_Col_mLB (SPAdes) (version 2) | ecosystem: Host-associated > Plants > Roots > Endosphere... | reverse complement strand
TAATGCATGTTCTTTTGCAGTTTGACATGCTTCCCTAAGGTGTTCAATTTCTTTTTCAGTTAAGAATTTAGGTATTCGAGTTCCTGATTTCGGTTCTTTTAGTTTTGAGGTAGGATTTCTTTGGATTATACCTTCTTCATGCACCCAACGAAAAAATGATTTAATAAAACGTATACGATGTGCTAAACTTGCAGGCTTTAAGGTTGGACCGACCTTTGCTAGATATTGTTTTAATCCATCAGTAGTAATTTGCTCAATTGTGATATCACCAAAATGTTTAATTAATAGATTTGATTGTATCTGATAAGCTTGTAATGTAATTAATGAATATCCTTCAATTAATTTATCATTATAGTAACTTTGCCAAGTCGATGATATTAACATTAGTAAATTCCCTCCAATATTACTTTAATATAAATATTATTGACGAAAAACTTGACAAAAAGCCGGTGTGAGAAGCCCGTGGTTACTTTTTTTATTTAAGTATTGGTAGTTTAGCTATATGTGAATAACTCGCTAATGTGTATTGAAGGGAAAATCATTTTAAGGAAAGAAATAACATATTATTGAATTAAGGAGATGGGTTATGAGAAAAATTTACTTGTTATTTCTGTTACCTTATTACTGTTAGTTGGTTGTTCAAATGAAACCCTATTTTGGAAAATGAAATTATGCAGGATTTTATACAAAAATAAGAGAATAGAATGAATGTAGATTTCCCTACATCCCATGGATATCAACGATGTATAAAAAGCTGTATATTGTGAGAAAAAACCAAAAAGCCAATCCCTTGCCGCACAAGGGATTGGCTTTTTGGCAACTTCCATTAAGGAAGGTTATGTAAACTGATAATGTATATCAAATACAAAAATTCAACATTTAATTATTGGTTCTTTATTTCTTTAGCTATTTCTAAAAATGTTTTTTCTTTTATATTTTTGTTATCTCCTAGAAAATTAGAGGATAAAACATAAGCATAATTTTCAGAATTAAATCTAAAAATATAAAATTTATCGTCCCTTTGATATGAATAAGGTGTTCCATCTTCCATCTTACCTATTTTTTCAGAAGCTCCTAAAGGAATTTCTTTTTCAATTGGAAAAACCATCACTTTAAAAAGAGCCCTTGATTTTGTGTTTAAATATTCCAAATCTAACTTTTGTTCATTTTCATCAAAAGATCCCTTACTTATGGAAACTTGAAAAGGTACATGTTGATCAATATTATTAATATTTGGATCTTGATTATAAACATTTTTAAATTTCTCTATAGCCTCTTTATCAGAAATATATCCACTTTTTTTATATTGTTCCTCTATTGGTTCTTTTTCTATTTGGGAATTAGCAATAACATTAATTGAAAGTAACATTAAAAACATTGTTAGAACTAGAGAGAAAATAGAATAGGCTCTTATTTTATTCATTTTAACAACTCCTTATTATTTGATTGATATTAATTATAATCACCCTACCATTCCCTAATTATGTAAAATCTACTAATGGTGTAAACTCTACATATGCATACTTTGATTGTGGTAGTGATTCACAATGTGAAGATGTACGAATGTATTATGGAGAACAACAATATTCAGCATCAAAATCAGTCTATTTTACAAAAGGTCAGACTATCTATTACGCATGGGAAAATGATTCTCCTGGAATTATGCAAGTAAGCTTTAGAGTCTATAACTCAGCAGGTGCTCCAGTATCTCGCGGATAGATCGAGGCAGCTCCGTAACGGATAGAATGAAATGTGGTAACCAACCCACGCATATCAGAATGTAAAACTGTTGAAACTTTTGCCTTCGTGCCAAGATTTTAAGAAAGAATCTATACTTACAAAAATTAAATACTACTATTTTAAGTAAATCAAAAATAGAATCTCACAAACATTGCAATCTAATTTTAAAAACGAAGTTTGTTGTCTTTGCTTAAGTCTGCCTAAAAACGTAAAAAAACCTACTTTAAGTATGATTTTTGGGAAAGTGGTTTGACAGTTTCGTTCATATCAGTTCAATAAGAAATTACATGTTTATGGTAAAATATACCAAAGAGGAGATGAGGAATTATGAAAAAGAATTATACAGTTTTCTTTTTGTTATTGTTTACTGCATCTATTTCTGGGGGTATGGCACTTAAAGATTATTTTAATTATTCAATGATCATTGGAGTTGGATTAGCTATGATATTTCTTTTTGCTTCTGTCTATTCTCTCGGGAAAAAGAATAGGGATAATAACTTACATAACTAAATAGTTTATGCAACAACGCTTTGCGATAGTTCAACAACGTAGGATCCTTGATTGGCTCAAATTTTACTATTAAAAGGGGATAATAACTTTGAATACAAAAACATTTATTGCATATTCTAAAAAAATAAACTCCTTCTTAACCCAAAATAAAATTGAGGTTATAGATATTAAATTTTCAGGCAGTATTTTATATGTCAGTGCAATGATACTCTATAAAGAAATGAAATAATTAGAAGGTAAAAGTTAAATTTTATTATGTATCTAACTGGCGCGTTAGTTTTATATCTAAGCCGCTTAATCGCGGCTTTTTTTGTATGCTAACAGGCAATTTAGTCTAACAAGGAAATAAACGATTCTCTAACGAATATTATTAAGTAAAATAACTGAATGAGGGAAAAAATTATGTATCTATTTTTATTAATAGTCCTATTTACAATCTTAGGATATGCACTATTATGGTTACCACCAGCAATTGGAGGAGTTATTGCTTTTGGGATATTTATGGGTTTATTAAGTAGAGGGTTATATTATTTATATAATATGAATAAGAGAATTGCCAAAGCATTTCCTACTCAAAAAGAATTAGAGATTGAAGAATTCATGAAAGAAATAAAGAAATATTAGAGTTTAATGTCACCTTATTTAACTAACTGGTGCATTAGTTGAAGATCGTGAGTCACGTAAGTGACTCATTTTTTATTTAAGTAAATTGCAGATTAGTTGAACAAGGAAATTAATCAATTTATGTAGAATTGTATTCTAAATATGAATCATGAAAATTGGGAGTTCTTTTATGAAAAATAAGAAAATATTTTTTTCTATTTGTACATTATTGATTGTTGTATTTTCAATTAATCTATATAAACATCTAACGGATAAAGTACAGGTAAGAATTGAAAAATCAAATAATTTTACTGAAGATGAAATTAATGCAGCAATAATTACTGTGAAGAAAAAGTTTAATTTCAAAGGATGCGAGCTTACAGACGTATGGTATTCGGAAAAAGAAGCCAAAGTTTTAACCGAAGCATATTTGAAAAATGGAAGAGGCTCTGAAAATAATGTGAAGCAAAAAAATGTAATTGTTTTGCTATCTAACTTCAATGTTAATTCTTCTGGTGGTGATGGAAGTTTCGAGCCAAATTCAACTCAGTCCAATTGGAGTTGGACTCTAATCAGGGATAATAAAAAGGATAAATGGAGAATAGATTCTTGGGGTTATTAATTTTTCATCTACTGATTAGAAAACTCAACCTTGTACATTCTAAAGAGAAACCTAATTCAATCCGTAGAATTAGTAAATGTTATACTAAATAATATAAATAAAAAAGAAGTTTAAACGGGAGTATATTCAACATGAATTTAAAAAGATATATTGTATTAAGTTGTTTAAGCTGTTATATTTTTATGTTTTTATATTTTACATTTTTTCCACCTGAATCCGATGCCAATGGTTATGGATTAATTAGTATTTTTGCGGGAGTAATAATTGGAATCTTACTTTCAATAAATAATACTTTAAATAAGATGAAAAATTAGTAATAAAATTTATTCTTCTTCAACTAACTGGCGCGTTTGTTCAAAACAATTAGCCATGATTTTAACGCTTTTTAAATTTTGAATGGGGTAAATATATGTATAGAGAAATATATGGTGTTTGTATAAAGGTTTATATTAGTTGTGATTTAACAATACAAGAATTAGGTTTAAAGCTCGAAAAAAATCTTGAATATAATTCGTTTAGATATGAATCTTTAGAAGATGAACCACATGATTTTGTTGGTTATTCTGAGGGGTTTGGATTTGAAGTAGAATTAAAGTATTTGTCTGATGATAAAAAATGGATTGATTATAATTATCTTTTAACTGCATCTTCGATGGATTCACTTGAAGAGATATTTGAAAATCGAATGCATGATGTCTCTCCTTGGATGGCAAGATTTATCGCTCGCCTTTGTGATGTAAAAACTTTAGTGGAAAATCCAAATAAAAGTGAAGTAGGACAAGTTTTTTACAGAAACAAGATTACTAATGAAATTAATACAAAGTTAATATTTAAAATTACAAGATGATTAATCAAATCTTATTTAACTAACTGGCGCGTTAGTCCATAAATTCATATGATAAAAGAGAATATTACTAATAAAAATTTAAGCTATATAGATTGGTTAGCACCCAGTCGTGACTATTTTGATAGTAGAAATTGATGGATTTTATCAGCAGGTATTTCTTACGGGCCGAAAGTGTTCTAAAAAAGAATTAAAGCAAAAGTATCTACAAGCATTAAGCATGGTTAGTGATATAAGAGATTTACCTGACGTGTTTTGTAGATTACATAATTTTGATAAATTAACTTTTGACTATGAAGGTGAAGTTGATTTTGTAATAGATACGGATACGAATCGTATCTATTCTCCAAGCTATTAAACTAACTGGCGCTTTAGTTGAAGATGATGAGTTGCTATGCAACTCATTTTTTTATTGAAGTAACTGATAGTTGAACAAGGACACTAATAAAAAATAGCGAAATGTATATAGATACATCAATATTAAGGAGCTATCAATATGCAGAAATGGAAAACACTTAGTTCGGAATATCTATTCAAAACTCCTTTTGGAAACTTAAGAAAAGATAGTTGTGAATTGCCAGATGGTAATATTATAGATGATTATTATGTAAACGAATATTCAAATTGGGTAAATGCTATTGTGATTACTAAAGAGAATCAAATTTTACTGGTTAAACAATACAGATACGCTGGACAGGACTTTTTTTTAGAAATCCCAGCAGGTAAGCCAGAAGAAAGTGAAACCTATAAAGAAGCTATTTTACGAGAAGTAAGAGAAGAGACTGGGTATATTACAAAAAACGAACCCATTTTATTAGGAGAGTTTTTTATTAATCCTGCAACACAAAATAATAAAGTAATTTCATATTTAATTTTAGATTCCTATCAAGCTTTTGAACAGGAACTGGATCCTACGGAATTTATTGAATTCAAATTAGTAGATGTAGATAATATTTACTCTAAAATAAAAAGTGGTGAAATAAATCAACTTTTTACAGTAAGTGCGTTTTACTTAGCTATGCCACATTTAAGCAGAATATTGAACTTACAATTCAACTAACTGGCGCGTTAGTTATAGATCATGAGTCACATTTGTGGCTCTTTTTTATTGGAGTAAATGATAGTTTGTTTAATAAGAAAAGGACTTATTGGAATTAAATGGAATATTATTTAAGTAATAAATTCAATATTATTGGGGGCTATTTTTGAAAAAGATCTTGAGTTCTTGTCTAGTTTTAGTTGTTTTAATTGCTTTTGGCTTCAGTGTTTATAATTTAGTTCCAAAGACAGTAAATGAGACATTAAACGGTGTAGAATATCAATTGGGTTCCGGCAATAATAAAGTGAATTCTGTGACGATAAAACTAAAGGGGAAACTTCATCAATCTTTATTTGGAAAAAGAACGTTTAAAGGTTCAGTTGATGTAAAAGGTGCTAATTATTCTTTTCCTAATATAGACAAAGAGTTAGAGATTACTTTTGATGAAAATGGCATGGGGGAAATTGTATATGGTTATTTTAAAAATGGTAAACCACATATCGATAGCTATGGCATTCTCTTTGCTAACAAAGACTTTAGTAAAGTAACGTTCGAAGAATTTAGGAAAGATAAGAATGGGAATCAAGGTTGGTCAGGTGAAAACGGGTGGATGGTTACAGGACCAGCCAATAACAAAGGTGAGGCTTTGATAATTTCAAATGAATTAATGAAAAAAGTTTTACCCAGCAAAATAAAATAATCACGACACTATTTATAGTCAAAAGAAAGAGGCTAAAAAGTAGAGTAGAAAGATAAATAATCCACAATATATTAAATTCTCTTATTAAACTAACTGGCGCGTTAGTTGAACAACGATGGACTACTTTGGTAGTCCATTTTTTATTGTACTAAATGGCGGATTAGTTGAATAAGAGGGAAAATGATTTCATAAATAGAACTAAAATATATACTATAAAGGTTTTATTTAGGAGGGATATTTTGAAATTAGGTTTACTAATTGCAATGAGTGTACCTGCATTGTTAGTGACAATTACAAGTTTTATTAAAGATAAATTGCATTATCATTTCCAATACGAGAATGTAATCTATTCTATAATTATAGGTGTTTTGACAGGATTAACTGTATTCATATTGAAAAATATAAACCCATCTATTACAAATAAAAAGATTAACGGTATCTTAAGTACTTGTGTTCTTGTTTTTATTATTATCATAGTTCCATTTTTACTTTTTTAAGTCCTTATCCAACTAACTGGCGCTTTAGTTGATTATTTAGAGTCACAAAGGTGACTCTTTTTTTATTGAAGAAACTGGCAGCATAGTTTCATAAGAAAAGGTGTTTTTTATAGTGTCATCGAAATAAAATATAATAAACTAATTCAGAGGGAAGTTGAGAATGAAAACCTATTTACTTAATAGATATAAACATAATTTAATTTTTTTAATTGGTGGATTAATTGGGCTATTATTAGCTTTTATAGTTAATAAAAAAGTAATTCTTGATTCTGATAATATTTACTTTTTTAAATGGATAGGAATTGGATTAATATTAAGTGAGGTCGTTTTCTTTTTTAATTGGCTCCTTAAAAAGAACAAAACATAATGCAACTATGCAATTAACTGGCGAGTTAGTTGAAAATCATAAAGTGAAATTAGTTGGGATGGGTTTAAATGAGTAGTTATTCATTTATAGCAACAAATTTTGAAATACCAGAAGTGGATAATACCAATGTAAAATACATTACCGTACTAGAAGCTATTGAATTAGGATTAAAATCATCCAATTTACCTTTTGATGAGATGGACCCAAACGCTAAAGTATTATTATGTGAAAATGAAGACGATTTGGATGAATTAGTTATAACAGAAAGTACATCGTTTGGTGATTGTGGTTTTACCAACCACCCATTCATCTATCAAATAGATTTTTTTTATTCGATAAAAAGGGTGAATCAATTTCTAGAATATCTTAAAGAAAATATTAAAGACGGACAGTTATTAGAAATATGGAGAGTATGGATCAGTAATAATATGGATGAGTTAAATATACCGTTTAGTAGGTGTAGTTTTGAAGATTTATCACTTAATCATCTAATTCAAATGTATGATCACCAGCATAAACAATACAAAGAACAATATTGTTTAGTTATAGATAGATAAAAATATTAGTTCTACTTATACAACTAACTGGCGCATTAGTTGAAGACCAAGAGCAGTCATTGGCTGCTTTTTTATTTATGTATTTGGTAGGATAGTCGAACAAGGATTTTTATGACTTAAAAGGAATATATAACAATATTCACAGTTCCTTAAGGTTGGTGTTGAATTTGGATTTAAAATCATTTTTTATAAAAGACGTTAATGAATATTTTAAATTGAATGATATTCTAGAGAGTATATTCCAGTTAGACAAAGAGATCCCAGACAATGTTTTTCAAAAAGAATTTAGGAATTACCTCTTTGAACAGTTCGATAATGTTTTGTGTGGTGAATTTTTGACTACCATTCGAGGATTAGCAGAAAAGTCAAAAGATGATTATGTGATATTGGCAGTTTTAAAGCCTAACCCTATGGACTATTATTACAAAGAGTTCAGTTATTTTAACTGGTTAAAGCTCCCCCTTAATCTAAGTAATGATGATTATTGGGATATATTAAATGAGGGTCCACAAAATTACGAAGCTGATGCGATTATGTATAATTCGTTTAAAATAGCTTTGTTCTCACCCTCTAAAAAATGGGGAATATTAGCTGATAGAGATTTTGAAATAAGCGTGATCGCTTTTAATGATAACGTTTTTAACATTGATTACTTACAATTACTTGAGTCCTGGCTTCCAGTTGAAAATGATTCAGTGATAAAATGGATGAGATATTCTTTTAGACCAGATTTTAAAGTGCCAAAATCTTTTTCACAAAAGTTACGAAAGAATTACCAAGGGAAACAGCATGAATAATGGAAAGTTCTTCTTCAACTAACTGGTGCGTTAGTTGAATAAACAGGATTATTACTTCTATTGATCAAATAATTATAAGAGTGTTTATAACAGAAAACTATTACTAATTGGAGGTAGAAAGTAATGAAAAAATTTGTAATTGCAATTATCTCGATATTGATTTTATTTATAATTAGTTACTATTTAACAACTCCAGCTTCTTTTACTTTTGAATAAATTATTGCTTTAAATTAAAAATTCTTATGTAACTAACTGGCGCGTTAGTTACTTAAGTTTGAAAGTAAAAAAAACATTTTAATAATTGAATAATACAATTAATTTTCTATTTAGAGGAAAAGTAAGAGTTTCTTTAAGGGGTGGAATTGTATAAATAGGAACAAAAAATTAGATAAGCATTTTAATATAAAAGTTAATAACCGTAAAGTTAAAATTCTCAACTATAAGAAAGAGATTCATACTGATGATACATTAAAAACTCAGGAGTTCACAATCACATTGATAACAAAGTTCTACAATGATGTCCTTAATAACAAGCTTGTTAAGATTGAACTTAATGAACAGGAATTGATAAATGCTGAGTGGATAGGACTATTTAGTCAGCCTGGCTTATATAGATTTATATATAGAATTATTAATTCATAAGAATTCTTGTACAACTAACTGGCGCGTTAGTTGATCAACGATAGACTACTTCGGTGGTCTTTTTTTTACACCAATAGGCAGGATAGCTGAACAAGAATCGTGGTAAAATTATTAATTAAAGAGGTGAAAAGTTAATGAAATTCAATCAAATGACTGACGTAGAAAAAAGTAAGTTGCTAATTGCTATGTACTTTTTAAACAAGGGATCGCACCAATTAAGAAGGTTACATGATGAGTTTAGTCTTCGAGAAACTGACAAGAATAGCACAGAGGCAGGAGAAGTGAGACGCAATCTCTTTAGTTCGATTGCACGTATTGAAGATCTACACTTATACTCGGAGCAAATGACGGAAAACGAGGAAATTCAAAAATTAGAGGTTGAATTTGAATGGATTGAAGATAAAGGATTTACTGAAGAAATTAAGAAGTATTTTAGTCAGAATAGTATAATGTTCAGCTAATAAATAAATGGTAGGATAGTTCAAAAAGAATTCTATAAAATAATATAGTTATAAGAAGGTAAGAAGAGAGGTTAGATAGTATTGGCAGCAATAATTGGAATTACATTAATGACTGTCTGTGGATTCGTATTAATGTATGGTGCGATATTTTCAAAAAAGAAGGATATTGATAGAATTTCTATTTTTGGAGTTGCAGACTTACTTGAGTTAGTGTTTAATATAGTTTTTTCTATTTCATCAATAATGATTAAAAGAGTTTTAATATTTATTTTCGGATTCCTTATTTCAAGTTTCTTTATTTATATTTTTATAACGGGTAAATATTAGATGAAAGCCAGAATGACTATTACTTGTTCAACTAACTGGCGCGTTAGTTGTACATGGGGGGCTATTTTATGTAGCCCTTTTTCTTTTACAGTAAATTAAAAGTAAGTGAAAGTATTTCCGGAACAATATGAAAAAAATTCTTAATAATTAACTGACCTGAGAATATAAAACAAAAAGAGATTGATTCTAAAAATCTCTTTCGCATTTTTAGGATATTCTTATTGAAAGAATGGCAATATAGTTCAACAAGTAAAGGACTTTTTGGAATTAAATGGAATATAATACATGTAATATTATGAACATATATCATACTACGAGAGGATGAATTAAACGTGATATGGATTGCTGTAGGTGTTTTAACTGTGATTGCATTTGGTTTTTTTATGGAAAAGAAGTTTGGAACTGGCGCACCAAATAAAAGTGAAAATCAAACAATGAGTGAAGAAATTGGGAGAGATATGACTAATCCCAATAATTCGAATAATGTTGGACCATATTAAAAAGCACGATTTCATCATAATTACGACAAATGTTCTTGGGTAACTAACATGCGTCAGTTAAAAAGGGATAGGCTACTTTGATATTATCCCCTTATAGTAGAATCGGAGAAAAGTCTAGTGGGGGAGTTATTTTTATCTCCTATTTTTTTTTATATAACTAACTGTCGCGTTAGTTGTACAACATGAGCTGCTTCGGCGGCTCTTTTTGTGTTCTAAAAAAATAATTTTTTAAATTATTTATTCAATAAGTATGGTAAAATATGGTAATAAAATCTTTGGGGTTGAAAACTCAAATGTGCTCGTTAATATAACAAATTAATATGTACAAAGAGAGGGATAAAATGACGAAACAACATCTAATGATGTTACTGATATTTACAATTGTATTTGTAAATTTTATTGCATTTTTTTACTACCGAATAACGAAAAATATATACTTCTCTGCATTTATCATACTTATATCTGCAGGAGTTTTAGCAATTCTTGAAGGGTTTATCGTAATGATGATTCTTGATGATGCTTTTGGATTCTTTTTCGGTTTAAATCTTGTGGGGCCCTATCTATTAATAAATAGTATAATTGTTTTTCTAATTGCAATTGTCGTAAGTATTGTGAAATTTAGTAAACGATCGAAGGATTGAAAAAGAGAGTTTTGAAAAGTGAATGAAATTCGTTCAAAAGTTAAACAATCAATAAAATTGTTTTTTTATATAAATGTTAATTTCTTATAGAACTAACTGGCGCGATAGTTTATTATCAATTGGTTATTACGAAAGTGTGAGGTGTACTTTATGGATGTAAAGTTTTCGTTTGTATTGGATACCGAGATACCCAGTGGAC
>Ga0209025_1005019_pt1 | contig 11051 bp, 8 predicted proteins | sample AraplaMF_Col_mLB_FD_184256 | JGI IMG/M metagenome (GOLD analysis project Ga0209025, IMG submission 184256) | Arabidopsis root microbial communities from the University of North Carolina, USA - plate scrape MF_Col_mLB (SPAdes) (version 2) | ecosystem: Host-associated > Plants > Roots > Endosphere ... | reverse complement strand
CGCAGCGGAGCGATCGCGACGCCGCACCGCCCGAGCGGAGCGGTCCACGAACCGTCCGCCCCGAGCCGCGGCCAGCTTGCCCCGCCGAGCGCGAGCAGCGTCGCGCGCGGCCTCGCGATCTCCTCGCCGCCGTCCCGGAGATGGAAGCGCAGCGCTCCGCTCTCGTTCCAGCCCGTCCAGAACCGCCCGGCCTGGAGCCGCACGCCGAGTTCGTCGAGCCGCGCCAGCCAGGCCCGCAGCAGCGGCGAGGCCTTCAGCACCCTCGGGAAGACGCGCCCGCTCGAGCCGACGAAGCTGTCGGCGCCGAGCGTGTCGGCCCAGTCGCGTAGCGCCTGCGGCGGGAAGGCGCGGATCGCCGGCTCCAGCCAGGCGCGCGCCTCGCCATAGCGGCCGAGCAGAGCCTCGAGCGGCTCGGAATGCGTCAGGTTGAGCCCGCCGCGGCCGGCGAGCAGGAACTTGCGCGCAGGCGTCGCCATCCGCTCGTAGAGCGCGACCGTGTGGCCGGCTTCAGCCAGCCGCTCGGCCGCGATCAGGCCGGCCGGGCCGGCACCGACGATGGCGACGTCGGGCTCGTTCAAGTGCCGAACACGGTGTTCAACTGGCTGCCGACCATGATGAAGGTCGTGCGCTTGGGCATCTCCTTCAGCCGGACCGCGCCGATATAGGTCATCGCCGAGCGCACGCCGCCCATGATCTCCTGCATCGTGCCTTCGACCGGGCCGCGATAAGGCACTTCGACGGTCTTGCCCTCGGACGCTCGGTATTTGGCGACGCCGCCGGAATACTTCTTCATCGCCGTATCGGAGGACATGCCGTAGAACACCATCGCGACCGGCACGGTCTCGCCGTCGCGGGTTTCGGAGCGGATCTCGCCCTCGCATTCGTCATGGCCGGCAAGCATGCCGCCCATCATCACGAAGTCGGAGCCGCCGCCGAACGCCTTGGCGACGTCACCCGGCACCGTCAGGCCGCCATCGCCGCAGACCAGGCCCTTCAGGCCGTGGGCGGCGTCGGCGCATTCGATGATCGCCGAGAGCTGCGGATACCCGACGCCGGTCATCTTGCGCGTGGTGCAGACCGAACCCGGACCGATGCCGACCTTGACGATGTCCGCTCCGGCCAGGATCAGCGCCTCGGTCATGTCGCCGGTGACGACGTTTCCGGCCATGATCGTCGCATGCGGGAAGGCTTCGCGCGTCGCCTTGACCGTATCGACGAACTTCTCGGTGTAGCCATTGGCGACGTCCAGGCAGATCTTGTCGATCGGCGCCCTGGCGTGGACCGCCTTGAGCTTGTCATGGTCGGATTGCGTCGTGCCGAGCGAGTAGAAGGCGTTCGCCGAGCCGTCCTCCTTGAAGAAGGCGATCAGCTCCTGCGCATCGTAATGCTTGTGCAGCGCGACCATGGCGCCATGCCGCAACAGGGCGCGCGCCATCGCCATGGTGCCAACCACGTCCATATTGGCGGCGATCAGCGGAAAACCGCTCCACTCGCGGCCGGTATGCGCGAACCGGAAGCTCCGGGTGACGTCGACCTCGGAGCGGCTGCCGAGGGTCGAGCGCTTCGGCCGGATCAGCACGTCCCGGAAGTCGAGTTTCGGATCGTTCTCGATACGCATGGCGAAGGCTCCGGCGGCGATGGCGGACGGGAGAAGCGCACGCGGACGATGAAGGGCGTGCCGGGATTCATAGCCGCTCGAACGCCGCCGAGCAATGCGTGGCCGCGCCGCAGCCCGGTGTCCCGCGACGTCCATTCAGCCGCAGTTCATCCGGCGCGGCCTAAGGCGCATTCTGGCTGCAGCCGACCGGGAAGACCCGGCGGACGCGGCTCCGACCGTCGATCCGGGGGGATCTCTCGACAGTGCCGAAGGCGCACGACCAGCCTGACGCCGCCGCCGGCCCGCCATCGGACTGGCAGGTCGCGGCGCGTTTCGCCCGCCTTACCGGCGGCTTCTGGCGCGGCAGCACGCTCGGCCGCGCCTGGTTCTGGTCGCTGACGCTCGCCGGCGCGATCATCCTCTCCGTCTTCGCCAATGTCACGGTCAACCGCTGGAACGGCTGGTTCTTCGACGCGCTCGAGAAGAAGGATGGCGAGAGCGCGCTGATCGCGATGGCCGTCTTCCCGGTTCTGGTGATGATCGCGGCCGGGCTCGGCGTCGTCATCCTCGTCTCGCGCGAGACCTTCCAGGTCCATTGGCGCGCCTACGTCACCGGCAAGCTCGCCGATGGCTGGATCGGCGAGCGCCGCTTCTACCGCCTCGGCCTCTCCGGCGAGGAGCCGGCCAATCCCGAATACCGGATCGCCGACGATGTCCGCTGGGCGACCGAGCCGGTGGTCGACTTCGCCATCGGCCTGCTCTCCGCGGTCATCACCGCGATCACCTTCATCGGCATCCTCTGGTCGATCGGCGGGTCGCTGAGCGTCGAGGCGCATGGCGTCCCCTTCGAGATCCCGGCCTATATGGTGCTGGCGGCGATCGTCTACGCGGTGCTCGTCTCGGGGCTGATCACGGTGGTAGGCCGGCCGCTGCCGCGCCTGATCGCCGCCCGCAACGAAGGCGAGGCGCGGCTGCGCTTCTCGCTGATGCGAATCCGCGACCATGGCGAGACGATCGCCCTCTCGCGCGCCGAAACCGGCGAGCGCCGTGCCGTCGCTTCGACCTATGACGGGCTGGTCGCACGCTGGCTCGCCATGATCCGCCAGCGCGGACGTCTGACCTGGATCACCAATGGCAGCGGCGCCCTGGTGCCGGTCGTGCCGCTCCTGCTGGCGGCGCCGAAATACCTGTCCGGCGAGATGTCGCTCGGCGACGTCGTCCAGGTCGCCGCGGCCTTCGTCGCCGTCCAGAACGCGTTCAACTGGGTGCTCGACAACTTCATGCGCATCGCCGAATGGCTCGCCTCGGCGCGGCGCGTCGACGAGCTCGCCCGTGCCCTCCGCGAGATCGACGCCGGCGCCGCCGAGAGCGACATCGCGCTCATCGACAGCCAAGACGGCGGCGTCAGGCTCGAGGCCGTCACCCTCGCCGATCGCGACGGACGCACGCTGCTCGCCGACTTCTCGGCGGCGCTGCCTCCCGGCGCGACCCTGCATGTCTCCGGCGAGCTCGGCCATGGCAAGGCCGCGCTGATCCAGCTCGTCGCCGGGCTCTGGCCATGGGGACGCGGCACCGTGGCTTTGCCGGAGCAGGCGCGGATCGCCGTGCTGCCGCAGCATCTGCATCTCTCCGAAGGCAGCCTGCGCGCCGTCCTGGATCCGATCGGCCTGTACGACGCCGAGGCCGGCGCTGCGGCACTGCGCCACTACGGGCTGTCGGGCCTGGTGCCGCAGATGGAGCTCTCGCGGGACTGGGAGAAGGCGCTGACCACCGGCGATCGCCAGCGGCTGGCGCTGGCGCGCGCGCAGCTGGCGGACCCCGACATCCTCCTGCTCGACGAGGCCACGAGCGGGCTCGAGACCGACGCTGCGGTCGACCTGCTGACACGGCTGCGCGCGGCGCGGCCCGAAGCGGTCATGCTGCTGTTCGGCCAGAGCCCCGGCTTTGCCGAGGTCTGCGATCATCACCTTGTCATGCGACGCGCTGGCGGCGTCGCTCGCATCGCACTCTCCGACATGCCGCGCGCCGCCGCGCTTGCCGAAGCTGGAAGCGCCTGAGCCCATCCAACCGACCCGGCGCCGATCCGGCGCCTCCCGACATGGAGCGACACCGCATGCTGAATATCTGGGACGTCTATTGGGGCCTGCGGGTCGAGCAGTGCCCTTGCGACGTGCATTTCGTCGAATGGCTGGAAGAGCAGGGCCTGACCGGCAAGCGCATCTACCATTTCGGCACCGGCGGCCACCATTATGTCGGCATCCGTTGCGCCGAGCCGGAGCTGGATTGCACCGTGCTGGGGATCACCGCCTCGCCTAAGGAATACGAGGCCTTCGTCAAGCTCGCGATCGACAACCCGACGATCACCAAGACCTACTCGGCCTATTTTGGCGACATCTACACCAGCAATTCGAAGCTGCTGCCGCGCTTCGACATCGTCACCCTCTTCCACTCCTGCGAGTTCCGCAGCGAGAAGAACGACGCCTATGGCGCGCTGACCGATCTCGAGGTGATGCAGCTCTTCACCGACCAGACCGATGCCGGTGGCTATATCCTGTTCTATACCGGCTCCTTCGCCTATGAGAGCGCCAAGCCCATCATCGCGGACTGGGCGAAGTCACGTGGCGTCGAGGAAATCGGCGAGTTCAAGACGCTGCGCATCTTCCGCAAGACCGCCTGATCAGGCGAGCAGGCCGAGCCCGGGCCGCAGCCCGTCGAGCAGCGCCTGGCGGAACAGGGCGATCGGCCGCGCCAGCCGCCCGGCCGGCGGACGATGCAGCAGCCAGGACCTTACGCGCGGCCGGAAATCGGGCGCATCGATGATTTCGACCGCGTCCCGCCACGGGCTGTCCTGGAGCGCGGCTGGCGTGACGACGCCGATGCCGTGGCCGCGCGCGACCAGGGACAGGCGCAGATCGGCACTGAGTGCCTCGACGCCGACCTGGAAGTGGAGATGCGCCGCCTTGAATTGCTGGCGGATGAAAGCGCGAAAGCCGCAGCCATTGGCGTTCATCACCCAGGGATAGCCGGCCAGTATGGCGAGATCGGCCGGCCGCGGTACCTTTAGGGATGGCGCCGCGACCAGCAGCACGTCCTGCGGGCCGAGATCGTCGCAAACCAGCCCATCCGGCGGAGCGAGCCCGTCGGCGAGGCAGAGTGCCGTCGCGTCGAGCTCGTTGCGCAGGGTCTGTTCGAGCAGCTGCGGGGACCAACCCATGGTGATGCGCAAGGTCAGCTCGGGAAAAGTCGCACGCAGCCGGTCGAGTGGCACCGCCAGCGCGGCCTCCGACAGATAGGGCATGATCCCGAGCCGGAACTCACCGCGGATCTCGCCTTCGGGCGCGACTCCGGCCTTGAGATCGGCGACCGAGCGCAGCACGCGCAGGCCCTGCTCATAAGCCTCGCGCCCGGCATTGGTCGGCCGCAGCGGCTTCGATTGCCGGTCGAGCAGGACCGCGCCGAGACCGTCCTCCAGGTTCTGGATCCGCCGGGTGACCCCGGGCTGCGTCAGGTTGAGCCTGGCCGAGGCGCCGATGATCGAGCCGGTCTCGACCACCGCGAGGTAGGCCTCCAGATCACGCAGGTTCATAGCGGTTCCGCATAATCATTATAGTGACATTCGATTTGTAGCATAATGCTCAAAGCGAATAAAGTTTTCCGGCAATATGCGAGTCCATATTTCGGAGCTGTCATCATGTCCGCCCAAGATCAGGCTCTCTGCGAATCCCTATCGAAGGCGCCCGAGGAGCACGGGCTTTCGGCAGCGCTCACCGTGCTGTTCGCCGTGGCCGTTGGCGTCATCGTCACCAACCTGTTCGCGCCGCAGACGCTGGTCGGCGCGATCGGCGCGAGCTTCGGCCTGCCTGAGGCGGCGAGCGGCCTCGTCGCGATGGCGCCGCTGCTCGGCTATGCGGCCGGCCTCATCCTGCTGGTGCCGCTCGCCGATCTCGTCGAGAACCGCGCGCTGGTGCTGCGCATGCTGCTTTGCGCGATCCTCGCTGCCGCGCTGGCCGCGGTTGCGCCGGGATTGCCGGCGCTGCTCGTCCTGATGATCGCCCTCGGCGCGGCCTGTTCCGCCATCCAGATCCTGGTGCCGATCGCGGCGGCGATGGCGGCTCCCGCCCGGCGCGGCGCCGTGATCGGCGACGTGATGAGCGGGCTGATGATCGGCATTCTGCTGGCGCGCCCGCTCGCCAGCCTCGTCGCCGATGCCTGGGGCTGGCGTGGCTTCTATGTCGTCAGCGCCGGCGCCATGGCACTGCTGGCCTTCGTCCTCGCCGGCAACCTGCCGCGCCGCAGGCCGGAGGCGCAGGTGAGCTATCCCTCTCTCATCGCCTCGCTCTGGCATCTGCTGCGACAGGAGCCGGTGCTGCGCCGGCGGGCGCTCTCGGCGGCGCTGGTGATGGCGAGCTTCAGCCTGATCTGGACGGTCATCGCGCTGCGGCTGGTGCAGCCGCCTTTCCTGCTCGGCCAGCGCGGCATCGCCCTGTTCGCCTTGGTCGGGGCTGGCGGGGCATTGGCGACGCCACTCTTCGGGCGCTTCGGCGACCGCGGTTGGACCCGGCCGGCGACCCTGACGAGCCATCTCCTGCTGCTCGGGTCGCTGGCGCTGCTCGGCTGGGCCGGGACGAGCGACCATATCGCAACGCCGGTGGCCCTCGCCGCGCTCGGCCTCGGCGTCTTCCTCCTCGACATCGGCGTCACCGGCGACCAAACGCTCGGCCGTCGCGCGGTCAACCTGTTGCAGCCGGAGGCCCGTGCCCGGCTGAACGGCCTGTTCGTCGGCATCTTCTTCCTCGGCGGCGCTCTCGGCTCGGCCCTGGCCGGAGTGAGCTGGGCCTGGGGCGGCTGGTTCGGCAGCTGTGGCGTTGCCGCCGTCTTCGGGCTGCTGGCGCTGCTCGTCGGCCGGCGCGCCTAGGGCGCCGGCTTGTGCATCGCCGCGATTGGCGTTAGCTCTCGGCCGTCGATCCACTCGAACCAAGGAGGGCTGCGTGATCACGTTCTTTCGTCACCATCGTCAGCGCGGCCCCGTTCAGGCCCTGCAAGCCGGCTTGCAGGGCTGACCGTACAGGCGTTTCCTTTAGGTCTCGTCCAGGTCTGCCCTTCGTGAGGGCGTAGCGTCTTCGAGCCCGGAGCTCGGTCGGCTGCGTCCATCCCCTCATCGAGCCAGCGTTCCGCATTCGTGATGCCCGGGGCAAGGACCCCGGCCGAATGACGGCGCGCGGCTCGGGCAGTTTCCGAGACCGACCATGACCTTGATCACCCTGCGCAATCTCGGCGCCACACTGGGCGCGCCGCTCTTCTCAGACCTTTCCTTCTCCCTCGTTGCGGGCGACCGCCTCGGCCTCGTCGCCGCCAATGGCCGCGGCAAGTCGACCCTGCTGCGCTGCCTCGCCGGCTCCCTTGAGCCGTCCGCCGGCGAGATCACCCGCTCGCGCGGCCTGCGCATCGGCCATGTCGAGCAGGATGCCCCGCCACACTTGCTGGAGCAGCCCGTCGACCAATTGCTGCTCGACATGCTGCCGGCCGACCAGCGCGAGAGCGAGCATTGGCGCGTCGAGGTCGCGCTCGACACGCTCGCGATACCGGAAGAACTGCGCCGCCGCCCGCTCGGGCAATTGAGCGGCGGCTGGCAAAGGCTCGTCCTGCTGGCGCGCGCCAGCATCGCCGAGCCGGACCTGCTGCTGCTCGACGAACCCACCAACCATCTCGATCTCGCGCGCATCGGTCTGCTGGAGAGCTGGCTCGCCGCCCTGCCGCGTGACGTCGCCGTGATCCTGTCGAGCCATGACCGCGCTTTCCTCGACGCGACCACCAATCGGACGCTGTTCCTGCGCCAGGAGCGCTCGCAGCTCTTTGCCTTGCCTTACTCACAAGCCCGAGCCGCGCTCGACGAGAACGATGCCGCGATGGCGCGCCAGCACGAGCGCGATCTCAAGACGGTCCAGCAGATGCGGCGGCAGGCGGCGAAGCTGAACAATATCGGGATCAATTCCGGCAGCGATCTCCTGCTCAGCAAGACCAAGCAGCTCAAGCGCCGGGCTGACGAGCTCGAAGCTTTGGCGCGGCCGGCCCATCGCGAGCGCTCGGCCGGTGCGATCAGGCTCGCCAGCAGCGCGACGCATGTGCGGGCGCTGGTCGCGCTCGACGACGTTACGGTCGAGACGCCGGATGGGCGTTTACTGTTCCGGAGCGGCAAGCGCTGGATCAGCCCCGGAGACCGGATCGTGCTGCTCGGCCTCAATGGCGCCGGCAAGTCGTGCTTCATCGCGATGCTCCATGCCGCCATTCGCGGCGAGGATCGGCTCGGGATCAGGGCGACGCCCTCGCTGGTGCTCGGCCATGCCAGCCAGAGCCTCGCCGAATTGCCCGACGCCGAAACGCCGCACCGCCTGATCAGCCGGCGCTTCGATGTCGGCGATCAGCCGGCCCGAGGGCTGCTCGCAGGCGCCGGCATCGTCATCGATCGCCAGACCGGGCCGATCGGCGCGCTCTCGGGCGGGCAGCGTGCGCGGCTCGCCATGCTGGCGCTGCGCCTCGCCAGACCGAACTTCTATCTGCTGGACGAGCCGACCAACCATCTCGACATCGAGGGCCAGGAGGCGCTGGAGGCCGAGCTCACCGCTGGTGAGACCTGCTGCCTGCTGGTCTCGCACGACCGCAGCTTCGTCCGCGCCGTCGGTAACCGCTTCTGGCTGATCGACAGGCGCAAGCTGGTCGAGGTCGACGACCCCGAGGCCTTCTTCCGGGAAGCAATGGAGGCGCAGGGCTGACCAACACTGTCACGATCGTCACAAAGCGGCCGGCGCGTCCTGCGCCGGCCTCATGGCGCGCATTCGCCGCGCCGTCCTGTCTTGTGCATCGCGGCGAAGGCGCTATCTCTCGGGTCCGGCCGCCAAGGCCGCTCGCCAGCAACCCGCCTTGCCCGCCGCAGCCGCATGTGGGCGCAACCCGACAAGAGTGCTGATGTCGTTCGGCCCGCACGAGCCAGGAATGCCGCTGCGCAAGCGCAGCCGCTGGTGGTGGCTCGGCCCGCTCGCCTCCTCGGTGATCTTCATCGCCTCGCTGGTGGTGCTCTACTACATCGTCCGCGAGATCGAGCCGGGCGAGCTCGCCCGCGCCTTCGCCAATGCCAGCCAGCGCCAGCTCCTGCTCGCGCTCGGCTTCACTGCGCTGAGCTATCTGCTGCTGACAGGCTACGATGCGCTGGCGCTGCGGCGGCTCGGCCTGTCGATCCCATATCGGACGACGGCGCTGGCCTCCTTTACCAGCTATTCCGTCGCCTTCACCCTCGGCTTCCCGATCGTGACCGGCGGCACGGTGCGCTACTGGGTCTATTCGGCCAAGGGCGTGCGCGCCTCGGAGGTCGCGAGCCTCACGGTGATCGCCGGCCTGACCTTCTGGCTCGGCCTCGGCATGATCCTCTGCGCCAGCCTGTTCTATGCGACGGAATCGGTCGCGGTGCTGGCGCGGACCTCGCCGCTGGTGATCCAGGGCGTCGGCGCTGCCGTGGCGCTGGGGACGGCCGGCTATCTTTTCTGGGTCGCGACCGGTGAACGCACCCTGCGGGTCAGCGGCTGGAACCTGCCGCTGCCGGGCCTCGGCGTCACGCTGGCGCAGATGCTGCTCGGCGCCGCCGAGGTCTGTGCCGCCGCCGCCGTGCTCTACGTGCTGCTGCCGGGCGGGCACAACCTGCCCTATGAGAGCTTCCTGGCCGCCTATATCTTCGCCTGCCTGATCGGCATCGCCAGCCATGCGCCGGGCGGGCTCGGCGTCTTCGAAGCGACCATGCTGATCGCGCTGAGCCGCCTGCCTTTCGAGCAGGTGCTCGGCGCGCTCCTGCTCTTCCGGATCATCTACTACATCCTGCCCTTCATCCTGGCGCTGGTGCTGCTGGCGCTGAACGAGATGATCCGGCGCATCCGGCGGCACGAGCGGTAGCTTAACCGTCAGCTCTCGCCGCCGTCGGCAAGGTATTCCTCGGCCGTCAGCACGATCTTGCGGTCGACCTCGCCGATCACCTCCTCGTCCTTGCCCTTGTAGGGCACGGCGTGGAGCACATGGCGGAGGGCGTTCAGCCGGGCGCGGTACTTGTCATTGGCGCGCACCACGGTCCAGGGCGCGTGCTCGGTCGAGCTCTGCGCCAGCATCTGCTCGAAGGCGTCCGAATAGTCGTCGAAGCGCGGCAACGCCTCGAAATCGATCGGTGACAGCTTCCAGCGCTTCAGCGGATCGTGCCAGCGCGCATGCAGCCGGCTCATCTGCATCTCGCGGCCGATGGTCAAGAACAGCTTGACCATCCTGACGCCGTCATGGGTCAGCATGCTCTCGAAGGCCGGCGCCTCGCGCAGGAAATCCTTGGCCTGCCCGGGCGTGCAGAAGCCCATGACGCGCTCGACGCCGGCGCGGTTGTACCAGGAGCGGTCGAAGAACACGATCTCGCCCGCTGTCGGCATCTGTGCCGCATAGCGCTGGAAATACCATTGCCCCTTCTCGGTGTCGGAGGGCTTCGACAGCGCGACGATCCGGGCCTGGCGGGGATTGAGATGCTGGGTGAAGCGGGCGATCGTGCCGCCCTTGCCCGCCCCGTCGCGCCCCTCGAAGACGATGACGATGCGCTCGCCCTTGTCGCGCGCCCAGGCGAGCAGCTTCAGCAACTCGATCTGCAGCGGCTCGAGCTCCTTCTCGTAGAGCTTGCGCTTGTATTTGCGGTGATAGGGGTAGTCGCCGCTGGCGAAGGCCTTGTCGTCGATCTCCTTGGGCAGCGCCTCGGCCTCGATGTCGAAGGAGAGCTTGCCATGGCTCGCCTGGCCCTGCTTGCCTGCTTTGCTGCCGTTCGAAGGCTTCTTCGCCATAACGCTCGTCTCCTTTTGCCGGCTGGGAAGCTAGAGCCTACGACGCAGGAAGGGAATTGCGCTTCGCCACCACTCCGGCCTAAGAGGCCTCGCCGCAGGCCACGCACCGGAAGGCAGGAGCCGCATGCACGCTTTGGTCGACCCAAAGGCGCCAGTCACGGCGGCGCTGATCGAGGCCATCGGCGTTCCCGCCGTGCTGCTCGACCCGCAGGGCGTGATCCAGGCGCTGAGCCCGACCGCGCCGGCTCTGGTCGCAGCGCTCGCCAAGGGCAAGCCGCTCGCCCTCGTGATGCGCGATCCCGACCTGATCGACGCGATCGAGCAGGTCTCGCGCCATGGCGGCCGCCGCGCCGTCGAACTGATCGAGCGCGTGCCGGTCGAGCGCACGTTCCGCATCCATATCGCTGCGCTCGCGGGCAGCGGCTGGCGCCGGGCCGTGCTCCTGACCTTCGAAGACCTGAGCGAGCAGCGCATGACCGAGCGCATGCGCGTCGACTTCGTAGCCAATGCCAGCCACGAATTGCGCACCCCGCTCGCCTCCGTGCTCGGCTTCGTCGAGACCTTGCAGGGGCCGGCGCGCAACGATGCCGCCGCGCGCGACC
>Ga0209025_1005017_pt1 | contig 11051 bp, 13 predicted proteins | sample AraplaMF_Col_mLB_FD_184256 | JGI IMG/M metagenome (GOLD analysis project Ga0209025, IMG submission 184256) | Arabidopsis root microbial communities from the University of North Carolina, USA - plate scrape MF_Col_mLB (SPAdes) (version 2) | ecosystem: Host-associated > Plants > Roots > Endosphere... | reverse complement strand
TAAGTATCTGCCGGTGGTAGAAACGCGTTGTCAGGTCGGATGACCCAGCCAATCGGGTGCTGAAATGGTGCAATCCGCAGTGGCGGACGATGTCTTCTATGCCTTGTCCAATGCCACCCGACGCAAGGTCCTGGAGCAGCTGTGCCTCGGGCCCGCCACGGTCTCCCAATTGGCGGAACCGTTCGACATGGCACTGCCCTCGTTCGTCCAGCACCTCTCGGTGCTCGAACGCAGTCGCCTGGTGAAGTCGAAGAAACAGGGCCGGGTACGCACGTACGAGCTTGTACCCGAGCGCTTCAAGGTCGCCGAAGGCTGGCTGACCGAGCGCCGCAGCGCGTGGGAATCCCGACTTGACCGGTTCGACGAGTACGTCCAACAACTCAAGCAGAAGGAGTCGAAGTCATGAGCAGGCACTTCGCGGTCAATCCGAAAACCGATTTCGTGATCGAGCGGTTCATCGATGCTCCGGCGCACCTGGTCTGGGAAGCGTTGACCAGGCCTGAGCACGTCAGGCAGTGGTACATGCCGAAGGCCTGGGGCGCGGTTTACACCTGCGAGATGGATGTGCGCCCGGGCGGCAGGTTCAGCCTCACCACGGCGGCCGACCAGGAGGTTCCGCACCTGGGCTGCTTCCTCGACGTGGTCCCGATGGAAAGGCTCGCCTGGACGTCCATGCTGTTCCCCGGCTACCGGCCGGCGGTGTTCGATGACATTCCGATCACGGCCATCGTCACGATGGAAGCCGAGGGAACCGGAACCCGCTACGTCTTCACGGCGCTGCACCGGGATGAAGCCGACTTCGAGGACAACAAGGCGTCCGGCTGGGCGCAAGGAACCGAGATCGCAGTCGATCAGTTCGTGGCGCACGTAACGGCGTTGCGCTGACCCAAGGCAGTCCCTGTTGACGGAGCTGAAGCATTCGGACAATTCTGGTCGCATCCGGGAGATCAAGCCGCATTCAGGGTGCCTGACCCAGCGACTATTGGAGAAGCCTTGAGTTGCACGATGCTCGCAAGCAATAGGACGCCCGATGGCCATTACCGATCTGTCCCACGCCCGCGCCGATAGCTTTCGCAAGAGTTTCGATGGCCGTCGCCTCAATACTTACCGCGGCCTCCCCATCTATGCGGCACGAGAACTGCACCCGGCCGCGCATCGCATGCTGGAAGAAAGCGTTGGGCCGGGAGGCCGCGTACTCGATGTTGGCGCCGGTGCCGGGGCGATGTCGCTGCGGTTGGGTGACGCAGGTTACGAGATGACGGCCACGGACTTGTTCCGCGCAAGTTTCCGGGCGCCGGGAATCCCGTTCGTCCAGGCAGATCTGAACACGCCCTTTGCCTGTCACCTGCCTGGTCCATTTGACGCTGTCGTGGCACTGGAGATCATCGAGCACCTGGAGAATCCCCGCCACGTGCTGCGCCAGCTGCGCGCCCTGCTGCCAAAAGGCGGCCAACTCGTGCTGTCCACGCCCAACATCTCCAATCCCGTGTCGCAAGCGCTCTTCTTGCGGCGTGGCCAGTATCAGTGGTTCTCCGACAACGACTATCACGAGCAGGGCCATATCACTCCGCTCAGTCCATGGACACTCGTCAAGGCGCTGGAAGAATCGGGCTTCGTCGTACGCCAGGAACTGGGCGTCGGCAACCCGTTCGCCCGATCGAGGAAGCTGGGCCTGTCAGTACGGGTCCTGTCGTACACGTTTGCATTGATCAACGGGCTGCCACGCAGCCGTCGCGGCGAGGTCTGGCTGGTCAGGGCCGAGGCGATCTGATCGATGGTGGGCCGTGATGGATTCGAACCATCGACCAGCGGATTAAAAGTCCGATGCTCTACCGACTGAGCTAACGGCCCACTTGGAACTTCTCCTGCGCTCGCGGTGGTTGCGGGCGCTGCACCGGCCTTGCGCCGGGGCGTGCATTCTAGCGCACGGCGCCGTCGCGATGCAGTGTGCGGCGGCGTCCGTCGTTCATACGTAACGCGTCGGGTCGGGGACGCCGGCCGCGACGAACCCTTCCGCACGCAGGCGGCACGCGTCGCAATGGCCGCAGGCGCGGCCCTGGTCGTCGGCCTTGTAGCAGGAGACGGTCTCGGCGAAATCCACGCCCAGGCGCATGCCCTCGCGGACGATGTCGGCCTTGCTCAGGAACTGCAGCGGCGCGTGCACGCGCAAGCCGGCGCCTTCCACGCCCGCCTTGGTGGCGAGGTTGGCCAGGTTCTGGAATGCGGCGATGAACTCCGGTCGGCAATCCGGGTAACCGGAGTAGTCGACGGCGTTGACGCCGCAGAAGATGTCGGCCGCGCCCAGCACTTCGGCCCAGCCCAGCGCGACCGACAGCATGATCGTGTTGCGCGCGGGCACGTAGGTCACCGGGATCGCATCCTTGGCCGCGGCCTGGCCGATGGCGTGGCCATCGTCATCGGTGGGCACCGAGATGGTTTCGTCGGTGAGCGCCGATCCGCCGATGCTGCGCAGGTCGACATTGACCGTCTTGTGCGCGACCGCGCCGAGCGATTTCGACACGCGGTCAGCGGCATCGAGTTCGGAGGTATGGCGCTGGCCGTAGCGCACACTCAGTGCATGCACGGCGAAGCCCTGCTCGCGCGCGATCGCGATGACCACGGCGGAGTCCATCCCGCCCGATACCAGGACAACAGCGTTCTTCATCTGCTTGGTTTCCACTGTGGGCGCTGCGAGCACTACGCTCAGCGGCCCGGTTCGTCGTTCCACAGGATCTTGTGCAACTGCAGCTGGAACCGCACCGGCAGCTTGTCGGCGACGATCCAGTCGGCCAGGTCACTGGGCTTGATCTGGGTGAAGCTGGGCGAGAACAGTACATCGCAGACCGCGGTGAGGCCGTGTTCGGCAACGATGCCCTTGGCCCACTCGTAGTCCTCGCGCGAACAGATCACGAACTTGACCTGGTCGTGCGGGGTCAGCAGCGGCAGGTTCGACCACAGGTTGCGGTGGACCTCCATCGACCCCGGCGTCTTGATGTCGACGATGCGCGAGACGCGGGTGTCGACCTGGCTGATGTCGATCGCGCCGGAGGTCTCCAGCGAGACCTCGTAACCGGCGTCGCACAGTCGCTGCAGCAGGCCGATGCAGCGCTTCTGCGAGAGCGGTTCGCCGCCGGTGACGCAGACATGGCGGGCGCCGTGGCCGGCAACCTCGGCCAGGATGTCGTCGATCTGGTGCCACTCGCCGCCGTGGAAGGCGTAGGCGGTGTCGCAGTACTGGCAGCGCAGCGGGCAGCCGGTCAGGCGCACGAACACGGTCGGCCAGCCGATGGCGCGGGCTTCGCCCTGCAGGGACAGGAAAATCTCGGTGATCCGCAGCCGGTCCGGCGACGCTGCGGCCGCTTCGGCGGGGAGTGCGTTCATTGCTGCGATTTTAAAGGATCTTGCCGGCCGATACCCGGCCTTTCAGGCTGTTTCAGCGCAGGCGGCCGAGCTGGATCGCGTTGAGGCGGTCGCTGGCGGTGCGGGCGGCATCGGAGCCGGGGTATTTCGCCGAAACCGCGGCCAGGGTGCGCTCGGCGGCTTCGACCTGCTTGAGCCCGAACTGCGACAGGCCGACCTTGAGCATCGCGCCCGGGGCCTTGTCGTGGGTCGGGTAACGGTCCAGCAGGGCCTGGAACTGGATCTGCGCCAGCTCGTAATTCTGGGTGACGTAGTAGCTCTCGCCGAGCCAGTACAGCGCGTTGGGCGCGTAAACGCCCTGCGGGTAGGTCTCGACGAAGGACTGGAACAGGCGCGAGGACTGGACGTAGTCGCCGCTCTTGAGCGCGCTGAAGGCGGCGTCGTAGGCCGCGCGTTCGTCGGCGCCCTGGGCCAGCGAACCCTTGTCGCCGTAGACCGCCGGCGGGCGGTCCTTGGCCGATGCGGACGGCACCGCGGGCTTGGTCGACTTGGCCGGTGCCGCCGCCGGTGCCGGGGTGCCGGTCGCCGGAGGGGTGACCGCGCCGCTCTCGAGCCGGTTGATGCGGCCGTCGAGGTCGAGGTACTGGGCCTTGCCGCTTTCGAGCAGCTGGCTGTTCTGCTGCTGCAGTTCTTCGATCTGCGAGCGCAGGGCCTGCACTTCGCTGCGCAGCTGGCTGACCTGGTTGAGCAGGTCGACATTGCCCTGGTTGTTGGCGGCCTGCTGCTCGAGCACGGCCACGCGGTCAGCCAGGCTGGCCCGCTGCGCGACAGCGGGCGCGGCGACCACGAGGGTCGCCGCGAACGCCATGGCAAGTAACGTCTTGCGCATCATCGCCGGATATTACTTGGCGGTGTACACGATCTCGACGCGACGGTTCTTGGCCCAGCAATCTTCGTTCGAGTCGGTGCAGACCGGACGCTCTTCGCCGTAGCTGGTGACCGTGATCTGGCTGCCCGAGCCGCCATTGGCCTGGACGGCCGACGACACGGCGTTGCCGCGGCGCTCGCCGAGGCCGAGGTTGTACTCGCGGCTGCCGCGCTCGTCGGCATTGCCTTCCAGCGTCATGCGGGCCGACGGGCGGTCACGCAGGTACTTGGCGTGGCAACCGACGATGGCCTGGAACTCCGGACGCAGGCTGTCCTGGTCGAAATCGAAGTACACCACGCGCTGGCGCAGGCAAGCGTCGGTGTCCAGATCGTTCGGGCCGTAGACGCCCGAGGTGACCGGAGCTTCGGCAGCCGGAGCGGTGGTCGGCGTTTCGGCCGGCGGCGGGGTTTCCTTGACCTTCTTGGAGCAGGCCACGGCCGCGGTGCAGAGCACGGCGGTGAGCAGGATGCGAGCGGTGTTGTTCATGGTTTTCCTCGTCATTCGAGCAGGGACAGAAACGGGGCAAGCGGAAGTGAAACAAGTACGAACTGCAGCTTCACCGGTCCGGCGGCTTACTCCGAAAGGAGCACTCCGACAGGATCAGCGAGGCAAGCGGAATGGCCCCCAAGCCGGCTCACGCACGTCCCCATCCGCAAGCACCAGGCGCTGGCGCACCCGGGCATCGGACGAAACGGCATAGAGCACGCCCCGGCGGCCCTCGCGCGCAGCATAAAGGATCATCGCGCCATTCGGGGCAAAGCTGGGCGACTCGTCCAGGGAACCGGGCGAAAGTGTGCTCCAGCGCGCAGACCCGAGGGTGCTGTCCATCATGGCAATCCGGTAGACATTGCCGGCGCCCTGGGCGGTGGCGATCTTCTTGCCGTCGGCCGAAATGCTGGCGCTGGCGTTGTAGCTGCCCTGGAAGGTGACGCGGGTGGCGCTGCCGCCGCTGGACGGTACCGAGTAGATCTGCGGGCGACCGCCGCGGTCAGAGGTGAAGTAGATGGTGCCGCCGTCGGCGCTCCAGCTCGGCTCGGTGTCGATGCTGAAATGGTTGGTCAGCTGGGTCAGCGCCTTGCTGCCCAGGTCCATCACGTAGATCTCGGGGTTGCCGCTGCGCGACAGGGTCAGCGCCAGGCGACGGCCGTCGGGCGAGAACGACGGAGCGCCGTTGATGCCGCGGAACTTGGCGATGAGTTCACGGCTGCCGGAGGTGATGTTCTGGATGTAGATCGAGGAGTTGCCGCCCTCGAAGCTGACATAGGCCAGGCGACCACCGTCCGGGCTCCACGACGGCGACAGCAGCGGCTCGGGCGAGCGCACCACGGTCTGCGGGTTGAAGCCGTCGGAGTCGGCGACCATCAGCGCGTACTGGGCGCCCTTGCCGGTGCCGGTCGCGGTGACATAGGCGATGCGGGTGAAGAATGCGCCGCGGATGCCGGTGATCTTTTCGTAGACCGCGTCGGCGACCTGGTGGGCCACGTCGCGCATCGCATTGGCGCGGGCGGTCAGGGCGAAGCCGAGCAGGCGCTGCTGCTTGGCCACGTCGAACAGCTCGTACTCCAGGCGGTAGCTGCCGGCGCCGGCGTCGAGGACGCGGCCGACGACGATGAAGTCCTGGTTCAAGGCGCGCCAGGTCGGGTAGTTGATCTCCCCGCCCTTGGTGGGCTTCTCGATGATGTCCTTGTCCGGCAGCGGCCGGAACTGCCCGGAGCGCGCGAGGTCGGCGCTGACCACCTGGGCGAGGTCGGTCTCCGGCGCGGTCCCGCTGCCCTGGTAGGGCATCGGCACCACCGTGATCGGGAGGGCAGCGGCATTGCCGCCGACGATGTCGATCTCAAGCCCCTGCTGGGCGAAAGCGGCGACGGGAAGCAGCAGGGCGAGCAGCGAGGCAAGCCAGGCGACGGATCGGTTCATCGGTGCTCCAGTGGTGCGGACGTCATAACTTGGCAATTGTTAACAGGCGCGGGGTGAACGTGGGCTCAAGCCTCAGCGATCCTGCGCGGTGAATTTCAGCGTCAGATCGCGGGCGAACACCTTCTCGAAGCCGGCGTACGGCAGGGGCTGCGCCTTGCGCACGGCCGCCTCGATGGAGCGACGACCCTGCTCATCGTAGGCGCACGGCTCCGACACCTCCGCGCTCATCACCTGCCCGCCCGGCAACTGCCGGATCAGCAGCGTGCAACGCGAACCGACCGGCACGGTTTCCGGGCGGGTCCACTTGCTCAGGATCGCCTCCTGCAACGCCGCCGCATAGCGCGCCTGCAGGCCGGTATCAGTGCCGGCGTTGCCCGGCGGCGGGCTGGCATCGCTGGCGCCTGCCGATTCCGCCGGCGACGGCCGCGAGCGGACGTCGGCAATCTGGCGCAGGCGCTGCTCGGCCAGGTCGGCCTCACGCGCCGCGGCGACGCGCTTGCGACGGATCTCGGCCAGTTTCTGCTCGCGTTCCTGGTCCTGCTGCTCGGCCAGGCGGCGCTGCTTCTCGACCTGCTCCTGGCGCTTCTGCTCGGTCAGGTCCACCTGGTCCTGCTTGCGCTTGGCTTCCTGGACCTTGTCCTCTTCGGCAGCGATGGGCGTGGGCTGGTCGACGACCGCTTCCTGGTTTTCGTTGTCCGGAACCGGAATGAAGTCCTGCGGCTGCGGCTGCGGCGTGGCGACGGAATCTTCCGGCCGCGGCTCCGGCAACGGTTGCGGCAGCGGTGCGGCTTCTTCCGGCTCCGGCTTCGGCAGTTCAACCGGCTTGGGGCGCTTGAGCAACGTGCGTTGCATCGCCGGCGACAAGGCGTCGGCGTCGATCAGTTCTGCAGTCACCGGCGAGCCTGCCGCCGACACCGGTGCGGTTGACCGGGTCCACAGCAGTCCGACGAACATCAGGGCAAACAGCAGGGCGTGCAGCCCCACCGCCTGCCAGATCGCCCGCGCGGTGTCGGCGCGCGACTCCCGCATCAGCGACCCGCCTGGCTCTTGGCCTGATCCGGTTGACTCATCAGTCCGACCTTTTTCACGTTCGCGCTCTGCAGCAGCACCAGCGCGTCCATGACCCGCTGGTAATTGGCCTTGGCGTCACCGGCGACGAACACGGCGACGTCCGGGTTCTGCGCGACGATGGCCGACACTTTGGCGCTCAACGCCTCGGCGGTGACTGCCTCGTTGCTGCCTGCCTTCAGGGCGAGGAAGTAATGACCCTCGGGATCGACGCTGACGACGACCGGGTCCTTCTTTTCCTGGATCGACTTGGCATTGGATTGCGGCAGGTCGATGTCGACGCCGAGATTCAACAGCGGCGCGGTGACCATGAAGATGATCAGCAGCACCAGCATCACGTCGATATAGGGGACGACGTTGATCTCGGCTTTGAGCTTGCGCTTGCGATGGCGGCGCGCGGTGATACCGGCCATGGCCTTCCTCTCGTTTCGTTCGGTCCAGAAGACCGGTTAGTTCACGACCCAATGCGGGCCGGGAAAGGTCCGCATGCGGAGTGCGGGACGTTGCGAGGGAATCGCATCAGGTCTCGTCGAGGTTCGCCTGACGCTGCAGGATCGAGGAGAACTCTTCGGAGAACGCGTCGTAGCGCACCGACATGCGTTCGACCTTGGTCGCGTAGCGGTTGTAGGCCCACACCGCCGGGATCGCCGCGAACAGGCCCATCGCCGTGGCGATCAGCGCCTCGGAGATGCCGGGAGCGACCGTGGCGATGGTCGCTTCCTTCATGTTGGCCAGGCCCTGGAACGAAATCATGATGCCCCACACCGTGCCGAACAGACCGACATACGGGCTGATCGAACCGACGTTGGCGAGGAATTCCAGGTTGTGCTCGAGGCCGTCGATCTCGCGCGAGCCGGTGGCGCGCATGGCGCGCTGGGCACCTTCGAGCTGCATGCGGCTGTCGGCGCCGCGGCGCTGGCGCAGGCGGCCGAACTCGCGGAAGCCGGCTTCGAAGATCGCTTCCAGGCCGCCGATTTCGCGATTGCGCTCGGTGGTGCCGGCGTAGAGCTTGGACAACTCGGCGCCGGACCAGAAGCGCTCTTCGAACTGGTCGGCTTCGCGCGCGGCGCGGTCGAGCACGCGCTTCTTGCGGAAGATGATCACCCACGAAGCGATCGAACCGAACAGCAGCAACAGCATGACCAGCTGCACCGGGATGCTGGCGTGCAGCACCAGTTGCAGCAGGTTGAGACTGTTGTTGTCGACGGCTCCCGTCGACAGCGCCTGCACCGCTGTGTTGGCGGCATTGGCGGCCTCTTCCGGCAGGGGCTCCACCGCGGTGGCCTGCAGTGCTGTCAACAATGGGGTCATGCCTGGTTCTCCGTGCCCGTCACGCGGGACTGTTTGCCACTTGGGGGACTGCGATCGATGAAACGGGTGAAACGTGGATCGGGGTTAACGCGGGTTGCAGCAGTGGTCAACGCGTCGGTTGCTCGAGTGCCTTGAGCTGGTCGTGCAGCGGCTGCGGGATCGGACGCGGGCGGAATCCGTCCGCATCCAGCGCCGCCACCCGCACCTGCGCGGTCAGCAGCAGGTCGCCACCGCGGACGATCGACTGGGTGAACACGGCGCTGGCGCGGCGGCATTCCTGCAACCCCACCGACACCGCCAGTGCATCGTCCAGCCGGGCCGGCTTGAGGAAATCCAGCTGCATGGCGCGCACGGCGAACACCAGCCCATGCTCGATCCGCAAAAACTCCTGGCCATACCCCTGCGCACGCATCCACTCGGTCCGCGCGCGTTCGAGGAACGCCAGGTACTGGGCGTGGTAGACCACGCCGCCAGCGTCCGTATCTTCCCAGTAGACCCGTGTCGGCCAACTGAACGCCACATCAACCGTCACTTCCGGCCTCCTCGAAAAGCCCGCCGTTGCTGGCTTTCGGCCTCAGGCCAATGTGGCGGTAGGCCTTGGGCGTGGCCATCCGGCCGCGCGCGGTGCGGATGAGATAGCCCTGCTGGATCAGGTACGGCTCGATCACGTCCTCGAGCGTGCCGCGCTCCTCGCTCAGCGCCGCGGCCAGCGATTCGACACCGACCGGGCCGCCGTCGAAGGACTCGATGATGATCTTGAGCATGCGCCGGTCGAGCTCGTCGAAACCCTCCGGGTCGACCTTGAGCATGGCCATTGCCGCATCGGCGACATCGCGGGTGATGTCGCCACCGGCGCGGACCTGGGCGAAGTCGCGCACGCGTCGCAGCAGGCGGTTGGCGATGCGCGGCGTGCCGCGCGAACGGCGGGCGATTTCGGCCGCGCCTTCCGGCTCGCAGGCGATGCCGAGGATCTGCGCCGAGCGGCGCACGATGCGGGTGAGTTCCTCGGCGCTGTAGAACTCCAGGCGCTGGACGATGCCGAAGCGGTCGCGCAACGGCGCGGTCAGCAGGCCGGCGCGGGTGGTCGCACCGATCAGGGTGAAGGGCGGCAGGTCGAGCTTGATCGAACGAGCCGCGGGGCCCTCGCCGATCATGATGTCGATCTGGTAGTCCTCCATCGCCGGATAGAGGACTTCCTCGATCGCCGGCGAGAGGCGGTGGATCTCGTCGACGAACAGCACGTCGTGCGGCTGCAGGTTGGTCAGCAGCGCGGCCAGGTCGCCGGCCTTCTCGATCACCGGGCCGGAGGTCTGGCGCAGGCCGACGCCGAGCTCGTTGGCGATGACGTGGCTGAGCGTGGTCTTACCCAGGCCGGGCGGGCCGAAGATCAGGACATGGTCGAGGGCTTCGCCGCGTGCCTTGGCGGCCTCGATATAAATCTTCATCTGCTCGCGCACCGGCGCCTGGCCGAGGTATTCGTCCAGCCGCTTGGGCCGGATCGACGCCTCGATGGCCTCGTCCTCGCGGGTGGCGCCGGAAGCGATGATGCGGGAGTCATTCATGCCCGTATGTTCGCATCCCCGTCATCCCGGCGCACGCCGGGACCCATCTTGACGTTGCCTGGGCGTCCACGCTCCCTCGACTTCGGAGCGGCGTTGTCCGCAGGGCGGGGGAGTGCTCCGTCCCGCAGACGACATCCTGTCTTTATGCGGGACGCGGGACATCCATGTCCCGCTGCTCCGCACTCCCCCGCCCTGCGGCCAACGCTCTGGCGATTCGTTGCCAGGTCTTCGGGGAGACTGGTGCAACGGCAAAGTCAAAATGGGTCCCGGCGTTCGCCAGGATGACGGTGACGGAGCGGAAGGACCATGGGCCTGAATCCCGGCGTTTGCCGGGTCGACGGTGAGTCATGCACGTCATTCCCGCGCAGGCGGAAAACCGGGGTGAAAACCGGGGTCAGAGTGCCTTTTAAGCAAAAGGTACTCTGACCCCGGTTTTGACCCCGGTTTTGCACCGCGGTCAGATCTCGACCTGCGCCCCCAGCTCCACCAGGCGGTTGCCCGGGATGCGGAAGAAGCCCGTGGCCGGGGCGGCGTTGCGGTGCATGAAGGCGAACAGCCGGTCGCGCCAGATCGGCATGCCGCGGTGGCGGCTGGCCACCACGGTCTCGCGGCTGGCGAAGTACGTCGTGTCCATCGGGTCGAAGTAGGTGCCACCGGCGTCGCACGAGCGCATCAGCGCCAGCGGCACGTCGGGCACTTCCATGAAGCCGAAGCGGATCAGCACGCGGTAGAAGTCGTCGCCGATGGCCTGGATCTTCAGGCGCTTGTCGCGCGGCGCGTAGGGGACGTTGAGCGTCTCCACCGTCAGGAACACGTTGCGCTCGTGCAGCACCTTGTTGTGCTTGAGGTTGTGCAGCAGCGCGTGCGGCACCACGCCCTTGTCGGCGGTCATGAAGATCGCCGTG
>Ga0209025_1005016_pt1 | contig 11054 bp, 9 predicted proteins | sample AraplaMF_Col_mLB_FD_184256 | JGI IMG/M metagenome (GOLD analysis project Ga0209025, IMG submission 184256) | Arabidopsis root microbial communities from the University of North Carolina, USA - plate scrape MF_Col_mLB (SPAdes) (version 2) | ecosystem: Host-associated > Plants > Roots > Endosphere ... | reverse complement strand
TATGAACAGTCACAATTTGATTATTGAAAATATGGATAACCCTCATGAGTTGGAGAGAATGTATAGAAAAGACCCGAAAGCTTTTAAAAAGTCATTCTCACAAGCATGGGAACAAAATCCGGATTCTCAGGTTCTGGGTATTTGGTATGAAAGATTACATTTCAAGGAGAAGGGAAATACAAGAAAACCCTCCTTGATTCAAAAGGGTTTCTTATTCATGGGCATGTTAGCTATTCTAGCCGGATTAAGCACCAGAATCATTTTCCACTTTGTCGAACAGGAAGCAATTGCTCCGATTAATCTGGCTTTTGGTATAATCCCTTTTATTGCTGCCTATTTTGTTTACAATAATACTCCGAAAAAAAGTATTATTTATTCCCTTGCAGCGTTGTTCCTAATTTCTGGGCTTTATCTTAATATGCTGCCATTAAATGATAAAGACAGTATGATCCTTGCTTATTTACACCTTCCTATATTCTTATGGGTATTGGTAGGGCTTGCGTTTACAGGAAATGAATATTCAAAAGGCAGTACAAGGTTAGCTTATATTAAATTTAATTTGGAATATTGTATTCTTTACGCCAGCATGGCAGTTAGCGGAATGATACTAGCAGTATTCACCATGCGGTTATTTAGTTTTGTTGACTTGGATATAGGAGAGTTCTATTTTAGTAATGTTGTTTTATTTGGTGCTGCCGCTCTCGCTATTGTGGCTGCATACTTAGTATCAATGAATCTTAAGTTTGCTAAAAATATTACCCCCTATATAGCTAAAATTTTTAGTCCGCTTGTCCTGATCACCTTGTTGATCTATCTTATAACGGTTATATGGGTTGGGAAAAATCCATTTTTGGACCGCAATTTCTTGATGGTCTTCAACGGAATACTTCTTGTTGTATTGGCTGTTACTATATTTTCCATTGTTGAGAGCGACTCAGATGAGAAAAAGAACATTTCAGATTATATAAATTTTGTCTTAATTGTTCTTGCGCTTATTATTGACAGTGTGGCTTTGTCAGCTATCGTGTTCAGACTTTCTTCCTATGGTATTACGCCTAATAGACTTGCTGTTTTAGGAGTAAATATACTGATTTGGGCAAATCTAATTTGGATTATGCTCTCTTATATGCGTTTTCTACAAAATAAATCCGGACCTTTACCTATCCAAGATGCCGTTACGAAGTATTTGCCAATCTACGGACTTTGGGCAGCGTTTGTTATATTTACTTTTCCTATCCTTTTTAATTAAAAAGGATCTGTTAATGTAACGAAAAGTCAATCTTCTATAACGTATAAAATTTTTAGAGCCGATAATTCAATTTTGCATTTATATAATTTCTCGACAATAAAAAGCGTCCCAAAGTGGGACGCTTTTTATTATGCGTATTGCCGTTTTTTCTTAATAAGTAACAACACTTGTGAAACACAAGCAAGTACTGGTAACTCAATTAACGGTCCAATAACGAGTGCAAGTGCGATAAGAGGCTCGTCTGGAAAAGCAGTCACAGCAATAGCGAGCGCAACAGGCGAGTTTCTTGCTAATGTTGTTAAGCTTAAACTTACTGTATCTTTATAAGATAAATGCAGGATGCGCCCGATAAATTGTCCTAGTAAAAAATTAATGATGAAGAACAATAGAACAGGAATGAGTAATAATAAAACAACATTCATATTTTGGAGTAAATATTTACCTTGTGATGCAAACATCGCTACAATTGCTAAACTTAAAAATACAATTTGAGCAGAGCTGAAAAACGGAATGATTTTATTCTCGAGTGTTTCAGCGTTTTTCATTTTATTCATAATGAATTTTGTAGCATGTGCAAGTAAAAATGGTAAGACGATAACGATTACGATACTTTCTATTAGAATAGAAACCGCTACAGTCTTCATTACACCGGCAAATAAAAATAAATAAACAGGTAGCAATAATAATTGTAAAATTAAGTTTACAGGCAAAATCGCTGTGGAAAGCGCTACGTTTCCTTTCGCTATTTCAGTAAATATTAAGTACCAATCTGTACATGGAGTAACCATTAACATTATAAACCCAACCCAAAGTGCTGGGTGATCTGAAAGAAATAATGCACCTAATCCCCAAGTGAGGAAAGGCGTCCATAAAAAATTAATGGTAAGGCTTGTTCCTGCAAATTTTAAATTGCGAAATCCGTTTTTAATCTCTTTCAATGGGATGCTGAGGAATAATCCATATAACATGAAAAATAAGAAGGGGACAATAAATTTGTCTGAATACATATGTATGATATTAAATTGTCCGAGTACAATGCCGCATGTAACAGCAAATAGAATAATAAAAGTTTGAATCTTTTCTATAGTGCTCATGAATAAATCCTTTCTAAATATGAATTTCCCTCTCTAAGTTAATTATACAAGTAATAAAGTAGTATTTGGTGTTTTATTATTATTTTCAATTCGAGACTTTATTTTTTATTAAAAGTTACTTGACTAAAGTAAGTAACTATATTACAATCACTTACATAAGGTAATTAAATAACAAAAAGTTATAGATTCCTGAAATGAAGGTCTCTATTGGAACTTTTTCTTAGAATAAGAATTTTTATGATGATGAATAATGAATATGAAAAGAAAGATTAGGTGAAGAAAATGGGACTATTTAGCTCATTATTTGGTAAAAAAGAAGAAATTACGAAAGTAGAGGAGAATAAAACAATGTCAAAAGTATTATTTGTAAAAGCGAACGATCGTCCAGCGGAGCAAGCAATTAGTTCAAAAATGTATGAAACATTTGTAAGTACTTATAAAGAAGCGAACCCAAATACAGAAATTACAGAGTTAGATTTATTTGCATTAGATCTTCCTTATTACGGAAATATCGCAATTTCAGGTGGATATAAACGTAGTCAAGGAATGGAGTTAACAGCTGAAGAAGAGAAGGCTGTAGCAACAGTAGATCAATATTTAAATCAGTTTTTAGAAGCTGATAAAGTTGTATTTGCGTTCCCATTATGGAACTTCACAGTACCCGCACCATTAATCACATATATTTCATACCTTTCTCAAGCTGGAAAAACGTTTAAATATACAGCAAATGGTCCGGAAGGTTTAGCTGGTGATAAGAAAGTAGTTGTACTAGGTGCTCGTGGTTCAGATTATTCTTCAGAGCAAATGGCTCCTATGGAAATGGCGGTTAATTATGTAACAACTGTACTTGGATTCTGGGGAATTACAAATCCAGAAACAGTGGTAATTGAAGGACACAATCAATATCCAGATCGCTCACAACAAATTGTTGAAGAAGGTATAGAAAACGTTAAAAAAGTAGCTGCGAAATTTTAATTACTGATAGTAAATGGAAAAACCAACATGGATGACCATGTTGGTTTTTTAGTCTATATTCTATGTTAAAAAATGTATATTCATAAAATAAAAGAAAAGTTTGAAAATAGTATTGCAAAATATTATATAGCGAATTATAATGAGTTCAAGAATAGTTGATACTTAAATTAAATATTCAGAAAATTCAATTAGTTAAAATTGGAAAATGAGATAAGGAAATTTGAATGGGGGTTATATTATGGCGAATAAAGTACCGTTTTCGTTCATAGTAGTTATTGGATTAATGTTATTTGCACTATTTTTTGGAGCCGGAAATTTAATTTTCCCAGCTATGCTAGGTCAATCGGCAGGAGAGAATGTATGGATTGCTAACGCTGGATTTTTAGTAACAGGTGTTGGATTACCATTACTAGGTGTACTAGCATTTGGTTTTTCGGGTAAAGATGATTTACAGTCATTAGCAAGTCGTGCTCACCCAGTATTCGGGATTGTGTTTACAACAGTTTTATACTTAGCGATCGGTCCGTTATTTGCAATACCAAGAACGGGTAATGTTTCTTATGAGATTGGTCTTAAGCCTTTTATGCCAGAAGGATTAGGTTCTACACCTTTAATTCTTTTCACAATTATATTCTTTAGCATCACTTGTTTTTTTTCGCTAAATCCTGCGAAAATTGTCGATATTGTTGGAAAAATATTAACGCCAATTAAATTGACATTCATCGGTATTTTAGTAATCGTTGCTTTTATTCATCCAATTGGAGATATGCAAGCACCAGTGGAAGGGTATACATCACATGCATTCTTTAAAGGATTCCAAGAAGGATACTTAACAATGGACACGCTTGCATCATTCGTATTCGGAATCATCATCATTAATGCAATTAAAGAAAAAGGTGCGAAAACGAAAACACAGATTATGGTCGTTTGTGCAAAAGCGACAATCATTGCAGCATCTATTTTAGCAATTATTTATACAGCACTTTCTTATATGGGTGCTTCAAGTGTTGCAAAGCTTGGACATTTAGAGAACGGCGGAGAAGTATTAGCGAAAGTTTCTAACTACTATTTCGGATCATATGGCGGAGTATTATTAGGATTAATGATTACAGTAGCTTGTTTAACAACTAGTGTGGGACTTGTATCAGCATGTTCTTCATTCTTCCATAAGTTATTCCCAAATGTTCCTTACAAAGCAATTGCAATCACGCTATGTGTATTTAGTGCAATTGTTGCAAATGTAGGATTAACACAGTTAATCGCAGTTTCTGTTCCAGTATTAACAGCAATTTATCCACTAGCAATCGTATTGATTTTCTTAACATTCTTCCATTCATTATTCAAAGGAAGAGCTGAAGTTTATCAAGTGAGCTTAATCGTAACATTTATCATCAGCTTATTCGATGGATTAAGTGCAGCTGGAGTTAACATTGAAGTAGTAAGCCAAGTGTTCACTAAATTCCTTCCGATGCAGGAAGTAGGATTAGGCTGGATCTTCCCAGCGATTATCGGTGGATTTATCGGATATGGCATTAGCGTTTTAAAAGTGAAAAAACAAGTTCAACCTGCAACTAGAGCGGACAAGAAAATAAGTTAATTGAAAAAGTTATAGAACTTGTTTCTATAACTTTTTTTGTTACTATTAATAAGGAGTAAAAAATAAAGTAGTAGGGGAAATAAAATGAAAAAAACAATTGATCATATCGGAATCGCAGTTCGTGATATAGATAGTACGATACGTTTTTATGAACAGGTTCTATCAGGGAAATTAATAGATCGTTACGTAAGTGAAGCACCAGGTGTGGAAAGTGAAGTTGCTATTATAGAAGTGGATGGAGATAGAATTGAACTACTTGCACCGACGAATAATACGACGTCGCCAATAGCACGCTTTATAAAACAAAAAGGGAAAGGTGTTCACCACGTTGCGTATCGTGTCGATGATTTAGATGTGGCTTTAGAAGAATTAAAAGAACAAGGTATTCGAACATTAGAGCATACACTTCGAATGAATAAACATGGTAGACGATTAATTTACCTGAACCCAGCGGATACAGAAGGAACGATTATTGAGTATTGTGATTATCCGGAAGAGAAATAGAAGAAGGATATTTTTTAAAAGGTGTTACGTTATTACGTAACACCTTTTAATTTATCTCGCTATTTGTAGGAGTCTTACTGCCCGTAAAAGCTCTATTAGTGAGGGCTAATTAAAGTTTCACTTTATGTATTTCACATTTTCTTCACAAATGATTCACGAGAACTTTTCTTCTTAAGGAACTTACATAAATATATTTTATGATATAATTACAATCTACTTTAAAAATATAAGTTGTTTTAATTAGGGTAGTTACTATTATATTGGTAGTTTAAAAGCGGGGAGAAAGTAAGTATTATATAGCATGGAAATTTATACTTAATCAGGTTAATATTTCGTCAGAAAATCAAACTAGGAAGTATAAAGTAATGAAAGTGTAGCGATGAAGAAGAAAGAAGTGAAATGAGTGTGAAAGTAATGAGAAGGTTAGGGGCATGGCTAGTAATAGCATGTGTGCTTATTATATTGATACCAAAAAGCGCGTCTGCTCATGCATATGTTGTGAAATCAAATCCTGTTGAAAATGAAACGTTGAAGAAAGCACCAACTGTCGTGAAAATCGAATTTGATGAGGATATACAAGTTTCACATTTTAATACATTGTTTGTAAGAGATACCTCAGGTAAAAGAGTAGATTTAAAGGATGCTCATATTGATAAAAGAAACAAAAAACTATTAGAGGCAGGGGTAAAAGAGAATCTTAAAGACGGTCTCTATTCTATTCAATGGAAAGCTATTTCAGCTGATGGACATCCAATTCAAGGAGTTATTCCGTTCCAGATTGGGTTAGCCGAAGCGGGAGCAGATGATGTACAAGTAGAAGAGATGGGGTATGTCCCGCAAATCGATATGATTATGGAACGCGGGGTTCTATATACAAGTTTCTCACTATTTTTAGGAGTTCTATTCTTTAATCTTATTATATATAAAGGGGATGCAATAGAAGTTCACTCAAGGAGTAAGAGAATAATATGGATATCATTAATAGGTATATTCATTAGCTTACTATGCAATCTACCATTGCAAGCGAAAATAAATGCTGATGTTTCGTGGTTAGAAGCATTTGATCCACTATTATTAAAAGAAACATTGCAACTATCTGTTTTTGGTTATGTATGGATCACTCAAATGGCTCTTATTAGTGTGCTTATCATTGTTACTTATTTTGCGTTGAAGCGTGAGAAACTTTCATCGTTTAAAGTATGGAGCATTCCAATATTACTTTTTATTGGGTTACTCGTTATGAAAGCCTTTAATAGTCACGCATTTGGTTTGAAGTTTAAAGACATTGCTGTCGTTATGGACTTTCTACATTTATTCGCAGCTTCGTTATGGGTTGGCGGTCTATCATCGATTATTCTTCTTTTACGTAAAGAGGATGACAAGTGGACGAAGTATTGGGATGCAATTAAGCGTTTTTCACCATGGGCAACAGGTGCTGTCATAGTCATTGTATTAACGGGTCTTTTTAACAGTACATTTTTTATTCCCACGATTCATTCCCTATTTGATACGAAGTATGGATTAGCATTATTAGCAAAGATACTTTTATTCGTTTTCATGGGGATATTGGGAATTATTCATTATGTGAAAGGGAAAATGCGAGCCCGACAAGGATTAGGCGCTACGCTGAAAGTAGAGTTGATCATTGGAATTATCGTTTTCATAATCGTAGCTTTTATGACAAACGTACAAACACCGCCGATGCCTCCTACTGGACCTTTTACAGAGAGTAAACAATTAGATAATGGATATGAACTTACTTTACATGTAAGCCCCAATAAGGTAGGACAGAATACATTTCATATTACTTTGAAGGATGAAAATGGACAGCCTGTTACTAATATGGAACAAATTGTATTGACGACTCAATCGTTAGATATGAATATGGGCAAAGGGTCATTTAAAGTTTCAGCAATTTCACCGGGAGAATATGAAGCGGAAGGTATGTATATTAACATGACAGGCAACTGGAATATACAAGTTCACGGATTAACAAAATCTCTTGATAGCTTTGATACGGATTATAAATTTATTGTAGGCGGCAGATAAAGAGAAGGTATAGATAAAAAGGAGCTAATAGAAAATGAAACGTATAAAAAAATTAGGAACAACAATGATCGCAACAATAATTGCAATGGGAATTTTTTCGTTACCTGTAAGTGCGCACGTCACTGTGAAGCCAGCAACTTCGGATGTTAACTCTTGGGAGACTTACACGATAAAAGTACCAGTTGAAAAGAATGTAGCAACGACAAAAGTTACATTGAAAATACCGTCCGGCGTCGAGTTTCAACAGTATGAACCAGTGTCAGGATGGAAAGTGGAAGAGCAAAAAGATGCAGCTGGAAAAGTTAAAACTGTAGTATGGGAAGCAACAGGAGAAGGGATTTTATCTGGTCAGTTCCAACGATTTACTTTCGTTGCTAAAAACCCAGATAAAGAACAAAAGATAGCTTGGGATGCATATCAACAATATAAAGACGGAGAAATTGTTGAATGGACAGGCGATGAGAAAGCTGAAAAACCGCATTCAGTTACTACAATTGCAAAAGGTAAGTCCTTAACTGGGGAACATGGGGAAGTATCTAGTGTGGGAAAGAATGAAAGTACAAGTAATATGCAAACAATAGCAATTGTGTTATCAGTTTTAGCGATTGTATCTTCGGTAAGTACGTTTGTTTTTGTAGTACGTCGTAAAAAGTAAGGTATAAAAAAGAGCCTACAAATAGTAGGCTCTTTTTCACGTTTATTTATTTCACTTCAACTTGTTGCCCTACAGCAAGTGTTTTCGGCTTTATATTTACAAAGCAAATACTCACGACAATAAATAATAGACCGATAAACAAGCTCATTGTAATGGCCTCATGTAAGAAAATTGAACTTACAATAATAGCGATAAGAGGGATAAGGAACGTGTAAGCTCCAACTTTACTTGCTTCACCAGCTCCAACAAGTGTGAAGTAAGCGAGCCATCCCATTGCAATAACAAAGAACGAAATAAAGAGTAGCACACTAACAAATGGCATACTCCAAGCGATACTAGACCAGCTTTCAAACTCTGATCCAAATCCAACTAAGCAAACACCTCCAATAATAAGCTGAAGTGTTACCATCCAAATAGCATTAACGCGGTGCCCGGTTTTTTTAATAAATACTGTACCCAGTGCCCATCCAATCGCACAACCTAATGCGAGAAGGATTCCAATGATAGAAATATGGCCGGTTAAGCTACTAGAGCTAATAACCCCCACGCCAATAAATCCTAGAATTAAACCGAAAATTTTTAAGCCATACATTGATTCTTCAAGCCATATCCACGAGAAAATGCCGAGTAAAACAGGCTGTAGAAATACAATTGCGGAAAATAATCCAGCGGGCATGTATTGAAGACCGACAGTTTGTAGTCCGTAAAAGATAATGATGTTAAGTACAGAAGAAATAACGTATAAATGCCAAGTTTCTTTTAAATGTAGCTCTTTGTATTTCGGTAATGCGAAAATAAGTAAAATGAATCCCCCAATTAAAGTTCTAACGCCTGCAAATAAAACAGGTGGTGTATAATGCAAGGCAAATTTAGATAAAGGCCAATTAATTCCCCACATAATAACGAGAAAAGTAAGGATTATGGCCGTTTTTGTTCGAGAAAGCTGTGTCACGGTAAGACCTCCTTGTTGTATTTCATTTCACTATGATATGATATCGACTGTGATAAATAAAATGAATCTTTTTTATAAGGGGTATAAGTGATTAGTTATGACCATTACACAACTACAAGTTTTGATTAAAACGGTTGAATTAGGTAGTTTTACGAAAGCAGCAAAAGCACTTAATATGACACAGCCTGCTGTCAGTCATGCCATTTCAAGTATTGAGTCAGAATTAGATATTACGATTCTTATACGTGATAAGAGAGAAGGTTTAATTGTTACTGACGTAGGAGAGAGAATTCTTGTTCATATTAGAGAAATATTGAATGGAATTGAGAAAATTGAGCAAGAAGTTGCGATGGAGAAAGGACACGAAGTTGGGACGATTCGAATTGGGAGTTTTCCGAGCGCTTCTGCACATTTCTTACCCAAAATGATAAACCTTTTTAAGGAGAAGTATCCGAACTTAGAAGTCGTTCTTTGTGAAGGAACGATTAAAGAAGTTGAAGATTGGTTAGTATCGAGGGTTATTGATATAGGAATTGTTATTTTGCCTAATAAAGATATGGAGATTGTTCCATTAGCGAAGGGGAAAATGGTTGTTATCTTAAGAGAGGATCATCCTCTCTGTAAGAAGGACGCTATTACAATTAGTGATTTAGAGAATGAACCGATCATATTATGTAAGGGTGGATACGAACCACCCATTATTGATATGTTTAAACAAGCAAACGTACCACTTCGGGCTGAGTATGTAATTTCGACAGTTACTACAGCTTTAAATATGATTCAAGAAGGATTAGGCATTGCAATATTGGCTGAATTATCTTTAACGAATTTACCCAAAAATGTGCAAACGAGAGAATTGGAACCACAAGTATGGAGAGAAATTGCTTTAGCTGCTCCTTCATTAAAGGATTCTTCAATCGCTGTGCAGCTATTTATTGAAGAATTTCAAGCGCTATTTGCAGAATAAAAAGAGGTGTCTCATATATCATAATGGGACACTTTTTAATTTACTTATAAAAAATCTGTGAAAAGGATTGACTTATTTTTTAGTTGTAACTATAATGATTACATCGAGGTGGTGATGACGATGAAAATTAGTAGCCGCTTTTCTATAGCTGTTCATATTTTATCTATTTTGAAAAACAATCCATCTTCACTTTGTACTTCAGACTATATGGCTGAAAGTGTAAATACAAATCCGGTAGTAATCCGTAAAATTATGTCGTACTTGAAACAAGCTGGATTTGTTTACGTAAATCGCGGGCCAGGTGGTGCGGGATTATTAAAGGATTTACATGAAATCACATTGTTAGATGTGTATCATGCAGTGAACGTAGTCGAAGAAGACAAGCTATTTCATATTCACGAGCAACCAAATCCAGATTGTCCAATTGGAGCGAATATTCAAGTGGTGTTAGAAGTTATATTAATTCAAGCACAATCCGCGATGGAAGAAGTTTTGAAAAATATTTCGATGGAGCAGTTGTTTGAATCTTTACAAGAGAAAATGAATGCTTAAAATATTATCTATATTTTTTTATTATCGATGTAACTATATTGATTACAACTATAAAGGTAAGGTGTAAAAATTATGACTGTAAAAATGAAAGTATACTCAGACTTTATATGTCCGTTTTGTTTTTTAGCAAAAGGTCCATTAGATGAGGTAGTGAAAGAGAAAGATGTAGAGATTGAATGGATGCCATTTGAATTACGTCCAAGTCCATATTCAAAAATAGACCCATGGAATGAGCCAGAAAAATTAGGTTCATGGGATGCTTTCATTCTTCCGACAGCGAAGAAGTTAGGAATTGATATGCGTTTGCCACGTGTTTCCCCACATCCATATACGCATTTAGCTTTCGAAGGATGTCAATTTGCGAAAGAACGTGGACTAGGTAATGAGTATCATCACCGCGTATTCACAGCATTTTTCCAAGAAGAGCAAAACATTGAAGATATTGATGTGTTAACAAAAT
>Ga0209025_1005012_pt1 | contig 11058 bp, 9 predicted proteins | sample AraplaMF_Col_mLB_FD_184256 | JGI IMG/M metagenome (GOLD analysis project Ga0209025, IMG submission 184256) | Arabidopsis root microbial communities from the University of North Carolina, USA - plate scrape MF_Col_mLB (SPAdes) (version 2) | ecosystem: Host-associated > Plants > Roots > Endosphere ... | reverse complement strand
TCAACTGCACCTTCTCTACGACGTCGTCGGCTTCGGAGCCGAGGATATCGATAAGAGTGATTTCATTGCCTTCCTTATCAGTCCCAATTGGATCATGTAAGGATACATCCTTACGAGTTTTTTTCAAGCTGCGGAGATGCATAAGGATTTCGTTCTCAATACAACGAGCAGCAAAAGTGGCTAATTTCGTGCCCTTATTCGGCTGAAAGCTCTCGATGGCCTTAATAAGTCCAATCGTACCAATCGAGATAAGGTCTTCGAGATCTTCCCCTGTATTATCAAATTTTTTGACGATGTGAACACGAAACGATGTCAATGAAACAAAAAGTACACATTTTTTAAAATCGTTGTTGATCCGTTGTATCATCAAACTTAATAACTAATCGTATTTGTCTACTCAAGCACTATTTTTACTGTACCTATTTAATAAGGCTGGATGACCATCTTTAGTGTTGTATCCTCTACCCTTACCTCTTCCTTTTATGCTACCTTTTGTTCATTGATATCTGTCCAATAGGCATGCTTGATTCGTTCTGGACAAAACAATGTGATGGTGTCTATTACTTTATGAATGCTTGTGATTTGTGTTAATGACATGTACCGTTCGTACCCCTCATTGGTCGGAGCGACGTAAATGTATTCGTAGCTGTTGTTCTGGCTGAACTGGTTATTGGATAGGGCAACAACGCGGCGCTGCTTCATCCCGACTACAACTTTGTGTTCCGGGGATTTCATGACACCATCAATCATTACGGACTCAAGGTCTCCGGGACTCTCAACGAGCTTGCCCGTGATCGGCTGGCCATCCTGCTGGGTTTCATCCGGAATAAAAAAAGTAAGAGGCCGTCTTGTATCTGTGTTGTAGTAAGACACAGCATCAAAAACCCGGCCTCTTTCTATGACATTCCAGTTATTGCGATTAAGAAAATGAATCAATTTGAATCTTCCATATATTCCGATTGAATTTGTTTATATCACTTCAATTTTCACTGTTTGAGCCTTGCAACCGTTTGATTTTGCAAGTGCCTGTTATTTGCCACAGCTGGTCGACAAAGCCTATCTACGTCCTAACGGACAGTATTCAGCCGCATCTCGTCTACAAAGGACTTGGGGCCAATCTAGTCGTTCGTACGCATGGGCGCGATCTTGGATTTCTACTTGACAACATTCAAACCATTTAAGCGTTTTCATTTTGAATTTGAAAATACTCCTTACAAGCAAGATGTAATCTCGCTCGGAAGGAACTATTTCGGTCAATTTCGCCTCATTTGTGATACGGTTCCCCACGCTATCTGTAACGGCAAGTATTACGCCATTATCCCCAAACCGGTGCGGTTCGTGGCATTTCCAAAAAGCGGAGCTCTACCGAGTCTCCGCCGATTTCCATAACATATTCATCCTCATTCGATTACAAATATGCCCGCTCGTATTGCTTCGGAATGTTGGTCTGCTCTTGTTTCAAAGTGATCGCCGCATGCGTCGCCCAGTACGGGTCTCGTAGCATACCGCGGGCTATCGCCACTAGATCAGCATCTCCGTTGCCGACGACGGCGTTAGCCAACATTGGATCCTCCAACATTCCCACCGCAACAACGGGGACGTTAAGGGCTTCTTTGATTCTTTGGGCGAAAGGCACCTGATAGCCGGGATAGTTACCGGGCTTTCTTTGCCCCGCCGGCCCCTCCCCGCCTGAGGTGACATGGAATACATCCACGCCTGCGTCCCGGTAAACTTCACACAGGCGGATCGCGTGGTCGATGTCATAGCCGCCATCCGCGTATTCGACGGCCGAAATCCGGAAGAATAGCGGCATGTTCACCGGCATCTCCTTTTTCACGGCCTGTATGACCTGAACGCCGAATCGAGTCAGATCTTTCCCATATTCATCGTCCCGCTTGTTGGTTAGTGGGGAGTGGAACTGATGAATCAAATACCCATGAGCCCCGTGAAGCTCGAGCGTATCCACGCCCGCTTGGACGGCGCGTCGCGCCGCGTCGCCGAATAACTGCACAGTCCGCTCGATGTCGTCGGCCGTCATGGCACGAGGCATCCGGTAGCGGGAGCCCGAGAACGCAATCGCCGAAGGGGCGACAGGCACTTTCGCATCCTCAGCCTTGCGGCCGGCGTGGGCGAGTTGAATCCCGATTTTGGCACCGTGGGAATGAACCCCTCCGATGATATTAGCAAATGCCGGAACATGCTCATCTGACCATATCCCTAAGTCATAATCCGTAATGCGGCCGTCCGGTTCCACATCCGTCATTTCCATTATGATCAGACCGACACCCCCGATGGCCCGGCTGAGGTAATGGACATAATGCCACTCACCTGGCTTGCCGTCCTTGGCGGTAACGGAGTTTTGGAGCATGGGCGCCATCACAATGCGGTTCTTAAGGTGCATTCCTTTCACTTGATAAGAGGAAAACAAACGCTGGTCCAAATCGAACACCACCTGTTTAGAATTGTTAGATATCCATATTTATTCCACCTAGCCTCTGAACGTGGTAAAATGAAACGCAACGGAATATGGTTTCATCTTACCGCTGCCTTACGATCTGAAGAAGGACTGCAATAGTGTTCATATTCCTGCTTATTCTTTTACCAACCCTATAACTGGCGAATCTGCTATTGTTAGTATCAGCTTGAGGGGAGTGATCACCAACATGAGTAAGGATCAACGACGAATGGAGATCGGCCAATTTTTGCGATCCCGCAGGCTGCGGCTGACGCCGCAGAGTGTCGGCTTGCAGCATACCGAATTCATCCGACGGAGAACGAAGGGGTTGCGGCGGGAAGAAGTCGCGGCGCTCGCTGGCATCTCGCTGCCTTGGTATACTTCTCTCGAACAAGGTAGGGACATCAATGTTTCCGATCAGGTGCTGGACAGCTTGGCCCGTGTGTTGCGACTCAGCGAAGACGAGCGTAAACATCTTTATCTCCTGGCCAGCCCGTCTCGAATCGCCAACAATCGGAACGACGATCAATTTGCCGTATCGGATTCGCTACAATATTTATTGGACCAGATGCCTTTATGTCCGGCCTATATTTCCGATGGGAAAATGAACGTGCTTGCCTGGAATCGGTTGGCTGTCTCCGTCTTCGGTTCCTTCGAGACGGCTGATAGCCGCGAACGAAATATGATCTGGCGCATGTTCATGCTTCCGTCATACCGTACGATGTTCATAGGCTGGGAAGATCTTGCCGGATCGCTGCTCGGCCATTTCCGAGCCATGTATACCCGTCATATAGAGGATCCCTGGTATGCGGAATTTATTAAAGAGATGACGGAAGGCAGTACCGTGTTTACGGCAATGTGGGAGAACTACGTAATTGGATGCAAGAGCCAGCACCCCCGCGTGATTGAGCATCCAAATGTAGGCTTGCTCAACTTATCGACACATCTCTTCCCTGTTCAAGATAGCTCCTGTCAGTTCCTGAGCGTATTTACGCCCGATTTGCAGGACGGCTCGGCCGGGCGGCTGGCTATATTGGAGGAAGAGTCGCTTTCTAAGGAAACCACAACGGTTTGACAGAAGTTTACCGGCCTATTCGACTGCCGGTAGTTGCAAAGCTCCGATAAAAAACTTGCCGTTATTTATGATACGGTTCTCCGCGCTAGGTGAAACGGCAAGTTTTAAGCCATCCCGTTTAGGATTGCCCTCTCTTTGATCTCGCATCTCTTTTGCAAAAAGAAAAAGTGAATGGATTACTCCAATTGCGCTTTTGGAGTCTCTTGGAGAAAGATCCTCAACAGATTGCTATGGCCAAAAATGTGTTGAGAAAGATTTTTAATAATAAGTGAACCACTGACCACGGCAAGAGCTACCAAGAAATCAATGCAGTAAAAAGACACTGAGATTCTATCCATCAGTGTCTTTTTATTGATACTTTTCCACCAACATCATGTTTCATCGTTGAACTCGGACTAATTCACTTTAGCATTATTCGCTGTAACTGACTTCACTTTCTAGTTGGATGGTTCCAGAGTAGCCGTAATTCCCAGTACAATAAATTGATTCTTGTAATCATTTCAATCAGAGGGTTGTAATTTAAAGCAACTTAATCAGCTCTTCTAGCTCATCAACCAATACTTTTGCAAGTTCAAAATCAGTATCTTTTAAAGCCAATTCTATTTTCATTTCAACTGATTTTTTATTTTGTTCAGTTTCTAAATAGTCTCTATCAAAATGACTAGCATAAATCATCTGTCTAAATTTTCGCATACTCATTTTTCTAATCGTCTTATCGTCAATGATTAATACATAATCCATACCATTTACAACAGAATAGAAATCATGAGATATCATGAGAATCGCACCTTTATAATCTTCAATGGCTTTCTCCAGTGCTATTTGTGTATAGGTGTCTAAATGGCTTGTCGGTTCATCAAGAAGCAATACGTTTGCTTTACTGGCAGAAACTTTAGCCAATTGAAGCATATTTTTTTCTCCACCAGATAAAGATTCTATCTTTTGATTAACGATTTCTCCTTCAAAGCCATAGTTTGAAATATACGATCTAATCTCATCATAAGTTGTAAACCCAGCATCGATGAATTCTTCTAGTATTGTATTAGAATCCTTTAGCATTTCGCCTTGATTCTGAGATAAATAAGCCACTTTAACATCAGCATTTATTTCAATGGAATCATGGTTATTTTTAAAGATATCTCGGAGTAAAGTCGTTTTCCCGGTACCGTTTGGACCGATAATGGCTACTTTATCAGTAGTTTTTATCTCAAAGTTAACATTGTCTAAAAGCAACTCATCAAAGGCAACACTATAATTATTGACATTTACAACAATGGTGTCTTCAATTTCATTATCAATACCAAAATTAATATTCGGTTGCTTAATATCAACAAATGGCGCTTTAACTCTACGCGCTTCCAATCTCTCTTGAAACCTAACTCTGGCTTTTAATGCTCTCCCTCTAGATGCTTCTGAATTATAAGTTGCGATAGCTCTAAGATTATTGATGATGTTGTCGTTTCTCTCAATTTCTTCATTCTCAGCGACTGTGAATTCTTGTAACTCAATTTTTGTTTGAAGTAATGAGAAGTTATACTCAATATATCGCCCATCAAACTCTTGGATCTCCATGTTTTCAAGGTGTATTATTTTGTTGAAACAATGATTCAATAGATATCGATTGTGGGTAACAACTAGCAGTATTCCTTTGTGAGAATTAATAAGATTTTTAAGCGCATTTAGGTTTTCAAAATCTAAAAATACATCGGGTTCATCCATAATCATTAAGTCGGGACTATTAAGCATTTCCTTCATCACTTGAATAAGTTTGAATTCCCCACCACTCAGGTCGGATACTCTAAGATCTTTTAGCTTCATGAGGTTTGCTAGATTTAGTTTCTTATTAATGTTGCTTTCAAAATCATCGCCGCCAATGGAATCAAATGCGTCTAAAGCTAATTGATACTTTTCGAGTAACGGCTCAATATCCGATGATGTTTCCATTTCAGTACAAATAGATTGTATTTCATTTTGTATCTTAATAAATTCTTCTCCGATATAATCAAAAACGGTTGTTTCTTTAGTTCTGTCAAGTTGCGAGAATTGACTTACATAGCCAATTGTGCAAGATTGGTCTATCTCTAACTTGCCCTCGAACAAATATCTTTCTGGATCCAGCAGTATATCAATCAGTGTACTTTTCCCACTGCCACTTGTTCCAATAAAAGCGCAATGCTGTCCCTCTTCTAACGTAAATGAAATGTTTTTATATAGTTCTTTTTGTGGAAATGAGAAGGATAAGTTTTCAACTTTTATCATAGTATTACCTTTCTTTATAACTAAAATACTGACTATTATTAGATGTATTGCAAAACATAGATTTTGAGTTTACCGTTGTTAGAGTAACACTGTTCACAACTAACTTCAATCCATTTGTATACCAGGTTCCATGCTACCTCCTCAACTGTCCTCATAAAAGCGCCGGAATGATATGGTTCACCACAATTTATCTTCAACTAATCTGCCCGTTAGCTGAGAAAAGGCAGCCGATCTCAGGAAGTCAGCTACCTTCAAATGTCTTTCATTGAGCTATCGTGTCCCGTTAGTTGAATCGCTTACGGAATCAGAAGGTTAAACATCCCTTCTCCGACAAAGCTTTCTCCACAGGAGGAAAGCTTGTAGTCTGTTCCGCGGTCCGTCTTTATCTCGTCGATCGACTTACAGAACTCCAAACGCTTCGTAGACGTTCCATATTGATCGTGTGTATTATCGTACATGTGCCTTATCGTCTCTCCGTCAAACGATAGATTATCGAAGATTGGTCCGCCTTCGATCGTATATTTGACAACTTGAATTTCGTCTTTGACACCAACTTTCACATTCGTCACAAACTTCTCCCAAATTTCCAAATTGCTTAGTTTGTTACGTGCATTCACGAAATCCCCGTTGGTTGCAGCTTGCTTGGAGTCGTACCTTATGCCCCAGATAAGGTTATATAAATCACTCGTTGATTCTGCTGTCAGCTTATATCCTGTGCCAGTATCGGAGACGTAGGTATACATGCCGTGCGCATAACGCGCATCGATCCACAGGTGAATTTCCAACTGCTTTCTGCCTTGCTTAATCACGATGTCGTAATCTGGCTGGCTCACATCGAGCCTGCCTTGCATTTTCTCAGCAGACTGAACCGCTTGTGTGAAGACCTCGATCTGCTTCTTTTTTGTAAAAGTACCGTAAGGCACTGCGTTGATGCTTCCGAAGCCAAGCGAGCGGCTCACCACAACTTGATCGCCTGTTCTTGCTACGTCCTGGAGACGCGACTCTGTTACGTGTGAAGAGCTTGATTTCTCAGGGATAGCCTTTCCTTGTTCATTCTCGCAGCTTGCTATAAAAAATAGTAATGCTGCTCCCAAGATGATACTTGTCATTCTCATTAAAAACTCACCCCTCAGTTCCTCCGACGCTGTTATAAAGTGGAAGGTTGCATCTTTGGGAAATGCACTAAACTGCCCGTTAGTTCAATAAAATAAGCAGGCTTAAGCAGCCTGCTCAACAATTTATTCTATTAAACTATCGTGTCCCGTTAGCGTAATAAGAAAAAAATGTTTCCTTATGGATTTGTATCACTGATCGTCGTCAGAAAACCGTTCTGTCCGGCAGTATCAATGAACTGATAAATCGATTGAACTGCTGAATAGGTAAACAAATACCATTGGTTTTCAGTCGCATCATATAACATAACATCGGGATTGCCCTTGGAATGAGATAAAGTATAGAGATCAAATCGTTTAATGCTGTTCCCTTTTTGATCCAAAAAATCAAACTGTCCACTCATGTAATAGTCCCCTGGTGTAAGCTCTATAACACTCGATGTGTACCCAGCAGGGGCATTCACCTTACTTCCTTTGTTGTCAAAAATATGATAAATCGCTTCGTTATAGGCACTCCCACTAATTTGTTTTACTATGCTGCCCATTGTATAGTAAACTTCGTGTTGCAATGCTTTCACTTTCACGCCGTCTAGTACAAATGGGGCAGGTTCAACAGATACTGTCGAATTTCTGAATTCGACGCTACAGTTAAACGTTTCTGCAATAAAGCGAAGCGGAACCATGATGCGATTATTCTTGATATATGGTGTTGCATCGAGTAGTGCGGGCTTACCATTTTTCACCGCTGTATTGCTCTTCAATTTTAAGATTACCTGCATATCGCTTTTTGAGAGCGTAACTTTCGAACCCGACCAGTTGACCTTGGCTCCCAAATTTTCACTGATAAAACGCAAAGGCACCATCGTTCGATTGTTCTTAATTTCGGGCTTCACATCGGAGGCAATAGTAATACCTTCAACTTTAATTTGCATATCTGCCGCGTATGCAGGTGAAGAGATAGATAAAATTAATGCAGCGAAAATTCCTGTGAGAACCTTTTTCATAATATTTTATTCCTTTCTTAGCATATTTTAGCGAATTAATACTATAGACGAGAACTATGAGTAATGTTGCGCAAAACTGCTCGTTAGTTGAGAAAACGCAGCCGATTATTGCGACCGGCTGGCGTAGAGTTTTATGGAGCTATTGTGTCCCGTTAGTTCAATGAACCGTAACATATTTGTCTTACGGTTTTTCTATGCACTTGTACGGCGGAGGCACCCATCCGTTTAACCTAGTCTAATTCAGAAACATATTGAGACAATTCATCATTATATAAAATTAAAGAGTCCTTATTATTTATTTTTAAAGTTGTTTCTGCACCTTCTATCGATGCTGGATCGTAATAGACCTTAGTTATTAAAGGAAGTAGTGTTTTAATGTGTTCTAGTAAAGCCTGATATTTTATATTATCATCTTCAGTAAATTTGAGATTGATTGTATAGCTTGTTTCTATACTTCTCAAAATTGCTAACATGTTTTTTACAATAGGGTTTAATAGACGGTTAGGACTTAATGCAAGATCTACAGTGTCAGCATATGCTTTTATGACTAGTAATTTTTCATTAAATTGTTCTATTACTTCTAGTGTTAGCTCCATTTGACTAGCCTGAATTAGCTTAAAATTATCCTGAATCTTAAACAGAGAGTTTCCAACGACACTTTTTAATGTATTTTTCGATTCGAACTCTGCTTTTCTTAGACCATTAACTGTAATAAAAAAAATGATTAGAATGATGGAAAATACTGTTACCCTTAGTAGTGATATTTTTTTATTCAACATGTCTTTACTCCAATTTTAGTAATAGAAAACTGGACAGTTTTTCTAATGTTGGCGAAATCCCCCTAATAAGAATAATATCATGAGAAAAAATCTAGTTATAAAAAATGCTCCAATTAAACCAATAGAGAGCATTCCTAAAATTTTCAATATTTTTTTCATGGGAGATTTCATCCTCTCTAACTAAGTTACTAGGTACTCTTTTTAGACGGATTCGGATGGAAATTGTTGCTTTATTCTGCCCTTTAGCTTAATAAAAACAAGAGCAGCTGCCGTAGCAAACTGCTCCTCGCTCTGTTCAACTAACGTGTCCCGTTAGTTCAATTACCTTACTCCATGGATTTCGCCAGCTCTACCTTCATTTCCTTAGCTGCATGTTACGCCGGCAGCTTCGTTCTGTTTTGCTATTCAACTAACGTCTCAGATCTCAACACCATGTAAATCCTTTGTTTATTCCTTTTTTATCTTAGCTACATGCTCTGATCTAAGCGCAGGATCAGTAATATTGGAGCTTTGAATTATTTCGTATATATTCTGAACTTCAGTTTCGGTCAACAATGACTTATCTGAAGTAGCCTTAATCCTATTTATCTTACGATTAATAAACTCTGATAGTTCTGTATCATAGACAATTAACTCATTAGATTCAATCTTCCTCAGTTCAGGATCAATACTAAAGCGACATCGCATAGTAAATGAGACCATTGAGATATATAGTAAGTCGGGTAGTTCAGATAACACACGCTCTAGTGCTTTAATATGTCCAAAGTTTTGTTTTAAAGGATTGAACATATTGAATCTATTACTTACCCTCCAATACTTATCAGACCGACCTCCTTTAATTTCTCCGTTGTAGTTCTTGGTTTCAATGACAAATAATCCGTATGCTGATACGATTATATGGTCAATTTGAGAGAAACCTGTACGAGATTTGGGGTTTTTAATCATAATATCAGTTAGGTATTTTGTATCCTTTGGAAGTTGGTCCAGTTGTATATTTATTTTATATTCACCGAGTTCCCCAATTCGAGAGGAATTAATAGTTCGTTCTTTAGGGGCATTCGGTGTTGGGGATTTTCTAGAAGTCTTTTTGGTGTCCTTCGCATTGGATGACTTGAACCACAATAGTATTTTCTTAAACATTTCGTATAATCTCCTCTGTATGCGTTTCACTTATTATGCCAAAACTTTAAGTCTAATTACTTCTTCGGAATATGTGTATTTTGTTGTTAGTTAATAATCCTAACCAACTTACTGGACAAGAAAAGTAGCCGATCTCCTTGACCGGCTGCGTGGTGTCTATATTAAACTAACGTGTCCCGTTAGCATTCCTGTAGATGGATTAATTTCGTCTTTGCAAAAGGAAAAGCGCCTCGGTACGATGGGAGTACGCAACGGGTCATAGCCCTTAAAATCCCATCATCCAGGAGGACGCTCTACTATGAAGTTTAAAGCACAGGAAAAACAAAATCAACTCATTGAAAAGATTACCGCCAAGCACCTCGTCGTCGGGATCGACATCGCCCAGCAAACTCATGTCGCACGTGCGGTGAACTTTCGAGGAATCGCCATTGGGAATCCCCTTTCCTTTTCAAACGATGAAGAAGGATTTCACAATCTCCTTCGGTGGGTACAATCACTCCAAGCCGCACACAGTTTAACCGAAGCCATTATCAGGATGGAACCTACCGGTCACTACTGGCTTAATGTCTCCAGATGGCTCTCTGGGCAGCAATTTGAAGTGGTTCTTGTGAATCCTCATCTCGTGAAAAAGAACAAGGAAAACCGTGACAATACGCCTTCCAAGAGCGACAAAAAATGCACTCGTTATTGCAGATATGGTCAAAAACGGCTATTACTCTTTCATTCGCAGCACGCCTGAGGCCTTTGAAGAGCTGCGTGTTTATCTCTCAAACCGCGACTCTATCGTGACGAGACTCGTAAGCGCTAAAAACCAAATCCATCGTTGGGTTGACGTTGTTTTCCCCGAGTTGCGTCAAGTTTTTAAGAGCCTTATGTGCACCGGTTCGTTGGCCACACTTCGTCTTTTCCCTACACCTGAAGAACTTCGGAAACTACAGCCGCAGGATATCATCGAAGGCTGGAAATCACTGATGAAGCGTCATTCTGGTGAGCGAAAAGCTCGAGCTCTTATCGCTCTTGCTAGTAGCTCTGTGGGTTCTAGACAAGCCACGAATGCCTACAAGCTTCACTTGAAGCAGTTACTTGATGAATACGATCTTGCTTGCCGGCAGCTAAAAATAGTAGAAGCGGAGATTATCGCCGTCTTAGATCGCATACCTTTTGCTAAATCCATGCTTGCTGTCAAAGGGATTAGCGCCATTTCACTCGCTGGAATTCTTGGTGAAGCCGGCGA
>Ga0209025_1005011_pt1 | contig 11059 bp, 9 predicted proteins | sample AraplaMF_Col_mLB_FD_184256 | JGI IMG/M metagenome (GOLD analysis project Ga0209025, IMG submission 184256) | Arabidopsis root microbial communities from the University of North Carolina, USA - plate scrape MF_Col_mLB (SPAdes) (version 2) | ecosystem: Host-associated > Plants > Roots > Endosphere ... | reverse complement strand
GATATATTGTGAAAAGCGCCGATATATTGCAAAGAACGGTCGATAACGGGATTTTTAACATGGATTGGAATCGCGATTTGTCATTATAGATTTCGTAAAGCATATGTGGCACAAGGGAGAGACTTAAATGAACTGAAATTTAAGGCGAAATGGTATCCGTTTGGCCCGCTGTTTACATTAGTATTATGCGTCATCGTTATTATTGGACAAGGAAGTGAATTAGTTTCTGGGGGTACGATTAACTGGTATGGACTGCTCGTATCTTACATTAGTGTGCCAGTGTTTATTATTCTTTGGTTAGGTTATAAATTTATTAAAAAGACGAAGGTTGTTCCGCTACAAGAGTGTGACTTTAGTCGAGATGATTTGTGAGATAAAGCTTAGAAAGGAAAAAGAGTCCTACTCATAAAAAGTTAGGACTCTTTCTCTTTTTTTATTTTCCCTTTTTGCTTTGCCATCTCGCGAAGTAAATACTCAATATGAGCATTTACACTTCGAAATTCGTCGTTTGCCCATTTTTCAATAACTGCGTACAATTCGGGATCGATTCGTAGTGGAAAGCTTTTCTTTTTAGCCATGATTACCTACAACCTTAGTAGAGACTTCCTGTATTAATAACTGGTTGCGCCCCTTTATCGGAAACAATTGCAACTAGTAAGTTATTGACCATATTTGCTTTTCTTTCGTCATCTAACTCAAGTACACCTTCTTCATCTAGCTTTTGAATCGAGTCTTTCGCCATTTGTACGGCACCTTCGACAATTTCTTTTCTTGCAGCTAATACTGCTTTTGCTTGTTGACGTTGAAGCATTGCATGAGCAATTTCAGTTGCGTAAGCTAAGTGCGTTAAACGAGTTTCGATTACTTCTACGCCTGCAATTTCTAAGCGTGCTTCTAATTCTCGTTTTAACTCTTCGGAAATTTCTTCTGAGTTTCCGCGCAATGTAACGATGTTGTCACCTTGGAAATTATCATACGGATATTTCGTTGCTACGTGGCGAATTGCTGTTTCGCTTTGAATTTCTACGAAGGCATCATAATGTTCGACACCAAAGATTGCTTTTGCGGAATCAACGACTTTGTATACAACAACAGCTGCAATTTCAATTGGATTCCCATCGACATCATTTACTTTTAATTTTTGACTATTAAAGTTTTCCACGCGTAGTGAAACCGTTTGGCGAAATGAAAATGGAACCGTTAAAAACAGGCCGCTTTCACGAATGGTTCCTAAATAGTTACCGAAAAATGTAATTACTTTCGCTTGGTTTGGCTGAACAGTGCCAATGCTACTTGCGAGGATTGATGCTAATAAAAAAGAGGGAATACCAATAACAAATAGTTCATTAATAAGACTTAATAAACCAACCCCAACTAAAACTAGAACTGCAAGTAGTCCTAAAAATCCATTGACATGAAATACTTGTTTTTCTTTCATGATCTCGCCTCCTCTTGATATAAAAATGATATCACTTTTATATCAAAGATGGCAATGGGATTTTGTTATAATTTTCGAAAAAAATAAAAATTACATAAATAGAACATTAGTTCTTATTTGTGGTAAAATAAAAGAAAACTTAGCCGCCCACTGCAGCAGCTAAGTTTCTTTGAGAGCATCTTGCATGTTGACAAATGATTCAAAGCGGTTTGGACAGAAGAGCTTTTTCAAGCTCAGCCTCGATTTCCTTATCAGAAGCATCATAACTTCCATGGCTTGTCGCCTCACCTTTGTGAGAAGTATGAGGTGCTTCTTGTTTATTAGACTGTCCATTCTTCATAAAATCCATGCCTGGCATTTTTAAATTAGAGATGTTCATATATTTACTGAGCTTGCATGCTTCTACAATAGGACAGAAACGAATGATGCCTTCTGCGATTCTCATTGCCCCAACCCAAAGCATAATTTTTGACCAAATACACCGTGGTTTTCTTACAAGCTTTGCAGTGCTGCAGCTAAGCAGAACAAAACCAATTGTAATGCGAATAAGAGCATTTATTATGCCGATGTTTTGCTTGACCAAGACATTCACTCCTTTTCATCAGCTTTGAAATAGATTATCCATTTCAAGAGTTATTTTTCCTTGGTTGCTTTTTCTATATACAATCCAACATTTGACGTAAAAAAGATGTTGCATGGAACGTGTGTCAGCACCTTATTTTTTGTTATAATGAAAGAATGTGCAAAGACGATTAGAGAAAAGAAAGGGTGTTTTCATGTACGATATTTCACAGTGGAAACATGTATTTAAACTTGATCCGAATAAGGAGTTAAGTGATGAACATTTAGAGCTTATTTGTGAATCAGGAACGGACGCTGTTATTGTTGGCGGAAGTGACGGAATTACAATTGATAATGTATTACAAATGCTAGTAAGCATTCGTAGATATGCAGTTCCTTGTGTATTAGAAGTTTCAACGCTGGATTCGATTACACCAGGATTCGATTTTTATTACATCCCAAGTGTGTTAAATAGTCAAAAGGTAGAATGGGTAACAGGCCTTCACCATGCGGCATTGAAAGAATTTGGGGATATTATGAACTGGGATGAAATTTTCATGCAAGGATATTGTGTGTTAAACCAAGAAGCGAAAGTAGCAAAGTTAACGGAAGCAAATTGTGAACTATCAGAAGACGATGTGATTGCATATGCGCGTATGGCGGATAAACTTCTTCATTTACCAATCTTCTATTTAGAATACAGCGGTACGTATGGAGATGCGCAGCTTGTAAGAAAAGTGAAAGCTGAGCTGCAAAGTGCAACATTATATTATGGCGGCGGAATTGCAAATGCAGACCAAGCGAAGGAAATGGCACAATATGCGGATACAGTTGTCGTTGGAAATTTAGTTTATGAAGATATAAAGAAAGCTTTAGCAACAGTAAAAGCTGTAAAAGGAGAGTAGGTGACCGAATACATGAGTAAAACAGAAAAATTATTAACAGGATTAAATCCGCAGCAACAAAAAGCTGTGCAAGCAACGTCTGGTCCATTGTTACTTATGGCGGGAGCAGGTAGTGGTAAGACGCGTGTGTTAACGCACCGCATTGCTTATTTACTTGGCGAAAAAGGTGTTGCACCGTGGAATATACTTGCGATTACGTTTACAAATAAAGCGGCGCGTGAAATGCGTGAGCGTATTGATAAACTTGTTGGTCCTGAAGCAGAGGATATTTGGATTTCAACCTTCCACTCTATGTGTGTGCGTATTTTACGACGAGATATTGATCGCATTGGTATTAATCGTAACTTTACGATTTTAGATGCAAGTGATCAATTAACAGTTGTGAAAAAAATTATGAAAGAGCGCAACATTGATCCGAAGAAATTTGAACCGCGTTCTATTCTTGCGGGAATTAGCAATGCGAAAAATGAATTGTTATCTCCAGAAAAATATGCGAAAAAAATTACAATTGCAGATCCATATGAAAAGCTGACGAGCGATGTATATACAGAATACCAAAAGCGTCTTCTTAAAAATAATGCACTTGATTTTGATGATTTAATTATGACGACTATTCAATTATTTGAACGTGTGCCAGAAGTGCTTGAGTTTTATCAGCGTAAATTCCAATATATTCATGTTGATGAGTATCAAGATACAAACCGTGCTCAGTACATTCTTGTTAATCAATTAGCAGCACGTTTTAAAAATCTTTGTGTAGTTGGTGACTCGGATCAATCGATTTATCGTTGGCGCGGAGCGGATATTTCAAATATCTTGTCATTTGAAAAGGATTATGACAATGCACAGGTTATTTTATTAGAACAAAACTACCGTTCATCAAAAAATATTTTACATGCGGCGAATGCGGTTATTGAAAATAATGCAAATCGTAAACCGAAGAAGTTATGGACGGATAATCAAGTGGGAAGTAAAATTTCTTATTACCGCGCTGCAACTGAAAAAGATGAAGCATTTTTTATTGCGAAAAAGATTCGTGATGAAATTCAAATGGGAAATCGAAAGTATACAGATTTTGCAGTACTATATCGTACGAATGCCCAGTCCCGTATGGTCGAGGAGATTTTCTTGAAATCAAATATTCCATACAAAATCGTTGGCGGTATTAAGTTCTATGACCGCAAAGAGATTAAAGATATGTTGGCGTATTTGCGTTTAATTGCAAACCCGGACGATGAAATTAGCTTTGCACGTATTATTAATGTGCCAAAACGTGGTGTCGGAGCAACATCTATTGATAAAATTATTAATTATGGTGTGCAAAATGGTCTTTCATTAACAGCTGTATTAGACGAAATTGAGCATGTCGGTGTAAGTGCAAAAATTGCAAAGACAGTAGCAGAATTTGCAAAACAGCTTCATAATTGGGTAAACATGCAAGAATATTTATCAGTAACAGAACTTGTAGAAGAAGTGCTAGAAAAAACAGGTTACCGTGATGCGCTGAAAAATGAACGTACGTTAGAATCAGAGGGTCGTTTAGAAAACTTAGATGAATTTTTATCTGTTACACAAACGTTTGAATCACAAAGTGAAGACAAAAGTCTTGTTGCGTTCTTAACCGATTTAGCACTTGTTGCTGACATTGATCGTGTAGATGAAGATCCAACTGCTGGTGAAGAAGTCATTTTAATGACGATGCACTCTGCAAAAGGATTAGAATTCCCTGTCGTTTTCATTTTGGGATTAGAAGAAGGGATTTTCCCGCATAATCGTTCTTTAATGGAAGAGGATGAAATGCAAGAAGAACGTCGTTTAGCCTATGTAGGGATCACTCGTGCCGAAGAAGAGCTGTACGTAACGAATGCTCAAATGCGAACGATATTTGGTAGAACGAGCATGAATAAAGAATCACGCTTCATCTCGGAAATTCCTGAGGAGCTTATTGAAATACTTCATGAAGTAAAACCAAAGCGCGAAACTTTTAGTGCAAAATCTAAGCCTACAACTCCAACAACAGTTCGTGCCCGTTCAGCGGTTATTCGTCCAGCTACGAAAACAACAGGCGGTGAGCAAATTGGCTGGTCAGTTGGCGATAAAGCATCCCATCAAAAATGGGGGATTGGCACTGTTGTGAGTGTGAAAGGTGAAGGCGATGGAAAAGAATTAGACATCGCGTTCCCAAGTCCAATTGGCATTAAACGATTAATGGCTAAATTTGCGCCAGTGACGAAAGTGTAAGAAAGGAATGAGGTCATGTCGAAAGAAGCAGCACAAAAGCGTATTGAAGAGCTTCATGACATTTTAAATAAACTTAATTATGAGTATCACGTGCTAGATCATCCATCTGTATCAGATGCAGAGTATGATCGTCATATGCAAGAGTTAATTAAATTAGAAACAGAACATCCGGAATTTTTTACAGAAGACTCGCCAACCGTTCGTGTTGGCGGAGAGATTCTTGATATTTTTGAGAAAGTAACACATAAATCCCCGATGTTAAGTTTAGGGAATGCTTTTAATGAAGGTGATTTACGTGATTTTGATCGCAAGGTACGTCAAGGAATTGACGATCAAAATGTAAGATATGTGTGCGAATTAAAAATTGACGGACTGGCGGTTTCCCTTCATTATGAAAAAGGACGCTTCATTCAAGGAGCAACTCGTGGTGATGGTACAACGGGTGAGGATATTACGCAAAATTTAAAAACGATTAAAGCGATTCCCCTGCGTTTAACAGAAGAAATGACGCTAGAAGCGCGCGGAGAAGCGTACATGCCGAAACGTTCATTTGTGAAATTAAATGAAGAAAAAGAGCAGAACGGAGAAGCAGTCTTTGCGAATCCACGAAATGCAGCTGCGGGTTCATTGCGTCAATTAGATCCAAAAATTGCAGCGAAGCGTAATTTATCTTTATTTGTATATGGGCTTACTGATTTAGAAGGAAAGACGATCGCATCGCATAGTGAATCGTTAAACCTTTTAGGAGAGCTTGGATTTAAAACAAACCCGAATCGCCGAGTTTGCGAAACAATTGATGAAGTCATTGATTACGTGCAAGAGTGGCAAGAAAAACGTCCGCATCTTGATTACGAAATTGATGGTATTGTTATTAAAGTAGACGATGTATCACTTCAAGAAAGCTTAGGAACAACAGCAAAAAGTCCAAGATGGGCCATTGCATATAAATTCCCAGCTGAAGAAGTTGTTACAAAACTGACGGGTATTGAACTAAGCGTTGGACGTACAGGTGTTGTAACTCCAACTGCTGAGTTAGAACCAGTACGCGTGGCAGGAACGATTGTCCGCCGTGCTTCCTTACACAACGAAGATTTAATTCGTGAAAAGGATATTCGCATCGGTGATTATGTTGTTGTAAAGAAAGCGGGAGACATCATTCCTGAAGTTGTAAATGTGATTGTAGACCGCCGTACAGGTGAAGAAGAAGAATTTTATATGCCAACGCATTGCCCAGCATGTGAGAGTGAACTTGTTCGTTTAGAAGAAGAGGTTGCTCTTCGGTGTATTAATCCAGCATGTCCTGCACAAATTCGAGAAGGATTAATTCACTTTGTATCACGTAATGCAATGAATATTGACGGATTAGGCGAACGGGTAATTACGCAGTTGTTTGATGCAGATTATATTCGTACATTTGCAGATCTTTATACATTAACGAAAGAACAGTTATTACAACTAGAACGTTTTGGAGAAAAATCTGCTTCAAATTTAGTACAAGCGATTGAAGCTTCCAAAGATAATTCATTAGAGCGTTTATTGTTCGGTCTTGGTATTCGTCACGTTGGAGCAAAGGCCGCTCGTACGTTAGCGGAACATTATGAAACGATGGATCACATCGTGAACGCTACAGAAGAAGAGCTGACAACTATTAATGAGATTGGTGAAAAAATGACGCAATCGATCGTTACGTATTTTGATAATGAAGATGTACAAGAACTATTACAACAATTTAAGTCATATGGTGTAAACATGACTTATAAAGGGATAAAACGAGCAGATTTAGAAAACATCGAGTCTTATTTTGCAGGAAAAACGGTTGTGTTAACAGGAAAGCTAGAAGTGATGGGCCGAAGTGAAGCGAAAAAGAAAATTGAGGCGCTTGGCGGGAAAGTCACAGGCAGTGTAAGTAAAAGTACAGACTTAGTCGTTGCAGGAGAAGCTGCTGGTTCTAAGTTAGCGCAAGCACAAAAACATAACGTTGAGATTTGGGATGAAGCGAGGTTCTTACAAGAGCTCAATAATTAAGAGGTGCAAAGTTACCATGAAAAAAGTGATATTAGCAGCGTTAAGCCTTGGATTACTTCTTAGTGGATGTAGTATAGGGCCAAAAAAAGAACAAAAAATTGTAGAAAAAGGGAATTCGAAAGATAAATCAATTATTTCGAAATACTCGATTTCTGATGATTATTATAAAACGGCAGTTCCATTTGAAAAAGGATCGGCACGAGGGTTAGCTGTGAAAGGACTAAATAGCCGTTTAGATGTTGATGAATTTGAAACAGGATTAATGCGCATTGCGCAAGAATCATATAGTACGAAAGATTATATATTTCAAGGTGGAAAGTATTTAGATAAAGATACGATACAAGCATTGATTGAGAGAAAACGTACACCTGAGCAGCAAAGTAATTTAGAAAAAGTGTTGAAGAAGAGGTTACCGAATGGTTTAAATCCAGAACTACCACCAGGAGAACCGGAAACACTAGAAGCAAGAAATCAAAAGAGTCCAATGTATTTATCGCAAATTTTAGAACAAGATTACTTGAAAATAAAAGATGAGAATCAAGCAGAATTAGGCGGAATTGTTATTGGTCTTGCGATGAATTCCGTTCATTATTTTACAGAACAACACGGCTATCCGCGTGAACAAAAAATTGATGATAAAACATTGCTAGAAGAAGGGAAAAAAATGGCGCAAGAAATCCTGCCACTTCTACGCAAGAAAGATGAATTGAAAAATGTTCCAATTACTTTTGCAATCTACAAGCAGGAATCGAAATCTTCACTTGTACCAGGTTCTTTCTTATCGTATTCAAAAGTTGATAAAGGCAGCGATAAAGTAGAAGATTGGAAAGCGTTAGACGAAAAGTATTATTTATTCCCTTCTAATGACGCAGAAACGAATTATCGTGACGATGCAACAAATGTAAAGAACTTCAATGCGAAAATAGCGGAGTATTTTACAGGTGATTATACTGCAGTTGTAGGCAGAGGATTTTATAAAGACGGTCAATTAAAAGAATTGAAGCTTGAAATTCCAGTTCAGTTTAGTGGAAAGGCAGAGGTCATTGGATTTACACAATACGTAACCGGGGCTGTTATGGATTTCCCTAATTATATTAAAGTACAAGTTACAATTAAATCTGTAGACCGTCCAGAAGCAATTATTATTCGCGACGTGAAACAAGATAAGCCATTTGTTCAAGTGTTAGATTAAGAAAAGTCGTTCCTTTTATGAGGAACGGCTTTTTGTCTATAAATCCATTGTATATAAGGCACTGCTATGTAAAACATAACGTGATTTGCGCTCGCTTTTTAAACATGGCATGTGGCAGAAAATAGGCCCTAACCGCTTCTATACATGGCCAGTCGCTCTCGCCCACCTAAAAGAAAGGTGTTTTTATTATTTGTATAGTGAAAATTTTGTTATAATTTTTAATGTTGTTATATAAAAAGGGGATCGAGGGAAAGTACAGATGGAAGATTTAAGTTTGCAGGTCATTATACTACTTATTGCTTTTGGTTTTTTAGCATCATTTATTGATTCTATTGTTGGAGGAGGCGGCTTAATTTCGCTTCCGGCACTTATGTTTATAGGTTTACCGCCAGCTTCAGCAATCGCAACAAATAAGTTGGCGGCAACAATGGGTTCATTTACGAGTACAATGTATTTTATTCGTTCTAAAAAAGTAGATTTTCGCATTGTAGGGAAACTCATTCCATTCACAATCGTTGGGGCAGTTGCAGGTGCATTTGTTGTAAAGTTCATTCCACCGGATGTGATGCGTCCTCTTGTATTAGTTTTACTCGTATTAATTGCTATTTATATTATTGTAAAAAAAGATTGGGGTAGTGTATCTACTTATAAAAAAATGACGAAGGGAAAAACATTTTTATTTTATCTAGTCATTTTGATTATTGGATTTTATGATGGTTTTTTTGGACCAGGCACAGGTTCATTTTTAATTTTTGCATTTTTATTAATTGGTTTGGATTTTATCCGCGCGGCTGCCGCAGGTCGAATTTTAAATTTTGTTAGCAATATTGTATCGTTGATTACATTTTTATTTTTAGGTGCAATTCAATTTAAATATGGCTTAATTATGGGTGTATCTATGGTTGCAGGTGCATATTTCGGTTCGAGATTTGCTGTTGAAAAGGGTGTAGGATATGTGCGTATTTTATTTTTGGCAGTAACAATTTTATTAATTGGAAAGAATTTTTGGGAATATATCCATATTTCATAACATGATGCATATGCATCATGTTGTTTTTTTATTTATTATATTTAAAAAATTTTTTAATTTTAAAAATATAAGTCTAAGAATATTTGAACAAATCGAAATTATCGTGTAGAATAATATTGTATTTAATGTAAACGTTTTTTTCTAAGGGGAGGCTAAAATAATGGTAGTAGCATACAAACATGAGCCATTTACAGATTTTACAGTAGAGGCAAATAAAGTTGCATTTGAAGAAGGTTTAAAGAAAGTAGAATCTTATCTTGGACAAGACTATCCATTAATTATTGGGGGAGAAAAGATCACTACAGACGATAAAATCGTTTCTGTAAATCCTGCAAATAAAGAAGAAGTCGTTGGCCGCGTTTCAAAAGCAAGTCGTGAATTAGCAGAGAAAGCAATGCAAGTAGCGGATGAAACATTCCAAACTTGGAGAAAAACGAAACCAGAAATGCGCGCAGACATTTTATTCCGCGCAGCTGCAATCGTTCGCCGCAGAAAACATGAGTTTTCCGCAATTCTTGTAAAAGAAGCAGGTAAGCCATGGAATGAGGCAGATGCTGATACAGCAGAAGCAATTGACTTCATGGAGTACTATGGTCGTCAAATGTTGAAATTAAAAGATGGCATTCCGGTAGAAAGCCGTCCAATTGAATATAATCGTTTTTCTTACATTCCATTAGGAGTAGGTGTTATTATTTCTCCTTGGAACTTCCCATTCGCTATTATGGCTGGTATGACAACAGCTGCATTAGTGTCTGGTAACACTGTATTATTAAAACCAGCTAGTACAACACCTGTAGTAGCGGCGAAGTTTATGGAAGTATTAGAAGAAGCTGGCTTACCAGCAGGCGTAGTAAACTTCATTCCTGGTAACGGTTCTGAAGTTGGTGACTACTTAGTAGATCATCCTCGTACACGCTTCATCAGCTTCACTGGATCACGCGATGTTGGTATTCGTATTTACGAACGCGCAGCAAAAGTAAATCCAGGACAAATTTGGTTAAAACGCGTTATCGCTGAAATGGGCGGTAAAGATACAATTGTTGTTGATAAAGAAGCAGATCTTGAATTAGCAGCAAAATCTATCGTTGCATCTGCATTTGGATTCTCAGGACAAAAATGTTCTGCATGTTCTCGCGCAGTAATCCATGAAGATGTATACGATCACGTATTAAACCGTGCAATTGAATTAACAAATGAATTAACAGTAGGAAACCCAGCTGAAAAAGGCATAAACATGGGACCTGTTAACGACCAAGCTGCATTTGATAAAGTAATGAGCTACGTTGCGATTGGTAAAGAAGAAGGTAAACTTGTAGCGGGCGGTGAAGGTGATGATTCTCAAGGTTGGTTCATTAAACCAACAATCATTGCTGACGTTGCAGAAGATGCTCGTCTTATGAAAGAAGAAATCTTCGGACCAGTTGTAGCATTCTGCAAAGCAAAAGACTTTGATCATGCACTTGCAATTGCAAACAATACAGAATACGGTTTAACAGGAGCAGTTGTTACGAATAACCGTGAACATATTGAAAAAGCACGTGAAGACTTCCACGTTGGTAACTTATACTTTAACCGTGGATGTACTGGTGCAATCGTAGGTTACCAACCATTCGGTGGCTTTAACATGTCTGGTACAGACTCTAAAGCTGGTGGCCCTGACTACTTAG
>Ga0209025_1005006_pt1 | contig 11068 bp, 8 predicted proteins | sample AraplaMF_Col_mLB_FD_184256 | JGI IMG/M metagenome (GOLD analysis project Ga0209025, IMG submission 184256) | Arabidopsis root microbial communities from the University of North Carolina, USA - plate scrape MF_Col_mLB (SPAdes) (version 2) | ecosystem: Host-associated > Plants > Roots > Endosphere ... | reverse complement strand
ATAAAGATAACGCGAAAAAAATTAACAACATCATTAAAGAAATGAAATTAAAAGTAAAAACACAAGTACAAGATGACCAAGTACGTGTTACAGCGAAAAGCCGTGATGACTTACAAGCAGTTATCGCTGCAGTTCGCAGTGCTGATTTACCGATTGACGTACAATTCATTAACTACCGTTAAAAAGAAAAACATCCTCTGCACAGAGGATGTTTTTCTTTTTAACGGTAGGGAAACTCACAATCGGATAGTTTGCATAAAGTGAAACTTTAATCAGTGGGGTTTTCTTCACCCCAACTGATTATTAGCCCCCACCTAACTTCTTTGCTTTCGCTGAATTTTAAGGTGGAGGGATAAATCAAGGAAGCCCTTTTGAAAATCGATACAAACTCCCCCTCCCGGCTCAAATGTAACAAATTATGAGTATAAGAATATTTTCCACCCTTTCATGTAATGTACAATGAGTAAGGAATTTGTTTTATGAAAAATATTCATTAAAAAAGAGTTAGAAGTGGTTATTTGAAAAAATTAATACTATGGTTTTTATTAACTACATTCTGTCTACATATTGCAGGATGTTCTAATAATATGACTACAATCAAGGATAAATCTAAAACTTCAACACCAGCGAAGTGCAAACACATCAACAAAGCTTGGTATAAGAAACATATGTAATGCGATAATCGCATTAACTTAATTTTAATACTATATAGACGGAAATATAAATTATTAACAAGGATACAAACTTCAAAAAAAAAAAAAAAAAAAAAAAAAAAACGGTTTTAGAATCAAGTTTATAGAAAATAATAAGATGTTTATAAGCGTAAAACCTACGGGAATTTCCCCTGTAGGTTTTGTTCTATGTATAAGGAATTTTTAAGGATTTATAGATGTTTTTTTAAATATTTTTCTTTAATCCTTTTTATATAATGCTCTTTTTCTGTTAGTTCAAATATAAATAATGCTTTTTTCATGTTATCAACAACATCTTCTTCATTATGTTCTTTAATCCTTAATAAATTCCAGCCCTTTAAATAGTATAGTTCACCTAATAGGTATAACGTGTTTAGATTAATAGCTAATTTGATGCCCTTATCAAGGTATTTCATTGCCTCTTCATGTTGATATGCCTGACCTAAACAGTTCGCTAAATTAAAAATGATTTTTAATTTAATTTCTCTATCTCTAGGAAAATCTAACTTATTAAAGTTAGTTAAACATTTTCTTAATATATCAATACTTTTTTCATACTCTTTATTTTCCGCATAAAATATGGACATTGTCTGCATAATATCTATTTCTCTTTCTGATAAAAAATCAGCATTGGTTAACGTTAGTTTTAATGCATTATTTAAAAGATCTAGAGCCGTTTTTGTTGATCTATTCACCATAAATATAGCAATTGCTTCATGCCATAGTAGAAATTGTTTATCTTCTTTTGTCTGGAAAGCATTTTCATCTTTTTCTTTTTTTACTATCTCATAAAGTTCTGTATATTGTTTTTGCTTTATGCAATCTCTTATTACACATTTTACATTTTCTACATATTTCAATCTTTTATTTTGAGTTAGTGCAAATATATTATTCGGATCAATACCAAGTCTTTCAGATAGTTGATATAACAATATACTCGATGGAAAAATCATACCTTTTTCTATTTTGCTAATTTGACTTTGTGAACATATTCCATGACACAATTCAGATTGTGATATATTCTTTTTCACTCTAAGTTCTTTAATGGTAATACCCAAATCGTAAAATTCCATTTTTCCTCCTCAAATGTGTAACCCTTAATGAGTATAAGACTATTTTTCATCCTTTAATGTAATGTAAAATTCGTATAGTTGCAATTATTGTTTGTTCTTACAGACTTTTCACTTCTTTACTCAGCTGCATTTCGAAGTGAGAGTCTTACTTCATAGAAAAACAGACTAGGGAGAAAGTTGTCTCCTTAGCCTGGGAATACCTCTCATTATAGGCCTTTTCACACTTATTAAGAGCTACTCATTTCCGTCTCTTTTTAACCGCAAGTAAAAACGCAATAAACAATACGTTCACACCAACGATTAAAGAGATAAATAGCCAATTCACACCTGTTTCCCCGTTAACTTTATACACATTTGACTCTTCACGCTTTAAAACAAGATAAAAATTTCCGTTTTCTTTTCTTATAATTTCATCCTCTAACAATCCTCGTAACTCTTGTTTTTCACCAATTGCACTTACAGGTAAAGCAACTTTTTGTGTTTCTTTTGTATTATTAATCGCTACTATTGTCACTTCATCTTTATACTTTCTCTTTAGTACACTCATTCCATCTTTATCGTACAGAAGCTCAAACGTACCGCGTCGTAGAGATGGTCTCGCTTGTCTAAGCTCACCGAGTTTCGTTATGTGCTGCATAAATTTTTCATCTGATTTGAAATCCATTAGTCGTCTATTATCCGGGATATCCCCTCCATCTAATGCAATTTCAGTTCCGTAATAAAAATTCGGAATACCTGGTGATGTTAATAAATATGTAAGGGCTAGTTTCAAGCGAGATGGTGGATAGTTCATATTCTCTTTTGCAATACGAGCAAATCTTTTCGTATCTTGATTATCTAAAAATGTAGTGGATTCCCCGTCTTTTTTACTCATATCATATAAAGCTTTCACCGATACGTCCGCTTTAGAAAACGCTCCTACTATTTTTTCGTTGTATTCACTATCTTCTTTTGTCATAATACGAAAATCTTTCTTTATCGCTTGCATATCTTTTTGCACGTCATCCCAGAAAGAACGCGACTTTTTTTCACTATGTATTACATAACTTGCATCTAAATCGACTTCTTTGATCCACCATTTCATCGCGTCGATGACTTGTTGTTCGTTCTCTCCAAGCGGAAATTGAAGTACAATTTTCATTCCTTTTGCGTGAGCAGCTTGTACAAGTTCTTTCACATCATTTTCTGTTCCGAAATGTTCATTTACCTTTTGAAAATTGTGCACGTCTAATCCATCGTAATTTCCACTTTCAAAAAGCGGAGAAAGCATAACAGTGGTAAATCCCATTTCTTTTATGTAATCCAGTCTTTTTATAATCCCTCTTATATCTCCGCCTTGATATCCTTCTAAATTACCAACTTCTAACTGTTTGTCATTTTTCGGTTCTCCATTATTAAAGCGATCAATCATAATGGAATATATAACTTCGTCTCGCCACTCTCTTTTTTCATCTGCAAACGTATGTATTGGTACAAATAAAACGACAGCTAAACAAAAATAAATGAACAGTTTCCTAGTATGTATTTTCCCCACACGCATCCCCCATGTTTTTTAATTGTAAGAATATTATACCAATTATCCAAACGAATCGCATACGTTGATTTCATTCTTCTCAAATTATCTCATGTTAGTTTTTCTAACACAAACCAAAAAGTTTTCTGAATTTTTAGTTGATTTTTCTTTTTATTTCGAATATGATATGAAACATAACAAATTAATGTTATATTTTCTAACATTATAGGAGGAGAGAGAATGAATACGGGAGATACTGTTTTTATGTTTGTATCAACAGTAATGGTCATGTTAATGACACCAGGATTGGCACTTTTTTATGGGGGCATGGTTCGCAGTAAAAACGTACTTAGTACGACAATGCATAGTTATAGCGCAATGGCTATCGTTTCGATTCAATGGATTGTAATTGGTTATTCTTTATCATTCGGACCAGATTGGCACGGACTTATCGGCACACTCGATTGGTTCGGTTTAAACGGAGTTACCTACGCACCAAATCCAGACTACTCATCTACTATTCCTCACAATTTATTTATGATGTTCCAGCTTATGTTTGCTATTTTAACTCCCGCTTTAATTTCAGGTGCATTCGCCGAAAGAATGCGATTTTCAGCTTTCCTTATTTTTATCCTTCTATGGACAACAATCGTTTACAATCCTGTAGCTCATTGGGTATGGGGCGTTGGTGGGTGGCTAAGAGAGCTTGGCGCGTTAGACTTCGCTGGTGGTAATGTCGTTCATATTACATCTGGCGTCGCTGGCCTTGTATTAGCTATTTTCCTAGGGAAACGAAAAAACATAAACGGTTCTTCTCCTCACCATTTACCATTTACGATGTTAGGCGCAGGTTTACTATGGTTCGGCTGGTTCGGTTTTAACGTCGGTAGCGCATTATCTTTAAATGATGTAGCTTTAACTGCATTTATTAACACAAATATAGCCGCCGCTGCCTCCGCATTAACTTGGATGCTTTCAGAATGGTTCTTTCAATCAAAACCGACTGCGATGGGAGCTGCTTGCGGAGTCGTTTCCGGTTTAGTCGCTATTACACCAGCTTGCGGGTTCGTTACACCTTTCTCCGCTCTTCTTATCGGAGCGATCGGCGGCGTATTATGCTTCGGAGCAGTCTTTTTCTTAAAAACAAAATTTGGATACGACGACACACTCGATGCATTCGGATGCCACGGCATCGGCGGAACTTGGGGCGGCATTGCGACAGGACTATTTGCAACTACTACTGTAAACAGCGATGGTGCGAACGGATTATTTTACGGAAACGCCGCTTTACTGTCCAAACAACTTGTAGCAATCGGCGCAACATATGCATTCACGATCATCATGACGTATGCCATTATTAAAGCGATTAACTTCTTCCTCCCCGTTCGGGTAGATGAGCACGAAGAACATATGGGCCTTGATATTTCGATGCATGGGGAGAAAGCTTATGAATATACGGAGCGAGTGAACTAAAAAAGAGATGCAATCTATCGGTAATAGATTGCATCTCTTTTTATTGTAGTTGCTGGCACTGTATATTCCATCTAGTATTTTAGTGAATATATCAGTGATCCTTCGGATATATCGACGTTTCGACACGATATATTGATTTACCAACAAATTCCGAATGACGAAACAGAAAAATACCCCGGCATAACTTACGAATCACCATACTTACTTTTATTCAAACTTAATATAATAAGAAACGCAATTGCTATCACAGCTAAAAAACGAACCGGATTAAACGGTGTTCCTACCGTTTCATTAAAACGATGATAAATAAAGGGAATCATCTCAAGCACCATTAGCCCCATCGCTATTTTAAATGTCTCAGCCATCGCTTTATTTTTTATAAACGTAGCACGCTCATCACCTTGTTTTCCAATGGCTATAAACATTTTTATAATAGCAAATACTACAAATAAAAAGACACTTAGGGCAATAATAAAAATCAAAACATCCATCAAAATACACCTCTTATATGTAAAACTTATTTGACAAGAGTATAGCATCTTTCGCCTCGTATGTAAAACATATTTTACACATAAAAAAGACGACCGTTTCACAGTCGTCTTTTCCTATTTATTTAGGAGCATTTCCCACATATTGCGTAATATCAACATTTAACGCTTGTGCTAAACGCATTCCATACTCTTGATCTGCACGGAAGAAGTTACAAACGGCTAATAATTTCGTGCGTTCATTTACGTCTTTTAAGTCATTTGTTAAGTTTGCAATTAAGTTGTCTTGCTCTTCTTTAGAGAATGAACGGTAACGCTCACCCGCTTGTTTGAAGTCATTTGGTTTGTCAATTTTTTCACGAGATACGTAACCTTCTACTTTCATAGTTGAATCGCGGTAAGCTGGGTCTTCAACTGGATTTTCAGCATGACGGCTCGGTTCGTAGTTGATTGTAGATGGGTTTTGATTGATTTGCATTGCCCCATCACGTTGTTGATTATGAACAGCTGCGTATGGGCAGTTTACAGGAATTTGTAGATAGTTTGCACCAAGACGGTAACGCTGCGTATCTGGGTAAGAGAATAAACGACCTTGTAATAATTTATCTTCAGATGGTTCAATACCATTTACAGTTGCACTTGGAGAGAACGCCACTTGTTCTACTTCTGCAAAGAAGTTTTTCGGATTACGATTTAATGTCATTGTTCCTACTTCAATTAATGGGAAGCGATCTTCAGGCCACACTTTCGTTGAATCTAATGGATCGAAATCTAAAGAATCTGTTTCTTCTAGTTGCATCACTTGTACGTGTAAATCCCACTTCGGATAATTTCCTTTTTCGATTGCATCGAACAAGTCACGAGTTGCATGGTTGAAGTCTTTTCCTTGTACTTCTTGCACTTCTTTTGCATTTAAGTTACGTACACCTTGCTGTGGTTTCCAGTGATATTTAATGTAGACAATTTTACCTTCTGCATTAATCCATTTAAATGAATGGACACCGAAACCTTCCATTTCGCGATAGCTTGCTGGTGTACCGTAATCAGAGAACACCCATGTCATCATATGTGTAGATTCTGGACTTAACGTCATGAAATCCCAGTAACGATCTGGCGTTTGAATATTTGTATCCGGTGCTGGTTTTAAAGAATGCACCATATCAGGGAATTTAATTGCATCACGAATGAAGAAGACTGGTAAATGATTACCTACGATATCGTAATTTCCTTCTTCTGTATAAAATTTAACAGCGAACCCGCGTGGGTCACGAGCTGTTTCGGGAGAACCTTGACCATGAATAACCGTTGAGAAACGAACAAATACAGGCGTTTCAGTTCCTTCATTTTGTAAAAATGCTGCTTTCGTATATTGCTTCATGCTGTTTTTCGTTACAAATACACCGTGTGCACCTGCACCACGTGCATGCACAACACGCTCTGGAATACGTTCACGATCAAAGTGCGCAAGTTTTTCTACTAAATGATAGTCTTCTAATAATACCGGTCCACGGCGACCAGCTGTACGAGAGTTTTGGTTGTCTCCAACTGGAGCACCTTGGTTTGTTGTTAAGCGATTATTTGGATTCATTTAGGGGGATCCTCCTCTTTACTTCACAGTAATTATTATTTATTTAAAATTATTATAAACTAATTATTATTCAAAACTAAGTTCTTGTCAACTATTTCCTTCATTTTTTTGGAAACAATTTCAGCTAAGCAATCGATAAATACAGCTTGTGAATTTGGCATATTTGGTCTAAAATATGCGGCATTTAATTCATCAGTTACAACTTTACACTCATAATCGTTGTCATATAAAACTTCTAAATGCTCTGCGACAAACCCAACTGGGCAATATACGAAAGATACATATCCATGCTCTTCAAATAAATCTCTCGTTAAATCTTGCACATCCGGTCCAATCCATGGATCAGGCGTATTTCCAGCGCTTTGCCAACCAATTGTATAGTTTTGAATATCGGCAGCCTCCGCAATTAAATCTGCTGTATGCTGCAATTGCTCCACATACGGGTCCCCTGCCGCAATAATTTTCTCTGGCAAACTATGCGCTGAAAAAATTACGACCGCTTTCTCTTTATCTTCAATCTTTGTAAATGTTTCTTTTATTTGATCTGCCCAATAGGAAATAAATTTCGGTTCATCGTACCATTGTTCAATTGGTTCAATAACAGGACCACCGATTTCTTTTGAAAGACGAATCGCACGGTCATTATACGCTTTAATGCTAAATGTAGAATAGTGCGGCGCTAATACGATACTAATCGCCTGCTCAATTCCATCGCGCTTCATCTCTTCTACTGCATCTTCTATAAATGGAGCAATATGTTTTAAGCCTAAGTAGCAAGTAAATTCATACTCTGTAAATATATTATTCATAGAATCTGTTAATTTATGCGCTTGCTCTTTCGTAATTTTTGCAAGTGGTGAAATTCCACCAATCGCTTTATAGCGCCCGATTAAGTCTTGAAGTGCTTCTTCGGAAGGTTTACGACCGTGGCGAATATGTGTGTAGTACGCTTCTACGTCATCTAATGATTCTGGCGTTCCATACGCCATTACGAGTAAACCTATTTTTTTCTTTGTCATCTATATAACACCTCAATTTTGTAAATGAGAATCTTTTTCAAGAACATTTGTTTCCAATTATAACAACTAATAATAAGTACGTCAAAATAATTATTCTAAATAAATATTTTTTCTAATATGATTTTTAATTTTATTTGACAATTTATTTAATAAAAAGCGACTTACATAAAAGTAAGTCGCTTTTCTTCTATTCTTTAATATTTACCCCATATTCTTTAAACCAAACATGAATTTGCGCTAAATGAGCTAAAAGTTGAGGGCCTGTCATTAATTGACCGAACCAAGGTGATTGAAATGCACTACCGCCTGACTCAATTAATCCGCTCAGCTGCTCTTTATCAAATAGTTCGTGTAAAATTGAACCTTTATCCGTTAATAAATCTTGTAGCCATACTGTGACTGCTTTCGTATAGTGCGGATTATGCGTTTTCGGATACGGACTCTTCTTTCTATATAAGATGTCATTTGGAAGTAATCCTTCTAACGCTTTACGCAATAGACCTTTTTCGCGGTTTTTATACATTTTCATTTCCCAAGGAATATTCCACGCATATTCGACAAGTCGGTGATCCGCAAACGGAACACGCACTTCTAAGCTTGCGCCCATGCTCATACGGTCTTTTCTGTCTAATAATGTTGTCATAAACCATACCATGTTCAAGTAAAATAATTGTCGTCTCTTTGCTTCAATTGGGCTTTCTCCCTCTAAAACAGGAACTTCTTGAATGGATTCTTCATAGCGCTGCTGTACATATTGTTGTAAGTTTAATTTATTTCTCCATTCTTTCTTTAGCAGTTGTTCACGTGCTTCTGTAGAACGCATCCACGGAAACGCACTCGATTGTAAATCATCTTCTCTATAAAACCACGGATAACCACCAAATATTTCGTCTGCACATTCCCCAGATAAACCGACGACAAAATCTCGTTTAATTTCACGGCAAAACCATAATAATGACGAATCAATATCTGCCATACCAGGCAAATCACGAACGAGTACAGCTTCTGTTAAATACTGCGCTAATTGTTCATTTGAAATGACGCAGCGATGGTGAATCGTTTCAAACGTATCCGTCATCAAATGAATAAATGGTGCATCTGAATTTGGCTGGAATGCATTCGCTTTAAAGTATTTGTCATTATCTTCATAATCAACAGAGTATGTGTGTAATTGCCCTTTTCCTGACCGTGCGTATTCTTTCGCGGCAATTGCTGTAATCGCGCTCGAATCTACACCACCTGATAGAAAAGTGCACAGTGGTACATCAGAAACGAGCTGCCTTGTAATCGCATCTTGTAATAAAAAGCGTGTTTTCTCTACTGTTTCTTCAAAGGAGTCTTCATGTTTTTTACTTTCCACATTCCAATATCTCCATATACATAAACCGTTCTTTGAAAATGTCATCGCATGACCTGGACGTAATTCTTTTATACCAGCATAAATACCGTGACCAGGCGTTCTAGATGGTCCAAGGCCGAATACTTCGGATAACCCTTCTAATGTTACTTCTGCCTTCACATCAGGATGAGCCAATATCGCTTTTAACTCTGAACCAAATAGTAACCGCCCACTATCATATTTAAAAAATAGCGGCTTTACACCTAATCGATCTCGCGCAATAAATACTTGTTCTTTCTGTTCATCCCATACGGCAAACGCATATATACCGTTTAAATGATCGACACATTCTTCTTTCCATTCAATATAGGACGCTAATAGTACTTCCGTATCAGAATGACCTTTGAACGTATATCCTCTTCTTAATAGTTCCTTTCGAATATCTTCCGTGTTATACAGTTCGCCATTATAGCAAATTGCATAATTCGTTTCATCCTTTAAACAAGTCATCGGTTGTTTCCCACCCTCAGGATCAACAACGATTAACCGTTTGTGCCCAAATGCAACATTGCCTTTAATCCAAACTTTATTATCATCTGGGCCACGCTTTGCTAACGTCTCAGCCATCTTCGTAACGACGTCCTGCTCTCCTTCTAATGAGCGTTTATAATCCACCCATCCTGTAATCCCGCACATATAAATCATCCTTCCATCTTATTTCTTTTCTTGAACGTGCAGTAATCCCCACCCTAAGGGGTGCGGATTAAAAAATGAAAAACTTGACGATAACCTACTATCCACATACGGAATAGCATTTTCACTCAGTAAAACGTGTTTTATTGTATGCCCACCTATGTCTAGATGTGTCTAGTTATAAAGAATGCGCGAACTGTCTATAACAGAAATAACTACTTTTCACAAAGGAGAAATCGTGTATGATACAACGTAACCATATTTTATATAACCAACCTCGCGCTCATACGGTCGGTAATGTAGAATATATAAACAATGAATGGGTATTCTTTGACGATGAAAATGATGAAGCATTTTTATTAGAAGATATTGCCGAAGATGGCTTTGAAATTTTATATAACAACAACTGGCTACCAGCTCGTTTCTATGAACAAGATGTATTACAAATCGCCAACGAACAGCACCACCTGCAAAACGGAGAAATGATACGAATTCGAAAGAAATTACTTCTCAGCTATACGGAATGGCTTGAGGAATTGCCTGACTCTGTCTTTACATTATTAACCGAATCATTGCAATCCCTTCATTACTCTTTATATGATTGCATGTATTGTCATAATTATTTATCTTTCTTACCGAAAGAGGAAGCATGCGAAGGGGTAAATATTCTTTTGTTTGATAACGAAGAGATGATTTGTACATTGCAGCATCATTTCGTCCGTCATGCTGCGTCAAATAAAAACGTGTTTCGTTTTACGAAAGTAAACGGAGAAGAGTTGCATATTGATGCGACATAAAATAAAAAACCACCTTATCTCCCAAGTCTTTGAGATTATAAGGTGGTTTTATTTTTCATTAAAATACTTGCCAGCCAATCGGTAATTTCAGTCCAAGGTAAAATACTGCTACTAGTGCAACAATAAATAGCCCCCAAACTGCCCCTGTTGCTTTGTTCTTGCTCATTTTCACAAGAACCATTTCCATTCCACCGATAACTAAAATACCAGCTACCATTTTTAAACCATACCACATGTGCATGTTACTTGTTGCAGTCTTCATAATACCCATGTACAACATGAAACCTGTCACAATAATGATAATGTACATAAGACGAAGCCCCATATGTACACCTTTACCTTTTCTTCCTGCTGAATAAAGTGAATACGCAACGAAGAATAAAATTAAACCTA
>Ga0209025_1005003_pt1 | contig 11074 bp, 8 predicted proteins | sample AraplaMF_Col_mLB_FD_184256 | JGI IMG/M metagenome (GOLD analysis project Ga0209025, IMG submission 184256) | Arabidopsis root microbial communities from the University of North Carolina, USA - plate scrape MF_Col_mLB (SPAdes) (version 2) | ecosystem: Host-associated > Plants > Roots > Endosphere ... | reverse complement strand
CAGATCTCTTTACCGGTGTCGTCGCGAAGCGTTTGACGCTGGTGGAAACTATTACGCACAAATCGAACCAGCACGAGTTTCAGGGTACGAGACCTCTTCGCCGACTTCTGGGGGACGATGATCGCCGAGGCATCGCTACCCGTTTCATCTGGATCTCCGGCGAGCAGGAGGCCTTGGCGGAGGAGGGCTTCATGAGCTGGTCTAACGTGCGCAAAGGAAAGCCGCGCGCTCCGGAGTATCACCTCTACTATTCCTCCAACGCCGTCACCGAGCTTATGCAGGCTGGCGACATGCTGTTTCTGGCTTTGCAGCAAGATGGCTCGATCCTCGTCGTTGTAACGCCCTCTGCTACGATCCAGAACCAGCTCCTCTGGTTGTTTGCACTGGAGGAGCAGCCCGAATTCGCCTTCACATTCCAGGAGATCGATGGCGCACATGCCGCCGAACTCGATTTTGCAGCGCGCTATATTCTTGATGAGCTGGGGATCGAGCCGGAAGAGCCTGAAGCCAATCGGCTTGATAGCCTTATCGAACGGTTCGGTCTCGACTTCCCGAAAACACGAGTGTTTTCGGAGCTTGCGCGGACATCAATGCCGGAGGTTTCTGCTGCCGATGATCCAGACCTTGCGCTTATCTCATGGATGGATCGCGAGGAGCAGCTTTTCAAAAGGCTGGAACGGCGCATCGTTGCCGCACGTATTGGCAGCGGCTTTGGTGCGGCTGGCGACGCTGACGTTGAAGGATTTCTGGCGTTTTCGTTGAGCGTACAGAACCGACGAAAGGCGCGGGCAGGGCAGGCCCTCGAGAATCATCTTGAGGCAGTTTTCTCGGCCCAGCAGATTAAATACCTACGGGGAGCGGAAACAGAGAACCGAAACAAGCCGGACTTTCTGTTTCCTGGACAAGAAGAGTATCGTGATCCGCTTTATCCGGACGCGAGGCTGACGATGCTCGGTGCCAAGTCGACGCTGAAAGATCGCTGGCGCCAGGTTTTGTCTGAGGCTCTCCGGATCCCGGAAAAACACCTTCTTACCCTTGAGCCTGGGATATCAGAAAACCAGACTGACGAGATGCAGGCCAAGAAGCTACAGCTCGTCGTGCCGAAGCGGTTGCACAACACTTATCGACTGACACAGCAGGCGTGGCTGATGGATGTTACCGCCTTTATCTCTGTGGTGCGATCTCGTCAGGAGACCTGAACAACGCCAGCTGCTAACCGGCAGGCGCCACCGATCTTACACTCGTGCAGCCGGCATACGGAACGTGCCATACGGGGCCAGTCGGTCCCGTTTCTCTTGCGACCGCTATGCTGAAGCTCCTGCAACTGGCCTGCTCCCGCCTGCACGTGTCGAGAACTCCCGAAATCCCGCTTACCGTGGCGTTATGCTGATTTCTCCGGCATTCTTCATTGTTCATCGGAACGACCATCGGCAGGCGGTCGAGGCAACTGGTCGTACTTCGATTGGTATCTGTCGTCGGGTGCCCGCCAGTTTCTTACGAACTCCAGAGGGTCTATGCTACCCATCATCTGGCGAGCAAGTTTCACCCGCTCTTCCAGAAATTGTCGCTGCTCGTCAGCTACCTCGGCCAGTCGATCTTCAACATCGGTGAAAAAACGTTCCACGACCATCGCCTTGCCCCAGTTCTCGATGATTTCTGCGAGTTGCTGCTGGCTCTCCTTGATCGCTTGGGAAAGCTTGCGCTGGTCTTCGCGCCGCTCGTAGCGCTCCCACTCCTCGTGCCGCTCTTTTTTCCGCTTCGCGTCGGCTTCGTCCTCAGCTGTCATCAGCGCTTTCAGTTTGTCCCGAGATGCACGCAAGGTCTCGGCAATTTTCGGAATAGCTCCGGCCAGCGATTCAGATTCTGTATCCTGCCAACTCAGGGCCCAGTTGACTCCTCTTTTCGGGGAATAGGCAACTAGCCGGAAGCGCCCGGAAGGCATGTCCTGTTCGGTTGTCCATGAGTGGGTCAGTTGCCAGGCTTTCATCGACCGTACAAGCTTGCTGTCTTCTCGATAGTATTCGCCGCTCAGGTATCGCATCGTTACCCGTTCGGTCATTTCGGTGATAGCGAGACCAACCGGGACGGCGTCGATGTAGACAATTGTCGGCCGGTCAGGTCCCCAGATGGTACCGGAATGGTAGCGGCCGTATTTCCGATCCTTTCGCTCAACCTCCTGCTCCTTGATATGAATACGGTGGTGGTCCTCTCCAGAAGGTGCGATGTGCACGCGATAGCCGAGATGGTCGAGTGCGAGGTAAAGGCGATTTGCGATCGATAGCGCGCGAGACAGCGCTGCTTCCGATGAAATGACGTCGGGCAGAATCCGCTTGTAAGGGCGGAGGAACTCCCCATCTTTTGCGGTGCGCGATTTCCTCAGATGCTCCTCTGCGCCAATAAGCAACGGATGATGTTCGAGGCGGCGAGCCTTCACAGCAGCTCTTGCCTTCGGGTGAGTATCCGTATCCGTTACAGGCGCCTTCTTTTCCCGGGGTTTTGGTATGATCGGAATGATTTCGATGATGTTATTGGTACCGTCGGGTAGGACGGGTAGTTCTGCAGCAATTCCGAGTGATTTGCGTGTCCAGTATCCCGATCCGGGATAGGGTATTTGGTGCTGCCTGCAGATCGCAGCCAAGCGTGTACCTGTGAGGCCGAGCTCCGGTGCTAGCCTGCTCAATGGTGCTCTACATACCCGGTTGTAGAGTTCGCTACGGGTCATCTGCATGGGCGCCGGCTCCTGTTTTACCAGAGCCCGATATCGCAGCTGTATGACAGAACAGCGAACTTAAAGCCGGTGCATGGAAAACATGCTGGGAGCGCCGGATCCGCGTCTCAGTGCCTGCTCTATAATTGCCATCCTGCGTTTGGCGATGGGTTGCACCGTGGCATGCCAAGACCAATCGAAATCCCGCCCATAGCCCGTGACGTTGCGATCTGCTTTGCCCGGTACTATGCTTTTCAGTGGACGCGCGACACCGAAGCGATCCTACCTCCGAAAGCATCACGCCTTCATGACTCCGTCCATCTAGGCGGCGTTCTCATCTTCATCGGCAAAATCCAAAGCACGGCGTTGGATTTCGCCGCCATTCTTGCCGGCGCGTATGCCCTGCCGCCGACCGAGCTCATACCGTTCTAAGTTGTCCCGGGTTCGCGCATCGAACGGTGACCTCGATTGATGGGTCGGGCCGCTTATTGAATTCCGGCGACCAGCGACATTGGTACTGGCTCACCTCGGTCCTGCGACAACACGACCGCCTTGGAAAGCCGAAGCCGATCTTCAACGAAAATTTCATTTTTGCAACCTAATGACGAGGAAAAGAAACTTGCGTTGCTTGGTGTAGCGGGCACGTGTGGGGTTGCTAAGTGTCGATTATTCTTCTCACAGATGCATGGGGCCCCAAACACGGCGGCATCAACAGCTTCAACCAGGATTTCGCGATTGGCCTCAGGGCCGAAGCCGGCGATACGAGGAAGGTTTTCTCGGTCGCTGTCAATCCCACTACACAGGACATAGCCGACGCCCGGCGGCGCGGTGTCATCGTCATACCGGTTGAAAACAAGGCAAAAGGGACCGCGTTTGATACCAGCTGGATATTCGACGTCGGCCAATGGCTCAAAGAAAACGGACACTCGCTCCAAGGCATTGAATGGGTAGGGCATGACCTTATCACGGGGCAGGCCGCCAGAAGGGCCGTCGAGCAATTCGGCGGCTCCTGCGCACTGATCCATCATATGAGCTACCGTGCCTATCAGGGATATAAGCATGACGACGCGGAAGCGGCTGACCAGAAGACAGCAGAACAGCGCGATTTGTTCAAGGGCAATGCCCGCGCGTTCGCTGTTGGGCCGCTCTTGCGAAAATCACTTCGTTCATTCGGTGTCCTGGATGTAACCCAGCTCATCCCCGGTTTTCCGGAGGATATAAAGCCAAACGCCAGCAGTTCAGACGTCATTAGTGCGTTGACGTTCGGGCGCATGGATATGCTTTCCGACCGGATCAAGCAGGGACAACTGGCTGTAGCAGGCTTCTTTGGTGCCGTTAGGCAAGCGCACCAGCCTCAGTCCAACTACCCCGCTCTGCTGAAGCCGGAATTCTACATCCTCGGGATCAAAGATCACGAGGAAGAAAAGAAAATCAGCAAGCTGGCCGACGAGGCTGCCGGGCGGGTTACGAAGGTATCTCCGCTACACTACGACGAGAATAGGGACCGACTGTTCGATCGGCTCGCCTTTGCCAACCTCGCGCTGATGATGTCCTGGCATGAAGGGTTCGGTCTGGTCGGCTGGGAGGCGATCGCAGCCGAGGTGCCGCTTATACTCGGGCGTGATTCCGGCCTTTTCGAACTCATCAACGAAACGCTGGGAAATGCGGGTCTTGGCTGCGTGCGGGCGATCGAGGTGCGTGGGCGTCGCGGCGGTCCTGACGAACCCAACTACCATGAGGACGATCAGAGAGATGTAAAAACGGCCGTTCTCGACATTGCGGCCAATATCGACCGCGCCAAGGATGACGCCAAACGGCTCAAGGCGTTGCTCATAGACAGGCATCAATGCACGTGGAATGCAACGGCAAGAAGCTTCCTGGCGGGCACACCGTCTGCACTGGGATCCGGCAAGACCACGGCAAACAGCCACCACGGGGCAAGGGCCAGATTTAAGTCAGAACAGAATAACGCGATTCCGGAATGTGCAGAAATTACCGTGAGCACGACTCAGGGCAGTACCCATGAGCGATTTGACTTGCTTCCTGAAGTCAGGTTCGGAGCGGACGAGATCGACGAGCTCGGCATTCAGTTCGGAATTGCGGAAGCATTCCTCACAGTCATCACTCGTGACTGCGCGATCGCCAGCGGTGACCGGCTGGGTGACGAGGAGCATCCCCATGTTGAGGCAGGCGGCGGCGGTGTTTGGCGCATTAAGGGCCCTGTGGAAGACGGAGTTCTCGTGCGACGGGCACTGGGAGCCGATCCGCTGTGCACGATCGAAGCCGACGCGGAGGTCGATGCAATTGTAGAATTTGAGCTGGGATGCCGGCAAAGATCGATTGTCTACAAGCCGATTACGGCTGCCGAGGGGGACCAGACCAAGGAGAAGATCATACAGACGTTCATCAACAGGTGTCTTGGATCAAACAAGGGCAAGGTTATCCTTGGCAAGGCCAACCTTGCGAAGGGGGAAAAATGAAGCTCTCTCTGGACCAGTTGATGACTGTTCGGAAGCTCCTGGAGGCGCCGTCAGATTTTCGGACGCTAGTTGACATTGCAAGGCTGGATCCAGCCAGAGATTTCCGGCATGCCGACCTTACGGGCGTCGATTTCGGGGCAATGGATCTCGGTGGTTATGATTTTACCGGTGCCGACCTGCGCGCTGCGAGACTGTCGAGGGCCAAGGTCTCCGGAGCCATTTTTAAAGATGCCGATCTCGACATTGCGGTTCCACAACGCAGGCACCTGGCCGAATACGACCGAACGATCGCGTTCCCGGCGATGCTTTTTTGGCATCTGTCATCCGGCACGAGGCCACACGGCGGTGGGACAAGGCGGTGGACGATCGTCGATTTTTCGCGCGCTGTCGGGGTTAGTCCGAGAGTTGTAGCGCGATGGTGCAGGGGATTGTCTTTTCCGCCGCATCTTGACGATGTCAGGCGAGTCCTGTTTTCAAGCGATGTCAAGCATCACGTGCAGTATGAAGCCGATCTCACCCAGGCTCACGCGAAATGGCTTGCCTCCAAGGCTGCCGATATCCATCTGATGTCCTCATCGAGGCGTGCCCTTCAACTGGGGGGTCGTCGTCACGATTCATCGGGTACGAAATTAAGCTACACCGGCGATAAACACGTTGTTTCGCTTACCAGCCCTAAGGACTGGCTTAATCGCGTTCTCGTGCCGAACCTGCTGCAGATACAGGGTCGCACTGTGATTGCCCTTGACCCGGATGGCGGGTCGATCGAGCCGACGATCCGCTTCCGGCAATCACTTGGGGAAACGGCCGTTTTTGATTCACCAGTTGATGCCGTCCGAGTCCTTATGGCTGATCCTTTCGGGTCGGTCAGGCGCAACGAGGCCCCGGATGGCTACGCGCTGTTCCTCTCGCAAGCCATGCTGGGCGGAAATCTATCAGGCGCGCTTCATCAGGATGCTGTCAACCTTCTGGCCAAGGTGCTCTTGGCCATACACTTCTGCCATCTGAAGCCGATCTCACACACTATCGTCGATACTGTCTTGGATGAAAACGACAACAAAGCTTACATGGCTACACAGGAGCTCGTGCTGAAGCTCTCAATGCATGCTGGCTATGGCGGTCAGGAAGTCTCGACAGAGGTGCTTGCCTATATACGCTCGCGGCTTTCCTGGTTCCGGAGCGTCGGCGATCGCAATCGGTTGATCCGCGCGGATCTAGCGCCTAATCTCTCCTGGATCAAAAGGAATCAGGGTACCGTCTATGTAAGAGCCGACGGGTCAGAAGGAGAAACCGCTCCGTCATGGTGGAGAATGGCACTGGCCGTTTTTGCGCTACAGTTTGGCGACCTTGAAAGCAAGATCGCGTCGCGACGCCCTGTGGTGCTGGCATCCGATATCGCGGGACTTTCCGAATTCTCGCTCAGCTTCATAAAACTTGCTGGATGGGAGCCGCCGATTCAGATCTGGAGCGCGACCGCCCCGACGGATTCGAACGAAGAACCGCAAATCAGGCGCCTAGCCAACGCTGCTAATACCCATATCTTGCAGATGCTGGCGCCTATAGACAACCAAGGCGCAGCGACATTTTTACGTTTGCTCGATCGAGCCAATGGAGAAACCGAAAATTCCGTTGACCCGGAACAGCGCGCGGCGTTCATATATGCTTTGGAGCCGGGAACGGGCTTCCTCCTCGTCCCTGACCAAAAGCCGATTCCATTCTACTGCAGGAACTACTGGAAGGATCCGGTACTCGACAAGCGAACGTCGATGATTCCGAGGGCAATGCAGTAGACGGCAGACCGTTGCCGTTGACGTCGAGAGGCGAGCGCATCCGATCCGATTCGGGAATGCCGTCGCCACGCTTCGGTAAAAGCACTTCTTGCCATCACGTTTTGACCCGGGTCGAAAGCACTGCACCGGCAAAGCTTCCTCGGGGGGTGCACTGCAATCCCGGGTCAGCTCGCAGCGCAAATCAACATGCCGCCCATCTAATTCGGCTGCTTTCAAGTCGGGTAGAGTTCCATAAAAACGACTATGCCGCAAATGCGGTATCCTGATACCTGACTGGCCGCATCGGAGTGTGGGTAGAGAACGCAGCCATCTCGCTGATATGCTCAGCCTCGTTTAGCGCGCTCGCAACCACCGCCGTCGACGCGGCCGAAGTCAGCGAGGTGATCCTCGGTCAGGTCCCGTAGGCCGGCGAAGGCCAGAACCCCGCACGCCAGGCCGCCATCAAGGCCAGCATTCCGATCGAGGCGACCGCCATGGGCGTCAACCAGCTCTGGGGCTCGGGCCTGCGCGCCATGGCGCTTGGCATGCACCAGATCGCTAATGGCGATGCCGAGATCATCGTCGCAGGCGGCATGGAATCCATGTCGATGGCGCCGCATTGCGCGCACTTACGCGGCGGCGTGAAGATGGGCGACTTCAAGTTGATCGACACGATGATCAAGGGCGGCCTGACCGACGCCTTCCACGGCTACCACATGGGCATCACCGCTGAGAACATCGCGCGCCAGTGGCAGTTGACCCGCGACGAGCAAGATCAGTTCGCGCTCGCCTCGCAGAACAAAGCGGAGGCTGCGCAGGTTGCCGGCCGCTTCAAGGACGAGATCATTCCCGTCACCATCAAGGGCCGCAAGGGCGACACGATCGTCGAGGCCGACGAATATATCCGCCACGGCGCGACGCTCGACCAGATGACCAAGCGGCGCCCGGCGTTCGACAAGGAAGGCACGGTCACCGCCGCTGACGAAGTTGACGAACTTGACGAGATGGCCCATATTCTCGTCGGAGGTGCCTTATGGCCATGACCGAGAAAAAAGGTGGTTCCCGCAAGCGCACCGAGCGCCGTAGGAACATTATCACTGGATATGCCGGAAAATGGGAACCGCTCTTTGAGAAAAAAGCGGCGGCCCGCGCGACCGCAGCGCGCGTGCTTTCCGGTGTATCCGAAGGTGTCAGACGCGCCAAGAATACTGGCGGCACGGTTCGAGTGACATATGTCATCCGGTCAGCGGACGAAGAGCCTGAAATCGAGATCGAGGAGATCGTCCCTCAGAAAGATGCGCTGGACATCGCACTTGCGGCCGCAAAGCAGCGCGGCGCCGAGCGTGTCGCAGAGATCCTCAAGGGGCCCGAGATGTTGTCTGCAGACGAGTTCGCCGACGAGATCGGCGCGACACGCGAAACAGTGAACAGAAAGCGCAAGCGCCACGAAATTCTCGGGCTCGAAGGAGCAAAGCGGGGCGTCCGCTTTCCAAAATGGCAGATCGGCGACGATGGTCAACTTTTGGGCGGCCTCGCACAACTGTTCGAAGCTTTGAACGGGCATCCTTGGGCGGTTTACCGGTTCCTTCTTCAGAAAAGCGATAGCCTCGGCGGCCGCACCGGCCTTGAGACCCTTCGGAAGGGAATGATCGCGCATGCAGTGGGAGCCGCGCGCTCCGTCGGCAGAGGTGACTTCTCCTGAGCATCTTGCACTCTCCAAGCTTATCGTGACGTCTGCCAGACCGCTGCCGGATTTCCAAAACGAAGTGGCACAGATCCTGGAAGATTTCTCAATCGAGATTGCTTAAGCCGCCCCTTTACGCGAAACACCATCAAATTTTCCCTTTGATATCGAGCCACTGCACTCGTGAAAACATCGGCCAGATGATTGGCCAAAGTCGATGGAAACTCCCTGAAAATACCTGAGTTATCTGGGAAATCGAATGTTGAATATCGGCCAAAACAGCCATCCAGATGGACTATGTGTATGATAGGATGGGTTTCATTGCGATGATGTGACCATCGGCCAACTCGTAGATGTACCGCTGAAGGAAGAGCCTTGTCTCCGGCACCTCAGATCATCGGCGGGGTCACGGCACAGGCGACGACCGCAACGACCTTGCCGACGTTTTTCAAACGATACGGCTGCTATAACCGGAGCATTCCTTCCAATCGATAGTGGCATTATCGCCAAAGAAGCGTTTGTGACCTATGCAGGCGGTATACCCTGGTTGAGAAGCAGTTAATGGCAATCTCAACATAACCTAGGAGATTTTATAATTATATCAAATAGTTAAATATTCATCGATTCTAGTTCACGACCTCAAGATTGTCGAGCAGTTCGTCGCCATGCCCCATCAGCATCATGACGTTCATCTATTAGGCATTGATGGTGGGCTCGATTCCCCTAAGTACTGGTTCGCCTTCTCTCGATGAATAGCCGGGCATCGATTACTGAACGGTGTCGCGCGGCGTGCTGACAAGCACGGCGGCTGCATGATTGGCAGCGCGGAGCGCGTCCTCCATTTGGGTCCCTCTGGCGATTTCAGCAGCCAGCACGCCGGTGAATTCGTCACCGGCGCCGTGCGTGCTGACGAGCTTTACCTTGATGGCTTCGATCGAGAATTCCTTGCCCGATCTCGTCGCGCAAACAACGCCTTCGCCGCCCGCCGTGACGACTGCGGCCGGATACGTCCGGGCAAGCAGACGCGCAGCGTCGAGAGCGCCTGCAAGCGAGTCGACCGTGGCGATATCGGTTAGCTGTTCGGCTTCGATCGCGTTGACGACGATGACGTCGACCAGGTCGGAGAGGGCGGCAGACAGTTCGCGCGCTGGCGCCGCGTTGAGGATAATCCTCCCTCCAGCTGCCTTCATTGCCTTGGCGGCGGCGACATTGGCCAGTTCGGGCACTTCGTTTTGCAGCACAAGCACGCTTTCCTCGCAGAACAGCTCCGCTGCCCGATCCAGGTCGGATTGCCCAAGCGTAAGATTGCTTCCGGACACGATGACCGCCCCGTAGTCCCCCTCGCTGTCGAAGATCGCCACGCTCATGCCGCTGCCAACGCCGCCCGCTATCTTGACGAAGCGGTGATCGACGCGTTGCCGGTCAAGATTTTCAACGAGCGCTCGGCCGAAGGCGTCATCGGCGATCGCACCGATCATCGCGGTCCGCATGCCGGTCTTTGCCGCCGACACCGCCTGGTTTCCGCCCTTGCCGCCGCATTTCGGATGCCAGCTCTCTCCCGTCACCGTTTCGCCTTTTCGCGGTCGCGCCGGCCCATGCACCATGATGTCATAGTGCAGGCTTCCAAAGACGATAACGGAGGGGGAGGCGGGCGTCATAGGATCTTGTCCTTGCGTTTCGATGCCACCGCGGACATCGTTTTTTCGAGGTTCTTTTCCGCGGCGTCGTAGTTGCGTTGAGCGACCGCGACGAAGAGCGCGTCGAGAATGTTGAGCTGGGCGATCCGGGCAGCAGCGTTTTCGCCCATCAGAGGCGAACCCTGGGCCGTCGAGCAAAGGACAATATCGGCGATCTGGGCCAGGGGGGAACCGCCGTAATTGGTGATGGCGATCGTCCGCGCGCCGCTCTTTCTGGCCAGTTGCACTGCATCGATCACTGCAGTGGTATTGCCCGAATGGGAGAAGGCGAGCGCCACGTCATCCGCCCCTAGCAACGACGCCGACATCAGCATCATGTGAGAATCGTCCTGCACGTTCGCTCTCACCCCGATGCGCAGGAATTTATGGGCGACATCTCGTGCGATCTGGGCGGACCCGCCGACGCCATAGAAATCCCTTTGCCCAGCCTTTGCGAGGAGGTCTGCGGCCCTGTCGAAGGCATCGACGTCGAGGATCGCCAGCGTTTCCTCGAGCGCATGGATCGAGGTCCGGAACACCTTCTGGATGATCTGTCTCGAACTATCCTCGACCGACAGTTCCTGATGCATCTCGGCGGTCGGAAGCTTGTTGTAGCTCGACACCGCCGAGCGGAAATCCCGGTAGCCGTTGAAACCGAGCTTCTTGGTGATCTTCACCACCATGGCCTCGGATACCCCGGCCTCGGCTGCGATGTCCTTGAGCGCGGTGTCCTCCGAGAAATCGCGCAGTCCGAATACCGT
>Ga0209025_1005000_pt1 | contig 11079 bp, 9 predicted proteins | sample AraplaMF_Col_mLB_FD_184256 | JGI IMG/M metagenome (GOLD analysis project Ga0209025, IMG submission 184256) | Arabidopsis root microbial communities from the University of North Carolina, USA - plate scrape MF_Col_mLB (SPAdes) (version 2) | ecosystem: Host-associated > Plants > Roots > Endosphere ... | reverse complement strand
TTAGCAATTATGCGAGTTGGCAAGAGTAAATAGTGACCGCAACCTTAGAGGGATTGTCGTCGGACCTGTCATACGCTTCCGACATGGCATTCAATCCATAAGGGCAGGCGGAGAGAACTCATTCAAGCGAAGATCATCTTTGCGGATAACGGCGGCACGGATGTTCATCCAATCATTGCTGCAATCGAAAGGGAGGCGATGGCTGTGTCGGTGGTACACTCCATCCTTCAACTGCGAAGGCATCTCTATCGATCGCAATATGACGCGGTGATTGTCGATGCCGTTTCATCGCCAAACGAAGCAATCGACTTCTGTCGCCAAATCAGGACCAGCAGCGCCATCCCGATCTTCCTTATTGTGGAGCCCTTCAAGGCGGATCTGATCGTGTTGGCGCTAGAAGCCGGGGCCGATGATTGCATGTCACCTCCCGTCTCGATCCCTGAATTTGTCGCCAGGATCAACAACCTTCTGAGACGTGCCTCATACGCCCGCATTCCCACACATCGGCAACCGTTAGCATTCACCTTCGCCGGCTTTCGTCTCAGCGTGCTTGAACGCCAGCTTTGGGGTCCGGACTGCCAGATCGTTGATCTCACCTCTGCAGAATTCGATCTGCTGCTGGCACTGTGCCGGAACCCGGGAAGGCTGATGCGACGCGAAGAGTTGCTGACATCGACGCATGCCGGTGTTGCAGGACCCGTGACGCGCAGCATCGACGTCCACATCAGCCGTCTGCGTCAAAAAATAGAACACGATCCGCCGAACCCTCGCCTGCTCAAGACAGTGAGACTTGGAGGATATGTTTTCACGGCCGACGTGATGGCGGGCTAGGTCATGTCCGCGAACTATTAAGTTTTGTTTCCGTACACCGTTCCAATTGATGCGCGAGAACCATGCAACTAATCGTATGCACGCCTGATCGTCATGGACGGGCTGAAAGCTGGGTTGGCGTCGCGCAGGCGACGACGGGGTTCATTGAATTGCGCAAGGGTGGTCGTCGACATCAGCGTCCACATGGAGCTTTGCGCATCCTGGGGGAGCTTATCGGCTATGAATATGCGTACTCTTTTTCACGAAATGATCGATTCGACCGCGACAACGTCCACGGAGGATTCGCTCCGCGCCGCCGTTGCGAGGATCACCACCAAGCATGGTTTCGAGCGCTTCGCATATCTCAATCTCGACGCCGTAAGCGCCAGGAGCTTTGCCGTATCGAACTATCCGCAGGACTGGCAGGCGATGTATTTCGGCCGCTCATACATGGCGCTGGATCCCGTCGTCACTATGGGCAAACGGATGATGCGGGCGTTTCAGTGGTGCGTCGATGAGCAACGACGACGGGCGACGAAAGACGAGCGCGGTTTCTGGGACGCGGCGTCGCAGTTCGGCATTCGCGCAGGGGTGACTGTGCCGATACGCGTGTGCTACGGGCAGGTTGCAATGCTGACCCTGGCTTCCTCTCAAAATTTGCGTCCAAGAGAATTCTGCGAAACCGAATGTGCCGTCGCCGCAACCTCGGCAACGTTTCTGCATTCGCGTCTCGTCTCGACGAATTGTCCGACAACGCAGCGTCAGCCAGGATTGTCCGACCGCGAGGCGCTGTGCTTGGGATGGATAGCCGCGGGGAAGTCGATGCAGGACATCGCCGAGATCCTTGGCTTGAACTACCACACCGTTCGCTGGGATCTCGACAACATCCGCGCGAAACTCAACGTAAAGAACCTGAAACAGGCACTTTCCCTGGCGCTGCAACTGGGTTTGATCTGACAGTGCCTATCGAAGAACCTGTTCGGCCACCGCGGCCGAACAGTCCTTTGGCGTCTCTTGATGGCGAGATGAACACATCCCTCAAGTGCGGATGCGCCGGACGCCGATCCAATGTCTGCCTTACGCCACCTTCACCCTTTCGACGAATTCAGAATGGTAGTCGGCGGGACAGATCCGCTCGAAGGTTGCCTGGTCGGCGGCGAGAACACCCGCAACACTTGGCGTTTCGTTGATGAGGCGAAGTTCTCCCAGACGTCTCATCGGCCAACCGGAGCGATTGAGAAGTCGCTCGAGCCGGACATCGGTTACTGTGACGATCTCGTTGTAGCCGTTGAGAAAGGACCATTCCGCAATTGCGGCAAACATGGTCCGGGTCGCCAGATGCAGCGGACGCCCCTCCATTCCGTGACAATGGTCGATGTCGACACAGAAGCGCGAGCTTTCGATCATGGACGCATGGGGGCGGAACGTGTCACCACCCCCAAGCAAGCATGAAAATAGAGTTTGCAGCATCGTTGGGCCACAGGCAGGGAGAAGGCGCGCGCAGCCAACGACATTGCTTTGCTCATCGATTGCCAGAATGTAGGTCGGCTCAAGCGCGTCGAATTCGTCGCACTCGCGCTCGCCCTTACACGCGACCCAACCTAAGCGTTGCGCAAAGACACGGGCGCGCAGCCGATACATTTGTTCAAGGAGATCTAGGTCACGGGATGTTCGGGGTTGACTGAGTGCGACTGCCTGCATGATCAAAATCCTCCGCAATTTGGGTTACGCAATCAGCGTGAACGGAGGTGACAGAGATTTGAACTCGCAGATTTGCGGGTCGAGACAAACGGCTGCGCCGAGACGGGAACCAACACGAGCTATCTATCGAGAAAACAGTACTGCACGGTCCCGACAGGGCGCCGGAGTAGGAGCGATGAACTGCGTTGGCACAGACGCGGAGATTTAAATGCTGTGATCGAAATGGCCGTTCATTCTGTTGCTGGACGACGTAATCACGCCTATTGCAAAGCGCGTAACCTGTTGACGATCTGTCGGACCGTCAACATTCTGGTCGCTCCGGCTGATCGCCCGGAAAAGGTCAAGAGTAACTGGATCTGGCCGGGCGCGAATGTGATGAATGCTGGAGTTCACCGAATTTCGCTCAAGGACGGACCGAAGCTGGTTGCATACGATGAGCACGGGAATTCGCAGGCGCGATCCCATTGGACGGGCCCCGGGGGCCCCTGGAGGTGACCCCGTTCCATGCAGAAAAGGTGGGGATACTGTCCGTCATCGAGAAACACCTGGCTTTGCATTATGTAATGTGGGACGGCGCCACGTTCTAAAATGCGGCTGAGCTGAACGAAGGACTGAATGACAAAACAACTCGATATGTTTGCTTCGACGCTGGCGGCCAGCGAACTGCAAATCGAGCGTATTCGCCGAACCGATCGGAAGTCGATCGGTTGGAGTGCAGAGGAAATGGTTGAATGCCTGGAGGCAACCGGGGACTACCGCGTGTTACGCAGGCTTGCTCCCCGTTCCGCTCCCACACGTCGCCGACCGGAATTTGGACGCCTGGGCGTTCTCATCGACACCGAGACGACCGGCCTTGATCACCGCAAGAACGAGATCATCGAGATAGGTGCGGTAAGCTTCACGTTCGATGACGAAGGCCAAATCGGGGACATCGTTGATGTCTATTCTGGACTGCAGCAGCCACAAACCGCGATTCCCCCGGGGATTACCCAACTGACGGGGATCACCGACGAGATGGTGGCGGGGCAACAGATCGATATGGCGTCGTTGCGGCGGATTATCGAACCGGCAGATCTCATCATTGCCCATAATGCCGGCTTTGACCGCCCTTTCTGTGAGAGGTTTTCTCCGGACTTCAAAGACAAGGCCTGGGCGTGTTCGGTCTCTGAGATCGACTGGAGCGCGCGCGGTTTCGAGGGCACAAAGCTCGGCTACCTTGTCGGTCAGGCAGGCTATTTCCACGTTGGCCATCGCGCCGTTGACGATTGCTTCGCGCTGCTGGAAGTCCTCGACCATCAGAAAGCGGAAGCTGAGAAGCCTTTCGCTGAACTGCTCAGGGCCTCCGAGCGATCGCGCGCTCGTCTGTTTGCCGAACACAGTCCTTTCGACATGAAGGATCACCTCAAAGCACGGGGATATCGTTGGTCTGACGGGAGCGACGGTCGTCCGAAGTCCTGGTGGATCGAAGTCGACGAGGATCTTCTGGCAGACGAACTTCACTTCCTGCGAACTGAAATATACCGTTGGGACGATGCCGACCCGCCGGTCCAGCACCTGACTGCGCTGGAAAGGTATAAGGCGTAAGCTTCTACGCCTGGTCACTTCCTCTACCCGCCAGGCATGCAGCAAAAGGCGAATCCCCCAGGATGCGTCAACAGGTTGTTAGGACTTTGTTGACCATAATTGCCTCTCGCATGCCTGGCTTTGCAAACCGTCTGCACGCCCGCCGGGCCAAAGGGTTGAGGTTGGCCATGTCTGATGATCCGGAAAGGCGGTTGACGCCGTGCATCTTCGGTGCTGTCGGCAGAACGCTATGGTCGATCGCCAGACGCGCTCGGCAAGCGGCGATCGCAACACTCGCCATTCTCCTATCAGGAATGACGGCCGAGGCAGAGGATCGTGCCTTGAAGCTCTTTTTTACGCACACCGGAGAGCGAACCACGATCACGTTCAAACGCGACGGAAGATTTGATCCGAGAGGGCTCGCGCAGATCAATCGCTTTTTGCGTGACTGGCGGAAAAACGAACCCACGCGGATGGATCCGCGTCTGCTCGATCTCGTCTGGGAGGTTTATCATCGCAGCGGTGCGCGTGACTATATCCACGTTGTATCAGCTTACAGATCTCCGACGACGAACAAGATGCTGCGCTCGCGTTCTCGAAGCTCCGGCGTTGCAAAGACAAGCCAGCATATGCTTGGCAAAGCGATGGACTTCTACATCCCTGGTGTGAAACTGCAGACATTGCGGGCGCTTGCCATGCAGTTGCAGATCGGCGGTGTTGGATACTATCCCCGTTCCGGGTCCCCCTTCGTGCACCTTGACGTCGGTCGAGTAAGGGCGTGGCCGCGGATGTCGCGGCAGGAACTCGCAAGCATATTCCCGAATGGCCGCACCATGCATGTCCCGGCTGACGGCAGACCCCTTCCGGGCTATGCCCAGGCTGTCGCCAACCACAACAAGCGCATTCAATCTGGCTCGATCGAGAACGCTGCAACAGCCGATGAGGAAGATGCTGTCGAACCCGGCCAGGCGAGCCCTTCGGCCGGCCCCATTGAGGTCGCACTCGTTCCAGTCCCATCCAGCCGCGTCGAGAGGGCCCTTTCCCACCAGGCAGGCCCAAATTCGGTCACTGCCCGGGCGAACGGCCAGGCGCCAATCGCGGATCTTTCCTTGTATGCCGTTCCGATCCCGAATCTCCGGCCTCCGGAAGAGGCGGTGGGTGCAGCGATTGATGAAATTCAGACGGCATCTACCGGTGCCGCGGAACCGGAGCAAAATACACGAAAGTTCCTCCCTTTGCTCACGGAAGCTCCGACGTCTGGCTTCACGCTGTCCACACAGTCCGCTGCCTCGTTGCCAATGTCCGGATCGTCGGAACTTCAAGCTGGTATCGGGAGCGTTTCGGCAAGGCGGCTTTTAAGTTGGGCTCTGCATTTGCCGGACAGGGCGCCGGGCCTTTCTGCACCGTATGGTCATCGACGCCTGATCATTCTCGACTCGGATCGAGGTCCATACAACGCCTCTCTTGCGACCTCACCTTAATTTGAAAGTGATGGTCCCAAACGTCGGGCTGCCAAGCATTTTCGGCAGCTTTAGCGAACGACGGTCATCATAGATCCCCATTCCGTCGCCCGTCTGGATGAGGGCTGAGCGCGCCTCGCAGGCGGATGCATTTCCGTTGATGTCAGACATGCCCTGACGGCGACGATGTAGTCTTCACCATCGTCGATTGGCCAGCCGGCAATGCCTCGGCAATTTCGCCAGGCGTATTGACCAGCCTCTATTTCCAGCGCCAGGCAAGCGTCATGCGAAGATCGCGGTCGGGGTCACCGTCTTCCAAATCGCAGTGGCAGCGGCACGACGCCGTGGGTCCGCACATGCAGCACCGACATAGACGCATCCGTCCTTGAACATGATCTTGGCATCGGTACTCGCGTGTCCTGACAGACAGCGTGCTTGCCGTCGCGGTTTTCGCCCGCGTGCGAAAGATAGGATAGTGAAATTCACAATGCCAGCGGACAGGTCAGGCCGCGCATCAGCGAGCGCGCCGACACCGGATTGGCAGGCCCGGCGAAGGACATCTGCAGATAGGCGCGCGCTCCCTTGGCACGCACATCGATCAGGAACCGCCGGCCGGCGTCGCGGGGCCGCAACCGTGATCCGTCCAGGAACCGCAGGAGGCCCCATGGTCCGGCTTCGCCCTTCTTGTCGACTGCAATGCCGTTATCGAAGGATATCTCAAATCCGCGAGCGGGTGACGCTCCTGGCCATTTCAAGGTCACTGCCTCCCCCGAAGTGACGACCGGAGCATGAGCGCCGCCGATTGAGATGGTCGCCGCTCCTCGTTGGGCGAGCGCTTCCAGCACGATCGGGACATTGGGCGGTGTTCCCTGTTGGAACAGAGCCTGCCCAAGGGCCACTGCCCGCTGCAAGAATGCTGCGCTTTCCGGTGTATAGCCGGAAAGCCGCGCCTCCGGTCTCCAACGCCACGGTGTCGCCGACGTGTCCATCAAATGTGCCAGTTGCGCCCGAAAATACTTTTCGATCGTGCCCTCCGGCGCGAAGATCCGTGCGACCTCGTCCATGTCCGCGTCAGGGCCATCGAAGAACGGATAATGGCCATTCACGGCGGCCCGGCAGGCGGCTGAAATTTGCGAACCCCAAGATGACTGGGACTGAGACTGAGACTGAGACTGAGACTGGGGCTGCGGCACCTCCTTTGCAACATGATCCGTTGCAACGTCCGGCGCCTGATCCAACGTAGGTTCGGCGGCCCTCGGGGCAGCCGTCTGGGAAATCACATCCTCGACGATTTGCACGACCAGAAGAGGTGCTTGCTGCAAGGCAACGATGGAGTTCGCACGCTCCTGTGCGTCCATGAGGGATTTCTTGCCAATCTGTGCATCTGCATCGAGAACAGCAAGAGAGACGTTCAACGATACGAAAAGTTGCGAGATTTCCGACATCCGCCCCTGCTCGACGAACTGGATCGCCGGCCCCAACGCCGCCGCGATCCGAAGCTGATTGGCGTGGCTTCGGCCACGATCCGTCCCGCCCGACTGGCGCCAGGCCTCACGGATAAGTGCCGAGAGCGGCGAGTTGCGTGCGCTTAGCGCACCGCTGATCACGACCGCCGTTGGCTGGTCGGTGAACGGCCTGACGCGTAGCTCACCCAGATACTCCGTCCATACGTCAAGCGTACGCTTTTGAAGCAGATCCATCACCGCGTCTTCGGTCGTCGTTCCATTGGAGGCAATAAGAGTAGCGGCCTCGGACCTTGCCCTCCGGATCGCCTCGCTTGCACCGTCGGACCGCGCGTAGCTCCATCCGGCCTCCGTAAAGAGGCCGGCGATACCGCGCCCGATCGGTACGCCTGACCGGTGGATCAGGATCGTCTCGAGACCTGGCACTGCCTGGGAAAGAGACCAGGCAGGTAGTGCTGCGGCCTTTTCGGCACGGGTCAGTTCAAGCAATGCGCGCTCGCTTGGCGAGCCTTCAGCAGCGAACTGCCGTGCCTGGGCGACCGTTTCGGGATCCGGAGATGGAAGTCTCGGTTGTGGCCCGGACATGGCGGCGACATGCTCGGCCAGCAAGGCAAGTTCGGGAAAGGCCTCGGCTCGGTCGGCAACCCAACCAGCAAGAAACCGAGGCTGCCAGTCAGAAGTGCCCTTCAGGATCGACCAGGCGCGCAGGGAATCGTAGAGTGCATTGGCCTCGCCTTCGGTGGCAAGCGCAACACCGAGTGCCTCGGCGAGTGGCTCGGCAACAAGGGATTCGGCCGCCTCGCCATAGCGACGACGTGCAGCCGCTGCCGGGTCGAGCATCTCGATATGATGAATCAGGCCAAGCGGAGACTGGCCCGCGTCCTGCTCGACAAGCTGGACTGCCGCCAGGAACGCATCGAGTTGGGCCGCCCGCGCAGCCGGCGTAGCGGCCTTGCCAGCTTCTACAACGCTTCCAACGGCTGGCAATTGCGCCAACAACCGCTCGCGAAACCGCCATTCCGCCCATCCAGCCCAGCCGACGAGCATCGCGAAAAAAAGGACAATCGCAAGAAAGACGAGTCCACGGTCTGCCCGCGTTCTATGCTGCTCCGCCTTCGACTGCGCGGCTTGCACTGCCTCATTGCAATGCCCGAGAAAGCGGGCCAGATCGCGCCGCGCCAAGCCCCCTTTCGCGGCCTGGGCAGCGCGTTCGGCGAGCCCATCGACGCCAATCATGTGGCCAATTGGAAGGGCGGCCGCAAGAGCACGTTCCCATCGCTTGGCCGGTAGCGCCGGATTGCTGCGCGCCCGCACGTCAAGCAGCGCGACGAGCGCGTCGCGCGCATCCAGGAGCCAGTCAGGGGGAACGTTCCTGCGGCGTCCTTCTTTCTCGAACTCGGCCACAAGGAGGCGGGCAGTCGCTGCCAGCTCCTGCGGATCGGGCCGCTTCTCGCTTTCGGCGCGCTTGGCGAGGCTCAGCAGCGGCTCGGCCAATGCGGGAAGCATGTCCGCTCCCGTGACATCCCGACCCGGCGGTTGGCCATGGTCGCTCACAGCTTGCCCTCCGCAGCCCATTTGCGCAGCAGCGCCTCGCCGACTTCAAAGTGCATGGAATCTTCGCGACTATAGCCGGCACCCCAGTACCAGCCGGCATCGTTGAAAAACTCCGCAAGCACAACAAGTCCGAACTGCGTGTTGTCATCGCCCATCCGGTCGAGGTTCTTCTTGAGTGTCAGGTCGACGGCCGCGCCCCAGGCGTGCGAGGAGACAGATTTCGTGGAACCGCGCACATAACGCGCGCAAAGCGCACCGGCGGTTCCGATCGCGGCGTAGATGTCTGGCTCTTCCTTTCGCAGACGCTCCATGATCTGCCCCAAGGAATCGAGCGCGGGCCTGATCATCGTCAGGCGGAAATGCCCTATGTCCCGGCTTTCCAGGGTTCTCAGTAATTTTGGGTTGGTGACCGGCTGGCAGCTTGTGGAATAGACACTTCGTGGCTCGCCAAGGACCTCGCGTAACACTGCCGGGGTCGGGCGGATGACACGCTCGTTGAAGCGCTTCTTCGCCAATTGCATGGGCTCCGTCATATTTTCGGTTTCTTCCGGCGGCGCAATGCCACCGAACTGATCGATCGAAAACGACTGCGGGCTCACAGGTTCGCCGGGCGGCGGCGAAACCGCAGAGCTTTGCGGAACGGGTTCGGGACGAGGCGCCTCTGCCAGTTCCTTCACCTTTCCTTCTAGATCGGTCACCCTTCGCTTAAATGAGTTCAGTTCAGCGCGCAGGTCCTGGATTTCCGCGTCCTGTTTGGCAAGCTGTTGCGTTGCCCGATCAATCCTTCCCTCATTCGGATCAAGCTCGGTATTTCGCAGCAAGTCTCCAACCAACGCGAACGCGACCGCCGCAAGAATGATGCTCATTCCAATGACGACGGCTGCAATCGGATCTAGTGGCCTCAAGGCGCTGCAGCTCCGTCAATCCGAACGACCACCACAGAGACGTTATCAGGAGCGCCATTATCGAGAGCGGCGGCTATCAGTCGCTGGCAGGCGACGTCGGGGTTTGGCGCGCTCAACTGTGCGATGATCTCTGGCTCGGCAACACAGTCAGTCAATCCGTCGGAACAAAGAAGCAAATAATCCCCCGGCTTGAGGGGGACTTCGACAGAGTCGACATCGAGCCGTTCGGCGGCACCGATCGCGCGGGTAACAACGTGCGCTTGCGGATGCTGCCAGACAGCGTCAGGCGTCAAACGTCCATCATCGACAAGTTCCTGCACGACCGAATGATCGCGCGTGAGCTGCAACAAATCCCCTGCCCGCAAACGGTAGGCCCGGCTATCGCCCACCCACGCGATCGTCGCTGTTCCACCATCAATGAGTGCGACCACCACTGTTGCGCCCATCTGCGCAACATTGGCCGACGCCGCCCAACGACGGATGGCGGCATTGGCTGATTGCAGTGCAGCGACGAGATGAGCGCCGGAAATGGGTGCATGCGGAAGGAGGGCGAGCTGTTCGATGACCAGGTCTGCCGCGACATCCCCGTGGCCGTATCCGCCCATCCCGTCAGTTACCGCCCAAAGTGCGCCTGAGGGGTCAATGAGAATGGCGTCTTCGTTGTTTGTGCGCACATGCCCGGTATGGCTCAGTCCCGCTCCTTGCGGCCTGGACGGCCAGCGCGTCAAAGGATTGTCCCGAGAATCCGGGGTCATGATCGGATAACCCCATTGATCGATCCGTCGTGAGCGCAACTGCCGGATCGGTTGCAGCCACAATGATCCTATAGTATTTTCAAGGGGGGCGAAACCTTTTTGCCAAGGAGCCTGAGATGAAGCGCCTGATGACCACAAAGCTGACGGTGTTTCTCGCTCTGTTCTTCGTGACACAAGGTGGTTTGGGTGCACAGGAACTGAACGATTCCGCGCTCAAGGAACGATTCCAGCGACAGATCGACTTGTTCAAGGCGGCACGCCTCGGAGCGACGCGCGGCCTGGTTCTTACCAACGGCAACGCAGCGCCCAACGCCCAAGCCGTCCCGGTGACAATTGCAACGCCCGAGACTGAACCGGCCAAGACCGCTCCAGCTCCCTCTTCCCATGCAACCGTTGAGTCCCAACGCACCCAGACTGCTCCAGCGGCCCCCAATACAGTTCAGCCATCTGCCCCGAAGCCGACGGCGACGTCGTCGGCAACGGCAGTGTCCGCGGCCGCGGCGACGACAGACCCACAGACATACTGGAAGCTCCCGCCTGATGACCAGATCAACGTCCGGGTGAATTTTGCATTTGACTCTGCGGCGATCGCTTCGGAGCAAAGACCAATGCTGAGGCAGCTTTGCGAAGTCGTAAAGGACATGGACATCAAACTTGTCCGTATCATCGGTCACACGGATTCTGTCGGAGGCGCGAGCTACAACCAGCATCTGTCGGTTCTGCGGGCGAAGGAAGTTGCGCGGTTTTTCACGGATGATTGCCATATCCCGCGCGAGCGGCTCGAAGCGGTTGGTGTCGGCGAGCAGTTTCTTCTCAACCAGGAAAATCCGAAGGCCGACGAAAACAGGCGCGTGGAATTCCAGGCGGT
>Ga0209025_1004997_pt1 | contig 11089 bp, 8 predicted proteins | sample AraplaMF_Col_mLB_FD_184256 | JGI IMG/M metagenome (GOLD analysis project Ga0209025, IMG submission 184256) | Arabidopsis root microbial communities from the University of North Carolina, USA - plate scrape MF_Col_mLB (SPAdes) (version 2) | ecosystem: Host-associated > Plants > Roots > Endosphere ... | reverse complement strand
GGCAAGAATCACCAATTTTTAACAGTAAGCGTTCTGGAAGGTTCAGCGTCGGGATCACTGAACACGCTCCAGGGCCAGGGCGACGCCCTGGCCAACGCCGACGCACATCGACAGCAGTGCCCGTCGCTGGTGGGCGGTTTCCAGTTCGTGCATCGCCGTCAGGGCGAGCCGGGCGCCACTGGCGCCGAGCGGGTGGCCGAGCGCGATCGCGCCGCCGTTCGGATTGACCCGCGGGCTGTCGTCGGCCAGGCCGAGCGCACGGGTCACCGCCAGCACCTGGGCGGCGAAGGCTTCGTTGATCTCGATCGTGTCGAAGTCGTCCAGGCCCAGGCCCAGCCGCGGCAGCAGCCGGCCGATCGCCGGCACCGGGCCGATCCCCATCGTGCGCGGCGGCACGCCGGCGCTGGCCATGCCGAGCACGCGGGCGCGCGGCACCAGGCCATGGCGCGCGATGGCTTCTTCGCTGGCGAGCAGCAGTGCGCAGGCGCCGTCGTTGATGCCGGAGGCATTGCCGGCGGTGATGCTGGTGCCGGCGCCGAGTGAGGGCGACAGCGACGAGAGCTTTTCCAGCGACGTGTCGGCACGCGGCTGCTCGTCACTGTCGAGCTTGCCGGCGGCGACCAGCTCGCGCGCGAAGCGGCCGCTGGCCATCGCGCGTGCGGCGCGCTGCTGCGAGCGCAGGGCGAAGCCGTCCTGGTCGGCGCGGCCGATGCCGTGCTCGTCGGCCAGGTTCTGCGCGGTGCGCATCATCGGGTCGACGCCGTAACTCTTCTCCATGGCCGGATTGACGAAGCGCCAGCCCAGGGTGGTGTCCTGCAGGGTCTGCTCGCGATCGAACGCGCCATCGGCCTTGCCCATCACGTACGGCGCGCGCGACATGCTTTCCACGCCGCCGGCGATCACCAGCTCGGCGTCGCCTACCGCAATGGCACGCGCGGCCTGGCCGACGGCCTCCAACCCCGACGCACACAGCCGATTGACGGTGACGCCCGGCACCGACACCGGCAGTCCCGCCAGCAGCAGCGCCATGCGCGCGACGTTGCGGTTGTCTTCGCCGGACTGGTTGGCGCAACCGAGGATCACTTCATCGATCGAGGCAGGATCGAGCTTGGCATTGCGTTGCAGCAGCTGGCGGATCGGCAGTGCTGCCAGGTCGTCAGCGCGCACCATCGACAGGCCACCGCGATAGCGGCCGAACGGCGTGCGCACGCCGTCGCAGAGGTAGACGGGGCGCATGCCGTGCATCAGGCGCAGGCCCTCACGCGACGCCCTTCATGCAGTGACCGCCTGCAGCCGGTTCGCCGGCACGCAGCCCTCGATCGCCTGGGCGGTCTGCTCCAGTTGCGGCAGCACGTTTTCCAGCGCGTGGCGCGAAGCGTCGGGATGGTAGGGCATGGACACATTGATGGCGGTAGCGACCTTGCCTTGCGAATTGCGCAGCGGTACCGCGATCGAGCACAGGCCCAGTTCGAGTTCCTGCTCGACGTAGGCGTAGCCCTGCATGCGCACGTCGGAAATGATTCCGCGCAGGCGGCGCGGGTCGGTCTGCGTGTGCGGCGTCAGCTTGCTCGGCTTGCACTGCGCCAGCCAGGCATCGAGTTCGGCTTCGTCCAGGCCCGACAGCAGCACCCGGCCCATCGCCGCGCAGAACGCCGGCAGGCGCGCGCCGACGCCGAGGTTCACGCTCATCACGCGCTGCCCGGGAACGCGCAGCACGTACACGATGGATTGGCCGTCGAGCACCGCCATCGAGCTGCTCTGGCGGACCTTGCGCGCAAGGTCTTCCATCAGCGGCTGGGCGAGGTCGGTGAGGTTGAGCGAGCCGAGGTAGCCAAAGCCCAGCTCGAGCACGCGCGGGCCGAGCATGAACTCGCGGCCGACCGCGCGTACATAACCCAGGTGCTGCAGGGTGAGGACCAGGCGCCGCGCCGCTGCGCGTGACAGGCCGGTGCGGGTGGCGATGTCGGCCAGGCCCAGACGGTTGCGGTCGCGTCCGAATGCGGACAGCACCGTCAGCCCGCGCGCCAGCGACTGCACGTAATCGCCGCCGTCCTCGAACTGGTCCGAACCTTCTGCTTTCCTCGGCATGCCGGTTTCCTTCGCTCCTTGCCGTTGACGGCGAGATTAGGGCTTCCGTAGAGTGGTGCGCAATACGCACATCAGTGCGCATAGCGCACAAAATCCAGTTATCGGGGAGGCTGGCAGTCGATGTCGATCGCTGAGCGCGACTGTGTCCTGCACAGTTGGTCGGTGCAGGCCGACTGGCACGCACCCACCGTGGTCGGTGGCCAAGGCGCGCGCCTGCGCCTGGTCGACGGACGCGAGATCCTCGACATGAGCAGCCTGGCCGAGTGCAGCAATCTCGGCCACCAGCATCCGCGCCTGGTCGAGGCGATCCGCTCCCAGGCAGAACGCCTGTGCTTCGTCACCAACGCGTGGGGCGCGACGCCGCGCGCGGAGTTGGCGCAGGCGCTGCTCGAGCGCTCGGGCTTCGAAGGCGGCCGGGTCTTCTTCACCCTCGGCGGCGCCGATGCCAACGAGCACGCCGTGCGCATCGCCCGCCAGGCCGCGCACAAGCCTGCCGGCGCGATCATCGCCCGCGAGCGTTCGTACCACGGTGCGACGCAGCTGGCGATGGCGCTGTCCGGCGACAGCCGCGCGCATGCGCTGGGCATCGATCCGCGCGCGCTGGGCGTGCACCACGTGCCGCCGCCGTATGGCTACCGCTGCCCCTTCGGCGGCCGCGACGAGGAGCAATGCGGCATGCGCGCCGCGGCGGCGGTCGCCGATCGCATCGACGACCTCGGCGTAGACAATGTCGCCGCCGTGATCATGGAGCCCGATGCCGGCACCAATGGCATCGTCGCCCCCGACAACTACTGGCCGGCGCTGCGCACGCACACCGCCGACCGCGGCGTCTGGCTGATCGCCGACGAGGTCATGAGCGCATTCGGCCGCTGCGGCGAATGGTTCGCCTGGCAGCGCCACGGCGAGGCCGGTCGTCCCGACCTGATGACACTGGCCAAGGGCCTCACCGGTGCCGCATTGCCGCTGGGCGCGGTGGTGCTCAGCGCCGAAGTCGCGGCCAGGCTCGAGCACGAAATGCTGCACTCCGGCCTGACCTACTGCGGCCATCCGCTGGCCTGCGCCGCGGGCGTGGCGGCGTTGCAGGCCTACGCGCAGGAAGGGCTGATCGAGCGTTCGCGCACGCTGGGCGCGCAACTGCTGGCGCGGCTCGAGCAGCTGAAGTCGCGCCACCGCGTCATCGGTGATGTCCGCGGCGGCCACGGCCTGTTCGCGGTGATCGAACTGGTGGCCGATCGCGAGAGCCGTGCGCCGCTGGCGCCGTGGCCGCAGACACCGCCGGCGCTGAAGGCGCTGGTCGAAGCGGCGATGGCCGAAGGCGTGTCGTTCGCGATGCGCGGAAACCTGATCGTGCTGGCGCCGCCACTGGTGATCGCCGAGAACGAGCTTGCCGACGCGCTGTCGCTGCTCGATCGCCTGCTGGCGCGCTTCTTCCCGCAATGACCAGAGATTGTTTCAACCCACCCATTCCGCGATCGTCCTGACCGCAGCGAGGCCGCCATGAGCTTCCGCCTGACCTACGCCACGATGTTCAACCCGCCCGAGGCGATGCACGAGCGCTTCGAGGCCGCGATGGCCCGGGTGAGTGCAGGCCTTGGACAGCGCCACGAGCTCTTCATCAACGGCGAGGACCGTGCCGCCGGGGACCATGCGACGCGGCACAGCCCGATCGACCGCGACCTGTCGCTGGGCGAGTTCGCCCTGGCTAACGCCGGCGATGTCGATTCCGCGATGAAGGCCGCGCACGCGGCGTTTCCGGCCTGGCGCGCGCTGCCGGTGGCCGAGCGCGCGCGGCTGATGCGCAAGGTCGGCGACCTGATGGAGGCGCGCGTCTACGACATCGCCGCGGCGCTGACGCTGGAAGTCGGCAAGAACCGCATGGAGGCGCTCGGCGAGGCGCAGGAGACGGTCGACTTCTTCCATTACTACGCCGACGACTACGAGCAGAACGCCGGCTACGACCGGCCGCTGCCGAACGACCCGCTCGAAGGCACGGTGTCGCGCAATCGCAGCGTGATGCGGCCGCATGGCGTGTGGGTGGTGATCGCGCCGTTCAATTTTCCGTTCGCGCTGGCCGGCGGGCCGGTCGCGGCGGCGCTGGTCACCGGCAACACGGTGGTGGTCAAGGCCGCCAGCGACACGCCGTGGTCCGGTCGACTGCTGGCCGACTGCATCCGCGATGCCGGGCTGCCGCCGGGCGTCTTCAACTACGTCTCCGGCTCCGGCCGCGAAGTCGGCGAGACGCTGGCGCAGCATGCGCTGACGGCCGGCATCACCTTCACCGGTTCGGTCGGCGTCGGCATGCAACTGCTGCGGCAGATGGCCGGCGGCGCGTACCCGCGGCCGTGCATCGCCGAGATGGGCGGCAAGAACCCGTGCATCGTCACCGAACACGCCGACCTCGAGCGCGCCGCCACCGGCATCGTCCGCTCGGCGTTCGGCATGGGCGGGCAGAAGTGCTCCGCACTGTCGCGGCTGTACGTGCACGACAGCGTTGCCGACGAACTGGTCGGGCTGCTGCGCGGCAAGATCGAGGCGATTCGCATCGGCGATGCACGCAGCCGCGAGAACTGGCTGGGTCCGGTGATCAACGAAAGCGCCTACGGCAACTACGCCGGCTACCTGCAGCAGCTGCAGGCCAGCGGCGCGACCGTCGTCGCCGGCGGCCGCCAGCTGCGCGACGGTGCGCTGGCGCGCGGCTACTACGTCGAACCGGTGCTGGCCGAGGCCGACCTCGCCCATCCGCTGTGGAAGCAGGAGATGTTCCTGCCGATCGTGATGCTGCACCGCTATCGCGACCGCGAGCATGCGATGCGCCTGGCCAACGACACCGACATGGGCCTGACCGCCGGCTTCTACGGTGGCAGCGACGAAGTGCCGTGGTTCCAGGACCGCATCGAGGCCGGCGTGACCTACGCCAACCGCCCGCAGGGCGCGACCACCGGTGCCTGGCCGGGCTACCAGCCGTTCGGCGGCTGGAAGGGCTCGGGGTCGACCGGCAAGGCAATCGCCTCGTTCTATTACCTGCAGCAGTACCTGCGCGAACAATCGCGCACGGTCGTGGAGTAAGCGGTCGATGCGATTGATGCCGTTGCGCGAAGCACTCGCCGCCCACGTCGCCGATGGCGACTGCGTGGCACTGGAAGGGTTCACCCACCTGATCCCGTTCGCCGCCGGCCATGAGCTGATCCGCCAGGGGCGGCGCAACCTGCACCTGGTGCGGATGACGCCGGACCTGATCTACGACCAGCTGATCGGCATGGGCTGTGCGCGGCGGCTGACGTTCTCCTGGGGTGGCAATCCCGGCATCGGATCCCTGCACCGCCTGCGCGATGCGGTCGAGCATGGCTGGCCGCAAGCCCTGGAACTCGACGAGCACAGCCACGCCGGCATGGCCGCGGCCTACTGCGCCGGCGCGTCGCGGCTGCCGTTCGGCATGCTGCGCGGCTACCTCGACAACGACCTCGACAAGGCCAACCCGCGCATCGGCCGCATCGAATGCCCGTTCACCGGCGAGCGCCTGGCGGCGGTGCCGGCGATCAATCCCGACGTGACCATCCTGCATGCGCAGTGCGCAGACCGCGAGGGCAACGTCGCCATCCGCGGCATCGTCGGTGCGCAGCGCGAAGCGGCGCTGGCGGCAGGCGCGCTGGTGGTCACCGTCGAGGAGATCGTCGAACGCCTGGAGCCGGCGATGAACGGCATCGTCCTGCCGCACTGGACGGTGGATGCCGTCGTGCACTGCCCGGGCGGCGCGTATCCCTCGTACACACACGGCCATTACTCGCGTGACAACAGCTTCTACCAGCGCTGGGACGCGATCTCGCGCGACCGCGACACCTTCAACGCGTGGATGCGCGAACACGTGCTGGAGACCAACGACCACGCCGGCTTCCTCGCCAGCCTGCGGGCGGAGGCGGCATGAGCGCAGCCACCCGCGATGAATGGATGACCGTGGCGGCCGCGCGCATGCTGTGGAACCGCTGCGTCTGCTTCGTCGGCATCGGCCTGCCGAGCGCGGCCTGCAACCTGGCGCGATTCACCCACGCGCCCGACATCGTGCTGATCTACGAGTCGGGCACGATAGGCACGCGGCCCGATGTGCTGCCGCTGTCGATTGGCGATGGCGAACTGGCCGAGACCGCATCGTTCGTGGTGCCGCTGCCGGAGGTGTTCAGCCACTACCTGCAGGCCGGGCGCGTCGACGTCGGTTTCCTCGGCGCGGCGCAGGTGGACCGTTACGGCAACCTCAACAGCACGGTGATCGGTCCGTACGAGGCTCCGACCACGCGTTTGCCCGGCGCCGGTGGCGCGCCGGAGATCGCGGCGCACGCGCGCCAGACCTTCGTCATGCTCAAGGCATCGACGCGCAGCCTGGTCGAGCAGCTGGATTTCCGCACCTCCGCCGGCTACCTCGATGGCCACGGCGCCCGCGCCAGGACCGGCGCGACCGGCGACGGCCCGCGCGCGGTGATCACCGACTTCGGCATCCTCACCCCGCACCCGCGCAGCGACGAGCTGCGGTTGAGCGCGCTCTACGCCGGCGCCACCGTCGAAGAGGCACGGGCGGCAGTGGCGTGGCCGCTGCTGCTGGCCGAGACGGTGGAGACGATAGCCCCACCGAGCGAATCCGAACTGGCGATCCTGCGTGCGCTGCATGCACGTACGCGCGAGGCGCACGCGCGGCCCGTCGTGCTGCCGTTCCCACTCTCGAACTGACCAGTGCACACCCTTCAAGAGCACGCCATGCGCAACCAACACATCCAGACCGAACTGCCCGGCCCGAAGGCGCGCGCGATGATCGAGCGCGACGCGCAGGTGATCTCGCCGTCGTACCCGCGCGACTACCCGTTCGTGATGTCGCATGGGCGCGGATCGCAGGTGTGGGACGTCGACGGCAACCGCTTCCTCGACTTCGCCGCCGGCATCGCCGTGTGCAGTACCGGCCACGCCCACCCGCAGGTGGTGCAGGCGGTGAAAGACGCGGCCGACCAGTTCCTGCACATCTCCAGCGACTACTGGCACGAGCAGATGACCGGGCTGGGCGAGCGACTGGCACGCATCGCACCGATGAAGGGCGGGGAGCCGATGAGCTTCCTGTGCCAGTCGGGCACCGAGTCGGTCGAAGCCGCCATCAAGCTGGCGCGCTATGTCACCGGTCGCCCGCGCTTCATCGGCTTCCTCGGCGGCTTCCACGGCCGCTCGATGGGCTCGCTGGCCTTCACGTCCAGCAAGTACACCCAGCAGAAGGGCTTCTTCGCCACGATGCCGGGCGTCACCCACGTGCCGTACCCCAATCCCTACCGGCCGCTGTTCGCCGGCACCGACCAGGGCGTGGCCGTGCTCGACTACATCCGCATGCTGTTCGAACGCAGCGTGCCGGCGGCCGAAGTCGCCGGCATCCTGGTCGAGCCGATCCAGGGCGAGGGCGGCTACGTAGTTCCGCCCGATGGCTTCCTGGCCGGGCTGCGCGAGCTGTGCGACGAGCACGGCATCCTGCTGATCTTCGACGAGGTGCAGTCGGGCATCGGCCGCAGCGGCCGCATGTTCGCCAGCGAGCACTGGGGCGTGAAGCCCGACATCATGACCCTGGCCAAGGGCCTGGGCTCGGGACTGCCGATCGGTGCGATGGTCGCCTCGAAGTCGCTGATGTCGCAGTGGAAGCGCGGCGCGCACGGCAACACCTACGGTGGCAACCCGCTCGCCTGCGCGGCGGCCAACGCCACCATCGACCTGGTCGCCGGCGGTTTCGCCGACAACGCGGCCCAGGCCGGCGGCTACTTCGGTTCGAAGCTGCGCGAGCTGATGCGCGACTACGCCTGCATCGGCGAGGTGCGCGGCCGCGGCCTGATGATCGGCATGGAGTTGGTCGAGTCCGACCCCGCCCGCACGCCGGCGCGAGTGCTGTGCGATGCCGTCATCACCCGCGCCTTCCATAACGGCCTGCTGCTGTTGTCGTGCGGTACCAGCACGGTGCGCTTCATGCCGCCCCTGAACGTTGAACGCGCCGAGATCGACGAGGCGATCGCGCTGCTGCGCACCAGCCTCGACGAGGCGCTGGCCGGGACGCGGGGCTGAGCCGGATGCGCAGCCGCCTCGTTGCCGCCGCGCTGCTGATCGCAATTGCAGGCGCCGCCGCCGCGGCCGGACGCGAGCCCGTGCTCAAGCAGGTCGACCTGCCGCACAGCTATTACTGGCGCGAGCTCTACCTGCCGCAGCTGACCAGCGGCCCGTCGTCGGCGAGCTTCCTGCCCGATGGCCAGTCGCTGGTGTACAGCATGGCCGGCTCGCTCTGGCGCCAGCGCATCGGCGACGGCGAGGCGGTCGAACTGACCCACGCGCAAGGCGCGTACGACTACCAGCCCGACGTCGCCCGCGACGGGCGCAGCGTGGTGTTCACGCGCTACGACGGCGCGGGAATGGAGTTGTGGCGACTGGACCTGGCCACCGGCCGATCGCAGGCGCTGACCAGCGGCGGCGCGGTCAATGTCGAGCCGCGACTGTCGCCCGACGGCAAGCGCATCGCCTGGGTGTCGACGCAGGGCACGGGGCATTTCAACCTGTTCGTCGCCGACATCGACGGCAGCGGCCTGCGCCACGCGCGGCCGCTGCTCGGTGAGCGCAAGAGCAAGCTCGACCGCTACTACTACTCCGCGTACGACCACGCGATCAATCCGTCGTGGTCGCCTGACGGCAAGCAGATCGTCTTCGTCGGCAATGCCGAGATCGCCTGGGGCAGCGGTGACCTGTGGTCGGTCGAGGTCGAGCGGCCGAAGGAGCCGAAGAAGATCCTGCGCGAGGAAACCAGCTGGAGCGCGCGACCGGAACTGGCACCGGACGGCAAGCGCCTGCTTTACGCCGGCTACCACGGCCGCCAGACCCACCAGCTCTGGCTGACGACGCTGCAGGGCGCGCCGCCGTTGCCGCTCACCTTCGGCGACAGCGAGCGCCGCAACGCGCGCTGGTCGCCCGACGGCCGCCGCATCGCCTACATCGGCCAGGACGCGGCGGGCAACACCGCGATGTCGGTGATGGACGTGATCGGCGGCGCGACGCAGTCGGTCGTGGCGAAGCAGCGACGCACGCTGGCACCGACCGCGCGACTGCAGATCCAGGTCCGCGACGGCCGCGGCCGCAACGTGCCGGCGCGGGTCAGCGTGCAGGGCAGCGACCACCGCGCGCAGGCGCCGGCCGAGGCCTGGGTGCACGCCGACGACGGCTTCGATCGCGCACTGCAGGCGACCGAGAGCCACTACTTCCATTGCGACTCGCCGTGCACGCTGGACGTGCCGGCAGGGAACACCACCGTGTCGGTGCAGCACGGCTTCGCGCACCTGCCGTGGACGCGAAGCGTCGACATAGTCGCCGGCAGTACCACCACGCTGCGCGCCGACCTGCAGGCACAGGCGCTGCCCACCGCATTCGGCAGCTGGCGCAGCGCCGACCTGCACGTGCACATGAACTACGGCGGCCACTACGCCAACTCGCCCGAACACCTGGCCTTGCAGGCGCGCGCAGAGGACCTCGACATCGTCGAGAACCTCATCGTCAACAAGGAACAGCGCATCCCCGACATCGCCTGGTTCGGCAAGGCCGGGCCGGCCGGGCAGGTGCGCATCGACAACGCGCAGGAGTTCCACACCAGTTCCTGGGGCCACCTGGGCCTGCTCAACCTGCGCGACCACTACCTCACCCCGGACTTCAGTGCCTACCGCCACACCGCGATGGCCAGTCCGTTCCCGCACAACGGCGTGATCGCCGACCTGGCGCATGCGCAGCAGGGCGTGGTCGGCTACGTGCATCCGTTCGACACCGTGCCCGACCCGGTGAAGGACGCGGTGCTGAGCCACCAGCTGCCGGCGGACGTCGCCAACGGCAAGGTCGACTACCTCGAAGTGGTCGGCTTCAGCGATCACAAGGCCACCGCCGCGGTCTGGTACCGGTTGTTGAACCTTGGCTACCGGTTGCCCGCAGGCGCCGGTACCGATGCGATGGCGAACTACGCCTCGCTGCGCGGGCCGGTCGGGATGAACCGCGTGTTCCTCGAACAACGCAGCGGCGACGACGTGCTGGTATCGTTGAAGCAGGGCCACAGCTTTGTCAGCAATGGCCCGCTGCTGGGGCTGATCGTGTCCGGGCGCAAGCCGGGCGACACGCTTTCGTTGTCCGCGCCGGGTCGGGCGAGCTACCGGGTCGCGTTGCGTTCGCCGGTCGCTGTCGAACACCTGGAACTGGTACAGGACGGTCGCGTCGTGAAGCAGTTCGCGCTGACCGGTGACCGTCGCAGTTTCGATGCCGAAGGTGAGCTCGAGCTGGCACAGGGCGGCTGGGTGCTGTTGCGCGCGTGGAACGACGGCGCCGACCCGCAGGTGCTGGACCTGTACCCGTACGCGACCACCAATCCGGTCTGGCTCGACCTCCCGGGCGGTGCGCCGCCGGCCGGCGAGGACGCTGCCTATTTCGCCGCGTGGCTCGGCCGCGTGATCGAAGCCGCCGACGCCCGCGACGACTACAACGACGCCGAAGAAGAACGTGCGACGCTCGACTACCTGCGCGCGGCGCAGGCCATCTACCAGGGCAAGGCCGGGGGACACTGATCGATGCTGATGCGACGACGCTGGATCTCGCTTTGCATGGCTGCGACGGCGATGGCTTCGCACGCCGCACCACCGGCGCAGCCAGGCCGCTTCAGCATTGCCGACCTCGATCGCCTGGCCGACGTCGCCGAGCCCGATCTCAACGCCGACGGCACCGCGCTGGTCTACAGCGTCTCCACCGTCAATGCCGCCGAGGACCTCACCCAGAGTGACCTGTGGCGGATCGGCTACGACGGCAGCGGTCGCAAGCAACTGACCAGCACGCCCGGGAACAGCGAATCGCGGCCGTTGTGGTCGCCTGATGGCAAGTCCATCGCCTACCTGTCGGACGCGCCGGCGCCGCGTAAACCCGAGGCGGGCAAGGACGGCGAGGGCGGCGACGATGAAGAGGAAGAGGAAGAAATCAG
>Ga0209025_1004996_pt1 | contig 11094 bp, 10 predicted proteins | sample AraplaMF_Col_mLB_FD_184256 | JGI IMG/M metagenome (GOLD analysis project Ga0209025, IMG submission 184256) | Arabidopsis root microbial communities from the University of North Carolina, USA - plate scrape MF_Col_mLB (SPAdes) (version 2) | ecosystem: Host-associated > Plants > Roots > Endosphere... | reverse complement strand
TAAAGCAGCGACAGCAAGCAGAAGCTACTTTACCTAACCCTGATCGATGCTACGAAATTCGGATAGCGAATCTGGCGTGAGTCGGACGAGGTAATCTGGATGGCGATCGAATTTCGGACAATTGTACCGCGTTCTTCAATAGCGCTCCTGGCGGCGATCGCTACCAATATCTCGGTCACTCCGGCTCATGCTGGCCAACAAATCTTTGACGAACTGCGTTTCGGCGGGTCCGCTTCGGTACAAGGTGGCGTCGAGCGCGAGGACGGCATCTTTCCCGAGGTAACGGTGTTCTTTGATCCGTTCGGCCAGGATGCTGCCACCGGCTGGAAGCAACAGCTTGCGCGCCCTCGCATCAACCTCGGCACCTCCATCGGCACGTCCGGGGAAGCCACTCAAGTCTTTGCGGGTCTCTCCTGGACGGCGAACTTCAATGAGAAGTTTTTTGCCGAAGCCGGTTTTGGTGGCGTCTGGCACGATGGGGAACTCGAAGGCAATACCGATGGCCCGAACCTCGGCTGTCGGTTCCTCTTCCACGAGTATCTAGGCGCCGGTTATCGGTTCGATCAGCACTGGAACGTGGTCGCGCAAGTCGCCCATTCGTCCAACGCCAATCTCTGCGACGGGCCGAACAACGGCATGACCCGTGCCGGCATCCAGGTTGGTTACAAGTTCTGACCTTTCGATCAGGTGCATTTCAATGTCTGCTGTCTGTTAACAGCGGGCATTTTCCTGTCGCGCGTTTCATTCACTTAGGCTAAAGACACCGCAATCGCGCAACGGCAGGGACTTCCGAGAGCTCATGACCATTTCCAATACCCGCCCGATCACCCCCGAACTCATCGCCGCCCATGGCCTGAAGCCAGACGAGTATCAGCGGATATTGGACCTGATCGGCCGCGAACCGACCTTCACGGAGCTCGGCATCTTCTCGGCCATGTGGAACGAGCACTGCTCCTACAAATCCTCCAAGAAGTGGTTGCGCACGTTGCCGACCAAAGGCCCGCGCGTCATCCAGGGGCCCGGCGAAAATGCCGGTGTCGTCGATATCGACGACGGCGACTGCGTCGTCTTCAAGATGGAGAGCCACAATCACCCTTCCTACATCGAGCCGTATCAGGGCGCGGCTACCGGCGTAGGCGGCATTCTGCGTGACGTCTTCACCATGGGCGCCCGCCCGATCGCAGCGATGAACGCGCTGCGTTTTGGCGAGCCGGATCATCCGAAGACCCGTCACCTCGTGTCCGGTGTTGTCTCGGGCGTCGGCGGCTACGGAAACTCCTTCGGCGTACCGACGGTCGGTGGCGAAGTCGAATTCGACGCGCGCTACAACGGCAATATCTTGGTCAACGCCTTCGCGGCTGGACTGGCGAAGTCGAATGCGATCTTCCTTTCGGAAGCCAAGGGCGTCGGCTTGCCGGTCGTCTATCTCGGCGCGAAGACCGGCCGCGACGGCGTCGGTGGTGCGACCATGGCCTCTGCGGAATTCGATGAATCGATCGAAGAGAAGCGCCCGACTGTACAGGTCGGCGACCCCTTCACCGAAAAGTGCCTGCTGGAAGCCTGCCTCGAGCTGATGCAGACCGGTGCGGTCATCGCGATCCAGGATATGGGCGCTGCGGGCCTCACCTGCTCGGCCGTCGAAATGGGCGCCAAGGGCGATCTCGGCATTCTGCTCGACCTCGATACCGTGCCGGTACGCGAAGAGCAGATGACCGCCTACGAAATGATGCTGTCCGAAAGCCAGGAGCGTATGCTCATGGTTCTGGAGCCTGAAAAGGAAGCCGTGGCAAAGGCGATCTTCGTTAAGTGGGGCCTCGATTTTGCAATCGTCGGCAAGACCACCGACGACCTGCGCTTCCGCGTTGTCCATCAGGGAGAAGAAGTCGCCAACCTGCCGATCAAGGATCTCGGCGACCAGGCGCCGGAATATGATCGTCCGTGGCGCGAGTCGGACAAGCGCGCGCCGCTGCCTGCGAACCTCGTCTCCGCTCCGGCAGACTATGGTCAGGCGCTCTTGGATCTCGTCGGTTCTCCCAATCAATCCAGCCGCCGGTGGGTCTACGAACAGTACGACACCCTGATCCAGGGCAACTCGCTCCAGCTTCCCGGCGGTGATGCGGGCGTCGTTCGCGTCGAGAACCACCCGGCCAAGGCTCTCGCTTTTTCGTCCGACGTGACGCCTCGCTATGTCGAGGCCGATCCGTTCGAGGGCGGCAAGCAGGCGGTCGCAGAATGCTGGCGCAACATCACGGCAACCGGTGCAGAGCCGCTGGCGGCGACTGACAACCTCAACTTCGGCAATCCTGAAAAGCCGGAGATCATGGGCCAGTTCGTCCTGGCCGTGAAGGGTATCGGCGAAGCCTGCCGTGTCCTTGACTTCCCTATCGTGTCGGGCAACGTCTCGCTCTACAATGAAACCAATGGCGTTGCGATCCTGCCGACGCCGACGATTGCCGGCGTCGGCCTTCTGCCCGACTGGAAGAGGATGGCACGCATCGGCAGCGCATCGAATGGCGATAAGGTGATCATGATCGGCAGAGACGGCAGCCATCTCGGCTCGTCGGCCTACCTGCGCGATGTCATCGGCAGCACCGAAGGCCCTGCTCCCGAGGTCGACCTCTTTGCGGAGCGCCGCAACGGCGACTTCGTGCGCTCGGTTATTCGCAACGGCCAGGCAACGAGCTGCCACGATATCTCTTCCGGCGGCCTCGTCCTCGCTCTCGCCGAGATGGCGATGGCCTCAGGCAAGGGCCTGAAGATCGGCCTCAGCGAATGCCGGGGCGCTCCACACGCGTTGCTGTTCGGCGAAGATCAGGCCCGTTACGTGCTGACGGTGCCAGCGGATGTTGCCAATTTCGTCTGTGCTAACGCCGAAGGTGCAGGCGTCCCCTTCCGCCGTCTCGGCACGGTCGAAGGTGAAAGGCTTGTAATTGACGATCTGATGTCGCTGCCAATTCAGCAATTGCGCGACGCCCATGAATCATGGTTCCCTAATTACATGGAAGGCCATGGCACACTGGCTGCCACGGAATAATACGCAAGGAGTAACGATCATGCCTATGAACCCCGGTGATATCGAAGACATGATCAAGGCCGGCATCCCCGGCGCCAAGGTGACCATCCGCGATCTCGCTGGCGACGGCGATCATTATGCGGCGGAGGTGGTAGCGGAAGCCTTTCGCGGCAAGAGCCGCGTGCAGCAGCATCAGATGGTCTATGAGGCCCTCAAGGGGAACATGGGCGGCATATTGCATGCCCTGGCGCTGCAGACCTCGGCACCTGAGTAATGTCGAACGCAAATGCCCGGTTACAAGCCGGGCATTTTGCTATAGCCGCCTTCGGCAAAGACCATGCCGGAGCGCGGACCGGCGGTTAGCAGCGTGAAGTCGAAGGATGCTTGCAAATCCGGCCCCAGGACGTACTGCCGATGCACGCGCAGAAAATCCTTCTTGATCTTCCTATAATGTTCAACGGTCAGCATCTGCTTCACGCGAATGAAGATCATTTTCGCAGGGCGGGCATCGCGCTGTCCGCAAACGGCTACCACCGGCACTTTGTAGAAGTGGATGGCATCGGTCAGACACTGGACATCGAGCCAGCTGACACTCGCGCATCGCGCAATCAGGCCCACCCGTGATCGCAGCAATTCCGCGGGACGCAGCAAAGCACATTGCAGGATCGCCGAACCGAGGGTCGCAAAGATCACCCTCTTGCCAGACAGGATGTTAGGATCGCGCTCAAGCACCATGCCGATGACATGAGCCGCTACGCTGGAGCCCATGCTGTGCGATGAGATCACATACTCGTCCGCGGCGTCTGACAACGCTGCCCGTGCGGCTGCGGCACAGCGATCGAGCCACTGGTTGAACTCCGAGTCGCTCATACGGGCAAGAGCAATCGCCATACGCCAGTCCGCGAAGAGATGCAGTGTGTAGAAACGCTCGGCGAAGGGCAGAAACGCAAAGACGAAGAAACACAACGCTAGGGCCACGCTCCACAGGAGATGAAGTGCGGGCAACTCCATTCCGATCGGTATGACGGCGATCGTTGCACTGAGCGCGAAGCCGAGAACCATCATCAGAAACGGAAAGATGAAGAACAGCCCGAACCGCCAAGCATGCCGGAAATAGCCGGCCATTCCACCATAGGCGACCACCCGAAAGGCACTCTCAAAGCCTCTGACGATCTGTGTCGCACGGCCGCCAACTCTCAGCTTCTCGACCAGCGCATTGTGGTCGAACACATGAATCTGGCTGTTGGTTTCCCAGCCATCCGCAGTCGCCTTCACTTCGAAGCGCGTTGAATCCGCTCCGTATTCTGATTCACTCGTCAGCACCGAGTAATCCCAGACCGCTGCACTTTGCTTTGCTGAACGTTCGTAGCGCGCTCTGTGAGCAAGCCCGTCAAGTGGCTCGAACCCCGGAAAATGGAGAACGACCCTTTTCGAAATCAATGTCATTATTTTCTTTCGTGGCCGCGGGCGCGGCAGATAATTGCAGCGCCGCAATCGGCGAGAATTGTGGCGAAATCCGGAGCATCGACACGGCAAACGGTCATGGCCAACCTGCTGAAGCAGCGGTTCAGGCGTTGAAGTAACGCAAGCGCAACAATCCGCACTCAGCAAACCGGTAGGGCGCTCTTTTTTTGCCTGAGCCTGCTGGAATTCCGTCAATCACATGCTATCTAAGCTTAACGATTGAAACGGCGGGCCTTTAACTCGCCTGTGGAAAGGATTAGGTCCCTATGAGCGGTATCAACGAATTCATCGACAACGAAATCAAGAGCAACGACGTCGTCCTCTTCATGAAGGGCACGCCGCAGTTTCCGCAGTGTGGATTCTCCGGTCAGGTCGTGCAGATTCTCGATTACATCGGCGTCGACTACAAGGGCATCAACGTGCTCGCTGACTCCGAAATCCGCCAGGGCATCAAGGATTACTCCAACTGGCCGACGATCCCGCAGCTCTACGTGAAGGGCGAGTTCATCGGCGGTTGCGACATCGTCCGGGAAATGTTCCAGGCCGGTGAGTTGCAGCAGCACCTGCAGGAACACGGCGTGACCGTTCGCGGCGCCGCCTGACCTGTTCGGTCACCGGGCATCCCGCCCGGTTTCCAAATCTTGCATTTTGAGTCCGAGGCGCTGTGCTGAACAGCGCCTTGGCCCGTTTATGGGAATTTCATTGTGACAGATTCATCACAAGCCGTGCACGCGGGCCGATTGCCCATGGGCAAAGGGGAATTCATTGCGCTCGCTGCCTTCCTGATGGCAGTCAATTCGCTTGCGATCGACATCATGCTCCCGGCGCTTCAGCAGATCGGCGCCAGCCTTGGTGTGGAAAGTGAGAACCATCGTCAGTTTGTGGTCTCTGCCTATCTGCTTGGTTTCGGCGCGGCGCAGCTCTTCTACGGCCCTCTCTCCGACCGCTTCGGGCGCCGGCTGCCGCTGCTGATCGGCCTCGCCATCTATATCTGTTCCGCGCTCGGGATCGCACTGGTGCCATCCTTTGAGGGCCTTCTCCTGCTTCGTTTCATTCAGGGCATTGGTTCGGCGGCAACGCGTGTTATCACAATCTCCATCGTTCGCGACATCTACGGCGGTCGCCAGATGGCAGAAGTCATGTCGCTGATCATGATGGTCTTCATGATCGTCCCTGTTATAGCGCCGGGCAGTGGCCAGATCATCATGTTCTTCGGCAGCTGGCACCTGATCTTCGTATTCATCGCGCTTATGGCTGCTCTCATTTCGGCATGGGCCTATCTTCGCCTTCCCGAAACTCTGCATCCGTCCAACGTTCGCCCATTTACCGCTCGCTCCATCATCGGCGGCTTCAAGCTGGTCCTCACCAACCGGATCGCGCTCTGCTATACGATTGCCAGCACCTTCATCTTCGGCTCGCTGTTCGGCTTCATCAATTCCGCGCAGCAGATCTATGTCGGCATCTACGGTCTGGGGGTCTACTTCCCCTTCGCTTTCGCGGGTGTTGCCGTCTTCATGTCGCTGTCGTCATTCCTCAACTCGCGGCTTGTCGGCAAGTTCGGCATGCGGCGGCTGTCGCATGGCGCCTTGGCGGGCTTCATCACGGTCAACACCATCTGGCTGGTCGCCCTCGTCCTGGGACCACAGCCGATGCCCTTCCCGCTTTTCATCGGCTTCTTCGGTCTGGCGATGTTCCAGTTCGGTTGGATCGGCTCGAACTTCAATTCGCTTGCCATGGAACCGCTAGGCCATGTTGCGGGAACGGCTTCCTCCGTCCTCGGATTCATGAGCACGGTGGGCGGCGCGCTGATCGGCGCCGGCATCGGTCAGGCCTTCAACGGCACCGCATTACCAATGGTCGCAGGCTATTTCACCGTCTCGATCATCGGTCTGATCTTCGTTTTGATCGCAGAGAAAGGACGCCTCTTCCAACCGCATAACCCCGCGGTCTGATCGAGTCGCCCGCCTCGTATTTCAGGATTTCCAGTATGACGCCGCCACATAAACAACACGTCGAAAATCAGGGCTCCAGCCGAATAGGCATGGGCTTCGTCGAATTTGTCATCACCATCGCTATCATGACCGCCAGCATCGCCATGGCGATCGATATCATGTTGCCTTCCCTGCCCGCGATCGGCCATTCGTTCGGCGTCACAAACGCCAACGACGCGCAGCTCGTGATCGGCGTCTTCTTCCTCGGCTTCGGCGTATCGCAGATCATCTTCGGCAGCCTCTCAGATACGTTCGGCCGCCGGAATATCCTGCTTGGCGGCCTGGCGGTTTATGTGCTCGCCATGTTCGCCGCGGCCGCCACCGGCAGCTTCGAGATGCTGCTGGTCATGCGCTTCGTCCAAGGCCTTGGCGGCGCAGCCGTTCGCATCACCACCATGGCGATCGTTCGCGACTGCTTCGGCGGCCGCGAGATGGCGCGTGTCATGTCCTACGTGATGATCGTCTTCATGATCGTTCCGATCGTGGCACCGTCTGTCGGTCAGTTGATCATCACTTACGCCAACTGGCACTGGATCTTCATCCTGCTCGGCGTCGTCGGCGCCATCCTGTTTATCTGGGCACTGGTGCGCCTCAAGGAATCGCTTCCGAGAGAAGAACGGATCCCGCTATCGGTGGGCTCGGTCGTCGACGGCTTCAGGACCGTTCTGACGAATAAAGTCACCTGCGGCTACATGATTGGGCTCACGATGTTCACGGGCGTCATCAGTGCCTATGTCATCTCGGTCCAGCAGGTCTTCGGCGAAGTCTACGGCCTCGGCGACTGGCTGCCGATCGCCTTTGCCGCGACGGCGGGCGGAATCGCGGTGGCAAATTTCGCCAACGGCTTCTTCGTGCGTAAATTCGGCATGCGCCGCATCTCGCACGTCGCGATGATCCTGTTCACGATCGTCTCGGCAATCGGCTACGTCAAGGCACTCGGCGGCCGCCCCGATTTCGCCTTCGCCTATGCGCTATTCACGATCCTACTGATGATGTTTGCGGTCATTGCCACGAACTTTACGGCAATCAGCCTGGAACCGATGGGCAATCTCGCCGGCACAGCGACCGCCATCACCGGCTTCGTGTCGACGACCTTCGGCGCGATCCTTGGCGGCTCCGTTGGCCAGCTCTTCAACGGCACTGTCCAGCCGCTCTTTGGTGGTTTTGCCGTGTTCGGTGCGATCAGCATCGCGGCAACGCTCTGGGCGGAAGGCGGCAAGCTCTTCACGCATCCGGGCGACAGTCCGCAGCTCGACGCCGGTGCCGGGCACTTCTAACCGTCTGACAAAACTGCACGCATGGCGTTCCATATCGCTCGCATCAGATCGTTGCGGGCGAAGCTTTCAAACAGCTACCGCCACACCAGAACAACCGATAGAGCCAGCGCCGACGCCATGGCGATATTGAAGAACCTCGCCGAGCGTTGCGTCCGGAGAATCTGGGCTACGAGTGCACCCAAGACAAGCCACAGCAGCCCGGCTGGAAATGCCGCGGCAGCAAACAGCGTCCCCATCCATAGCGCACCGCTGGTTTGAGCGTACTCCGGCGACACGAGATAGGTGCCGCCGGCACTAAGGGCGACCAGCCAACCTTTTGGGTTCAACCACTGGAATAGAAAAGCCTGCCGAAATCCCACCGCCCGCGTCTGGCCGTTCGCTTCGAACGTGCCGGCACTGGCAATCTTCCAGGCCAGCCACAGCAGAAACAGAGATCCGGCCATCTTCATCGCTGTCACAACAGCTGGCGCTGCGGCGACAATTTCTCCAAGGCCGAAGGCGCTTAGAACGATCATCACGCCCATGCCCAGCGACGCGCCGAGCGGACAGCCGATGCCTCTCAAGGCACCGACAGCCGCACCGGTGGACAGGATCATCGCGTTGCTGGGTCCCGGTGTAACCGCCGCGATAAACGCAAACAGCAGGAAAGCCAGCGCCTGAGCGGTATCCATCATTCCCTCCCGGGATTTCTAAAGACGGGAGAAGCTCTACAGCCGGCGTGCCTGATCGTATTGTACGTCTGTGCAAACGTCGCAGTCGCGTTGGAACGCAAATCTGCGTCCCCTAAAACGCCACGTCCTCGCCAGCGATCCGCGTGAGGCGCACCGACTTCGTGTCAGATCGTGAGGACTTCACGCCGCAGAATGTCCCAACTCTCCTTGTCAGGCGCGATCAGCAGACCACCGGTCGTGTGGTGCGGCAGATAAGGTGAGCCGTCAAAGCGGGTCGCATGACCGCCGGCCTCGATACTCAGAAGCGTGCCTGCAAGATGATCCCAGGGCATGAGCTTGTTATACATGAGATAGTGCACATGACCGCCGGCAAAGGCGCGGTATTCGTGGGCCGCGCAGCGGTAGTTGGCAAGAAACCGGACCTTGGCCAGGTTGGCCAGGATCTCACGGCGCTGGGGCTTCGGAAGGAAGCCGGTCGATGCCATGCCGACCATCTCTTCCAGTGCGACAGGTACTGCAACGGAGAGCCGTTGTGCCTCCCCATCAGGACGTCGAAGCCACGCGCCGCTGCCCTTCTCTCCGATCACCCAATCGTCGCCCATCGGGTCGTAGATGATACCGGCAACGGTTTCGCCCTTGGATACCACGGATGCCATGACGCCGAAGGCTGGAATGCCCGATGCGAAATTGAAGGTCCCGTCGACGGGGTCCACGACAATCGCAAGATCCGCTCCTTCGAGCTTGGCAAGTAGCGCTGGATCGGCAGCGACCGACTCCTCGCCGATGAACACGGCATCTGGCCAAAGCGCGGCGGCTTCCGCCTTGATCATCCGCTCCGCCTGAAGGTCGGCCTCCGTGACCAGATCGGTTGCCTCGCTCTTGGCGCGCACGTCATCGCTCCCAAGCCGACGGAAACGCGGCAATATCTCTGACTTCGCCGCCCGCCTCAGGAGATCGGCAAGCGTCGCTACATCTATCGTGGAACTCATGGACTTTCCTTCTTTGGCGTGAGTGCCGATTATTCACTCTTCGGTGCGGTCTCTCTGGCCATCAGGCCAGCGAAATCGAAAAGCTTGGGATCAAGAAGATGCGACGGGTTCACATGCGCGAGCGCCCTGAGCATCGTGTCCTTGCGGCCTGGCATGCGCCGCTCGATATTTGCGAGCATGTCCTTCATCGCATTGCGCTGCAGCCCATCCTGAGAGCCGCAGAGATCGCACGGAATAATTGGGAATTGCATGGCAGCCGCAAACTTCGCCATGTCGTCTTCGGCGCAGTAGGCGAGTGGCCGCAAAACCATCAGGTTGCCCTCGTCATTGAGCAGCTTGGCCGGCATCGACGCGAGCCGCCCACCGTGGAAGAAGTTCATGAAGAAGGTCTCGAGGATATCCTCGCGATGATGGCCGAGCACCAATGCGTCGCAGCCTTCCTCCTTGGCAATCCGGTAGAGGTTGCCGCGGCGCAGGCGCGAACAGAGCGAGCAATAGGTCGCTCCGTCCGGAACCTTCTCCTTCACGATCGAATAGGTATCGCGATACTCGATGCGGTGCTTGACGCCGATCTTGGTCAGGTAGTCAGGCAGGATATGCTTGGGGAAGTTCGGTTGCCCCTGGTCGAGATTGCAGGCGATCAATTCCACCGGCAGAAGACCACGCCACTGCAGGTCGAGCAGAAGGGCGAGCAACCCGTAAGAGTCCTTGCCGCCAGAGAGACCGATCAGCCACCGCTTCTGGCCCTTCAGCATCGCAAAATCGTCGAATGCCTGCCTGACGTTGCGCAGCAGCCGCTTGCGCAGCTTGTTGAACGACACCGAGTTCGGAGCCTCTGCAAAGAGCGCGTGCGCGATCGCGCCGTCCGCGGTCGGCGTTTCCAGCTCATCGGCAATGTTGGCTGCGATGTTCATTCTCTCGTCCAATCAGAGTCTGCCTCCGCCTTAGCAGAAAGCGTCACGACAACACAGCATCAATCGCCGAAAACCGACCAGCCGGTGCGAGCCGCCAGCATTTCGAGTGCGACGGCGCCGAGTTGCGAGTTGCCGACCTTGTTGAGACCCGGCGACCAGACGGCGATGGAGGCGATGCCGGGCGCCACGGCAAAGATGCCGCCACCGACACCGCTCTTGCCGGGAAGGCCTACGTGATAGGCGAAGTCGCCCGAGCCGTCATAGTGGCCGCAGGTCAGCATTAACGCATTGATACGCCGTGCCCGCTTCGGCGACACTACCGAGTGACCGGTCATCGGATTACTGCCGCGCGCCGCGAGAAACAGCCCGGCCTTCGCAAGCTGCTCGCAGGTCATCGACAAGGCGCATTGGTGGAAATAGACGCCAAGCACGTGATCGACGGGGTGATCTAGGTTGCGATAGGAGCGCATGAAATTGGCGAGCGCAAAGTTGCGGTAGCCCGTCTGCGTCTCGGACTTTGCAACGCGATCATCGATGGTGACCGACTCGTCATCCGCGAGATAGCGCACGAAGCGCAGCAACTCGCCGATCGCCTCGCGCGGCGCATGGCCGGCCATGACGACATCTGTCACCGCGATTGCGCCAGCATTGATGAAGGGATTGCGCGGAATACCCTGCTCATGCTCGAGCTGGACGATCGAGTTGAACGAAGAGCCGGATGGTTCACGGCCGACGCGCTTCCACAAGCCCTCGCCGATCTTGCCGAGCGCAAGCG
>Ga0209025_1004992_pt1 | contig 11099 bp, 11 predicted proteins | sample AraplaMF_Col_mLB_FD_184256 | JGI IMG/M metagenome (GOLD analysis project Ga0209025, IMG submission 184256) | Arabidopsis root microbial communities from the University of North Carolina, USA - plate scrape MF_Col_mLB (SPAdes) (version 2) | ecosystem: Host-associated > Plants > Roots > Endosphere... | reverse complement strand
CCGTTCATGGTCGCCGGGACGGGACGCTTCGACACGCGCTTCATGGAGGTGTTCGGGGCGAGGGCCTTCATCAAGACCGGCGCCGAGGGCGTCTATTGCGGCACGTTGCCGGAACTCGGTTACGGTATCGCCCTGAAATGCGACGACGGTGCCGGCCGGGCGGCCGAGATCGCGATGAGCGCGCTGATCGAGCGCGTGCTGCCGCGGCAGAACCTGGACGAGACGGCCTTCGCGCCGTTCCGCGAGACGGTCATGTCGAACTGGAACGGGATCGAGGTCGGCCGCGTCCGCGCGAGCCCTGCGCTTCGGCGCTGACCGTCCGTCACCGCGGGCCGGCGACGGCGAGGTGCCGGGCGAGGTCGGTCAGGGCCGCTGCGAGGTCGTGGGCGCGTGGTCGGAAGCCGGCGACGGCGCGGGCCCGTCGCGTTCCGGGCGCCGGTCGCAGCCAGGGTATGTGGATGAACAGCACCGGAACGCGCGGGCCCGTCGCGCGAAGGGCCAGCGCATAGCCGGCATCGCAGAGGTAGCGGCCAGCCGAGGGCGAATACCGGCTGCGCAGGCCGGCCCTCCGGAACCGCGACAGGGCCATGCCGGCGCTGGCGCTGGTCCGCCATGGCCCCGCTCCGCTATGCGTGGACGAGGCTGGTCCGGCGCCTTGGGCATCGGCGTGCAGCCGGCTCGAGCGGCCGCGGCCGAAGAGCTCGACCCGGATGGCGCGCGACCTTGCGGCAAGGCCCAACATCAGCACGGCGCGCGGTTCGGCGGCGGCCAGTCGCGCCCGCAGGGCCGGCAGGCCGCCGGCATAGCTGGTCTCGAGGACGAGCGGCTCGGCCGCGATCCCGGCACGGTTCAGCCGTCTGGCGACCTGTCGCGCCAGCTCCGCGGTCGGGTTGACGCGGACATGCGGAAACGGGCCGAAGCCGGTGACGAGGACGGGCCTTCCAATCATAGGCGCAGCGCTCCGGCGATCTCGTCCGCGGCGGCCGTCGGCGACATCTCCCCGGCGGCGACCGCGGCCTCCAGCACCGGCGTCCGCGATTTCAGCGCCGGATCGTGCCGGAGCCTGGACTGGAGCCGATCCTGCACCATCGCCCACATCCATTTGACATCCTGACGGCGGCGCTTCTCCGCGATCAGCCCCTTCGCCTCGAAGCGGGCGCGGTAATCGTCGACCAGGCTCCAGAGCGCGTCGAGCCCGGCGCCGGTCAGCCCCGAAATCGTGACCACCGGCGTCGACCAGAGGGCCGATGCCGGCGCCAGAATGTGCAGCGCCGCCTTGTATTGCGCGGCCGCCGCCCGCGCCGCGGTCGCGCCCGCGCCATCGGCCTTGTTGACCGCCAGCATGTCGGCGAGTTCGATGATGCCCTTCTTGATGCCCTGCAGCTCGTCGCCGGCATTGGGCAGCATCAGGACGAGGAAGACATCGGTCAGATCGGCGACGGCGGTTTCGGACTGGCCGACGCCGACGGTCTCGACGAGGATCACGTCGAATCCGGCCGCTTCGCATAGCAGCATGGTCTCCCGCGTCTTGGCCGCGACGCCGCCAAGTGTTCCTGACGAGGGCGACGGCCGGATGTAGGCGTTCGGGTCGACGGCGAGGCGCGCCATGCGGGTCTTGTCGCCGAGGATCGAGCCGCCGCTGCGGGTGGAGGATGGATCGACCGCGAGCACCGCGACCTTGTGGCCGCGTTGCGTCAGATAGCTGCCGAGCGCGTCGATCGTCGTCGATTTGCCGACGCCCGGCACGCCGGTGATGCCGACGCGGATCGCCTTGCCGCTATGCGGCAGCAGCCGTGACAGCAGGGCCTGTGCCTGTTCGCGATGATCGGCGCGCCGGCTCTCGGCGAGCGTGATCGCTCGCGCCAGCGCAGCGCGCTGGCCTGCCAGAATCGCATCGCCGAGCGCCGAAAGGTCGACCATGCACCGCTCGTAGCAAGACAGAAGGGGCAGCGGAAGCGCGCTTTCGCACGGCCTTCCGCGGCTCGCCGCAATCTGGCCGCGTTGGTCTGGCCTTAAGGTTTCGCGGGCAGATGTCCCGCCAATCCCAATTCCGGATCTCGCCAGTGACCTCGCCTTCGCGATTCGCCGTCTCACGCCGTTCCTTCGTTGGCCTGCTCGGCATCGGCCTTGCCGGCTGCGCCCAGGGCGAATCGTCCCTCTCGCCTTTCATCGGCCCGGCGGACTCATCGGCTTTTGGAAAAGAGCCGCAACTGCTGGTCGCCACGACCCGCAAGCCGACCGGCGACCGAGCGCCCTTCTTCGGCTCCGACCGTGGCAGCCTGACGTTCGCCGAGATCCGCCTGTCTGCACCCGGGCGTGGCGTCGCCGCACAGGTGAGCTCCGTCGTCAGCGGCGACTGGGCCGTGCTCGGCGTCACCCGGCGCAGCGCCGGCGACGCGGCCCGCGCCTTTTCCGAGGCCGCGACCGGCCGCGACGTCCTGCTCTATGTCCATGGCTTCAACGAGACCTTCGAATCGGCCGCGCGCAGCGCCGGGCAGCTTTCGCACGCGCTCGCCTTCGAAGGGCGCACCGCTCTGTTCACCTGGCCGTCCGGCGGCGGCCTGCTCGCCTATGCCTACGACCGCGAGAGCGCGCTCTGGTCGCGCGACGGCTTCGTGCAGACACTGAAGGCGCTGGTCGCCAATCCGACGATCGGGAGGGTCAACATCGTCGCGCATTCGATGGGCAGCTTCCTGACCTTGGAAGGGCTGCGCGAACTGCGCGATTTCGACGGCTTGTCGGACCGGGTCGGCGCCGTCGTGCTCGCATCGCCCGACGTCGATATCGACGCCTTCGAGCAGACCGTGCCTCGGCTCGGCTCGATTGCGCAGCGCATGACCGTCATCATCGATCCCGGCGACAAGGCGTTGGCTGTATCCTCGCGCATCGCCGGCGGCATCGCCCGCGCAGGCGCCGCCGATCGCGAGCGTCTCGAGCAGCTCGGCGTGCGCGTCGCCGACACGGCCGGGCGCGGCTGGAGCCTGCTGCGCCACGATCTGTTCCTGTCGAACAGCGAGGTGACGCAGGTGGTGCGGCGCGCGATCGACCGCGCGCGCGGCTGAGTCGTCCGCCGCAAGCGTCCCGTCTCCCCGGACTTGCGTCGGGCTGGTGGGCGCTCCAGCGGCATGCGATGACCGCCGGACCGATAGGCTTGCGGCGCGGGGTCGTGCGCGCCCGGCAGGAGGCAGTCATGAGCGACGACAACTATCACAAGGACCGGATCGCCAATCGCCGGCTCCATCCCGAAACCCTGATGATGGGCTACGGATACTCCCCGGCCATGTCCGAGGGGGCGCTGAAGCCGCCGGTCTTCCTGACCTCGACCTTCGTTTTCGAGAACGCCCAGCAGGGCAAGGACTTCTTCGACCTGACGGCGGGCCGGCGCCAGCTCAAGCCAGGCGAGAAGTCGGGCCTCGTCTACTCCCGCTTCAACCATCCCAATATGGAGATCCTCGAGGATCGACTGGCGATCTGGGACGAAGCCGAAGCCTGCGCCGTCTTCGCGAGCGGCATGGCGGCGATCGCGACGACCTGCTTCGCCTTCCTGCGGCCGGGCGATACCATCGTCCACAGCCGCCCGCTCTATGGCGGCACCGAGACCCTGCTGAAGAACCAGATGGGCGCCTTCGGCGTCACCCCCTTCGGCTTCACCGACGGCGTCGACGTCGTGCAGATGCGCAAGGTCGCGCAGGATGCCGCCGCCAGGGGGCGCGTCGCGATGATCCTGGTCGAAACCCCCGCCAATCCGACCAACGGCCTCGTCGACCTCGCCGCCTGCAAGGCGATCGCCGACGAGCTGGCGGCATCGCAAGGGCATCGCCCGCCAGTCGTCGTCGACAACACCATGCTCGGCCCGATCTTCCAGAAGCCGCTGAAGCACGGCGCCGATCTCACGCTGCTCTCGCTGACCAAATATGTCGGCGGTCACAGCGACCTCGTCGGCGGCTCGATCAGCGGCGCAAAGGAGCTGGTGCGGCAGGTCAACGGCTGGCGCGGATCGCTCGGCACGCAGGCCGATCCGAACTCCTGCTGGATGCTGATGCGCTCGCTGGAGACGCTCGACATCCGCATGCATCGCGCCAACGAAAACGGCCGCAAGGTCGCCGACTATCTGCGCAAGCATCCGAAGATCGCCAAGGTCCACTATCTCGGCGATCTGTCCGACGGCGACCCGCGCAAGCCGGTGTTCGACCGGCAATGCGTCGAGCCGGGCTCGACCTTCGCCTTCGACGTGAAGGGCGGCGAACGGGAAGCTTTCGCCGTGCTCGACAGGCTGCAGATCATGAAGCTCGCCGTCAGCCTCGGCGGCACCGAGACGCTGGTCTCCCATCCGGCCGCGATGACCCATTCCGGCGTCGCCCGCGAGCTGCGCGAGGAGATCGGCCTGACCGACGCCCTGATCCGCATCTCCGTCGGCATCGAGAACATCGAGGACCTGATCTCTGACCTCGCCCAGGCGCTCGACGCCGCGTGAGGCGATGGCCAAGATGAGCGTCCGCTTCGGTCTTCTGCGCCGTGATTCCGGCTGCGGCGGAAGCAGATGGTGCGGTGTCCTTGCCGCCGCCTTCGCTGCAATGGTCTCGGCCAACCCGGCCTCCGCCGAACCCCAGACCGAGAGCGTCGCTCAGACGATCTGCCGCCTGATCGAAAGCGCGGCGAGGACGCACGACCTGCCGGTCTCCTTCTTCACCCGTCTGATATGGCGCGAAAGCAGCTTCCGGCCGCATGTGGTGAGCCCGGCAGGCGCGCAAGGCATCGCGCAGTTCATGCCCGGAACGGCGAGCGAGCGCGGGCTTGCCGATCCTTTCGACCCTGAGGCCGCGATTCCCGCTTCGGCGGCATTCCTGGCGGCGCTGAAGAACCAGTTCGGCAATCTCGGCCTTGCCGCCGCCGCCTATAATGGCGGCCCGAACCGCCTCGCGCGCTGGGTCGAACGCGGCGGTACGCTGCCTTACGAAACCCAGGCCTATGTCCGTTTCATCACCGGACGCTCCGTCGAGGAATGGCGGCTCGGCGCCGGCGAGCCGCCGCCGCCGGCGACACGCGAGGCGACCGATTGCCTGGCCACCGTCGCCGCGATCCGCATCACGACGCCGGCCGTTCTGGTCGAGGGCGCCTATGGGCCATTCGGCGTCCAGCTCGCCGGGAACGCCTCGAAGTCACGCGCGATCGCCTCCTATCAGCGCATCGCGACGCGCTTCGCCTCGTTGCTCGCCGGCAAGCCCACGATGATCCTCGGCTCGGCCGTGCCGGGACGGGGCAGGGGCCGCTTCTACCGGGTGCGCTTGCCGGCACAGAGCCTGCGCGAGGCGACGGTCGCCTGCAATCGGCTGCGCCAGGCGGGCGCCGCCTGTCTCGTATTGCGGAACTGAGCGATCTGCCGCGGCCTTCGATATCAGTCATCGGATGGGCCCCGGTCGCCTGGTACCACTCGCGTTTGGATCGCAAGGCGGCCCCGGGACGGACGCTATAGCCCCACTCGCCCCCAGCCGGGGAGTTTCAACGCGGGACGCTGCAGGTCGAGGCCGGCCACCAGCCCAAGCAGGTTGATCTCGAACCCTTCGACCCAGCCGAGGGTGATGCCCGCAAGCCCGTAGAGCGAGGCCTGCAGCCCGGTCCGGCTGGGCGTCAAGCCGGCATAGAGACCGCTTTCGCGCCAGTCCTTGCCGATCGCCGTCGGCGGCAGGGCGCGGCCGAGCTCCGGAACCTCGGCGAGGATGTGCTGGACGAAGCTGTTCGAGTTCGGGCCCGGCCATGCCGCGTAGGACCCGCTCGTACTGTAGCCATAGCTCTTCACTGCATCGCGGATGCGCGGGATCACCGCCTCGGCTGCCGGCCCCTTGATCTCGCCGACCACCTCGGGAACGTTGCCGTACCAGCGCCCGTCGGCGACGCGGACGTTGACCCGCACCGGTGTGCCCCAGCCCACCACGTCGAACCGCGTATAGGCCGAGGCGCCCTTCTCCTTGACCACGACCCAGGAATGATGGGCGAACACGCCGCGCCAGCGGCCGATGCGGGCCGCGAAAATGTGGACCGTCGCATCGGGCTCGATGGCCGGGGCCGGCAGCAGCGCCGCGCTAGACCAGTCGGCACGCGCCCAGTCGGGCGCCAGGGGCTGCCAATGCCACCAGGCGGCGTGCGTGCCGAGCGGCAGCAGGAAGACGAGCGCGAAGAACAGGAGGAAGCGGCGGATCATGCTTGTGCCGAGATAGGGACGTCTCGATCGGCCCTGCAAGACGTGGCGGCGCCGCGCCGATCACGAAATGGAGGTTGAGACGGAGCCGCCCAGCCTCTACCGTGCCGGCGCGACAGCACAGGAGGGGCAGATTGCGTGCAGCGACGTCGGTGATGCGGGGGGTGGCGGCCGCGGTCGCGCTCGGATGGGTTTTGAGCGCGAGCCCGGTGCAGGCGCAGGATCGCAAGGAACTGCGCATCTTCAACTGGTCGGACTACGTCAATCCGGAGGTGCTCGACGCCTTCAAGACGGAGACTGGCATCACCGTCGTCTACGACACCTTCGACCAGATGGAGACGGTCGAGACCAAGCTGCTCGCCGGCAAGACGGGCTACGATCTCGTCGTCGTGACGGCATCCTTCCTGCCGCGGCACATTCCGCTCGGCCTCTACGCGCCGATCGACCCTGCCAAGGTGCCGAACCTCAAGAACGCCTGGCCGGAGATCCAGCAGCGGCTGGCGAAGTACGATCCCGGCAACAAGGTCGCCGTGAACTACATGTGGGGCACGACGGGCATCGGCTACAACGTCGCCAAGGTGAAGGAGCGCCTCGGCAATGACGCGGTGATCGACAGCTGGAGCGTCGTCTTCGATGTCGAGAGGCTGAAGAAGCTGTCCAATTGTGGCGTGCATGTCCTCGATGCCGTCGAGGAGATGTTTCCCGCGGCGCTGCGCTATCTCGGGCTCGATCCCGATTCGAAGAGCGAGGCCGATCTCAACAAGGCCGGCGACCTGCTCCGCAAGATCCGTCCGCACATCCAGAAATTCCATTCCTCGGAATACATCAACGCGCTCGCCAACGGTGATATCTGCCTGGCGGTCGGCTATTCCGGCGATGTCCTTCAGGCGAAGAAGCGCGCCGGCGAGGCCAAGAACAAGGTCGAGATCAGCTATGTGATCCCGAAGGAGGGCGCCCTGATGTGGTTCGATTCCTTCGTGATCCCGAAGGATGCCGGCAATCAGGATGCGGCGCTGGCCTTCATCGATTTCGTCAACCGGCCCGCAATGGCGGCGAAGAACTCCGATTTCATCCAGTACGCCAACGGCAACCTCGCCTCGAAGCCGCTGCTCTCGGCCGAGGTGCGCGACAATCCCGGCATCTACCCGCCGGATGCGGTGATGGCGCGGCTCTATACGATCACGCCCTACGACCAGAAGACGCAGCGGGTCGTCAACCGGCTCTGGACGCGCGTCAAGAGCGGCAGGTGAGCGCAAGCCGGAACCGGCCGGAGGCGGGGGGACGACGCCTTTCGCCCGGCAGCGTGCGGCGCGACTTCCAGCCCTGGAACGATCCGGCCGCCACGCCCCTCGTCGAGTTCCGGGGCGTGACGAAGCGCTTCGGCGCGATGGCCGCCGTCGACCGCCTGTCGCTGGCGGTCCACCGGCGCGAGTTCTTCGCGCTGCTCGGGCCCTCGGGCTGCGGCAAGACCACGCTGATGCGCATGCTCGCCGGGTTCGAACAGCCCGACGAGGGCGAGATCCTGCTCGACGGCGTCGACATCACCGCGGTGCCGCCGCATCGGCGGCCGGTCAACATGATGTTCCAGTCCTACGCGCTGTTCCCGCATCTGACCGTCGGCGACAACATCGCCTACGGGCTGAAGCGCGAAGGACTGCCGAGGGCCGAGATCGCGGCGCGCGTCGAGGCCATGCTGGGACGCGTGCGGCTGAACGGCATGGCGAAGAGGCGGCCGGACGAGCTCTCCGGCGGCCAGCGGCAGCGCGTCGCGCTCGCCCGTGCCCTGGTCAAGCAGCCCAAGCTGCTCCTGCTCGACGAGCCGTTGGGCGCGCTCGACAAGAAGCTGCGGGAAGAGACGCAATACGAGTTGATGGACCTCCAGGCGGATCTCGGCCTGACCTTCATGGTCGTCACCCACGACCAGGACGAGGCCATGACCATGGCCGACCGGATGGCGGTGATGGATCAGGGACGGCTGCTGCAGATCGCGCCGCCGGACCAGATCTACGAGGCGCCGGCCAGCCGGTTCGTTGCCGAGTTCGTCGGCGACATCAATCTGATCGAGGGGCGGGTGACTGCCGTTGCCGGCGATCTCGTGACGGTCGAGAGCGATCCGGTCGGCATGATGGCGCTGGACGAAGACGCGCCAACCTGCCGCCCTGGCGACAGGCTCGCCATCGGGCTGCGCCCCGAAAAGATCCTCCTCAGCCATGACGAGCCCGCGCAGGACGCCAACAAGGTGGCCGGCGAGATCTGGGACATCGGCTATCTCGGCGACATGACCATGGTCCAAGTCATGGTCGGCGGCGACGAGGGCAAGCTGTTCAAGGTGTCGCTGACCAATCGGACCCGGCGGATCGAGCGACCCTTCGCCTGGGAGGACAAGGTCTGGCTCTCCTGGGACGTCGAGGCCGGCATGGTGTTGCCGTCGTGACCACGATGCGGTCGCGCCTCCCTCGTTCCGGGGCCGTGCATTGCGCTGAGCCCGGGACCGATGAGCTCGACCTGTCGAGCTGCCCCTCCGTCATCGCGAGCGCAAGCGAAGCAATCCAGGTGGGCGGCAGAGCTCTACGGCGCTGGCCGGTGCTCCGCACAGACCGCGGAGCCCTGTCGTGAGCACGCCGGCTGCTGGAGCCAGCCGAGCCGGCCGCGGCCTGCTCGTTGCAGCCATCCCCTATCTGTGGCTCGTCGCGTTCTTCCTCGCGCCCTTCGTCATCGTCCTTCGGATCGCGCTCTCGGACGCCGCCACCGACCAGCCGCCCTATGCGCCGCATTTCCCCGGCATCGGCCAGCTCGGCGAGTTCCTGAGCGCGCTCGATCTCGAGAATCTCCGCCTCCTCGGCGACGATCCGCTCTACATCGAGAGCTATCTCTCCTCGCTGCGCATTGCCGTGCTGACGACGCTGATCGCGCTGGCGATCGGCTATCCGCTCGCCTATGCCATGGCCCTGGCGCCGAAGCGCTGGCAGGCACTTCTGCTCGTCCTCGTCATTCTGCCGTTCTGGACCTCCTTTCTCATCCGCGTCTACGCCTGGATCGGCATTCTGAGGCCGGACGGCTTGCTCGACATGGCGCTCATGGGGATCGGGTTGACCGCTCAACCCTTGCGGCTCCTCAACACCGAGGCGGCCGTGCTGATCGGCATGGTCTATTCCTACCTGCCGTTCATGGTGCTGCCGCTGTACGGCGTCCTGCAGAAGCTCGACGGCACCTTGCTGGAGGCGGCCTCCGATCTCGGCGCGACGGCGCCGACCAGGTTCCTCACGGTGACGCTGCCCCTGTCACTACCCGGCATCCTCGCCGGCTCGGCGCTGGTCTTCATCCCTGCCGTCGGCGAGTTCGTCATCCCCGACCTGCTCGGCGGCTCCGACACGCTGATGGTCGGCAAGGTCCTCTGGAACGAGTTCTTCTCGAACCGCGACTGGCCGCTCGCCTCGGCCGTGGCGATCGTCTTGCTCGTCGTCCTCGTCTTGCCGCTGATGCTGCTGCAGCGCGTGCGCGGGACAGCCCGATGAGACGATTCGCGGCCGCCCATCTCGTCGCCCTCGTCCTCGGCTTCGCCTTTCTCTATCTGCCGATCGTCGCCCTGATCGCCTATTCCTTCAATGCGTCGCGGCTGGTGACCGTCTGGGGCGGTGTCTCGACGCAATGGTACGGCGCGTTGCTGCGGAACGAGCCCCTGCTCGATGCGGCGTGGCTGACGATCCGCGTCGCGCTGGTCTCGGCGACTCTGGCGACGGTTCTCGGCACGCTCGCCGCGCTCGCGCTGGCGCGCCATCGCCGCTTCGCCGGCAGGACGCTGTTCTCCGGGATGGTGCTGGCTCCGCTGGTCATGCCGGAGGTCGTCACCGGCTTGTCGCTTCTGCTCCTGTTCGTCGCCGGCGATGTCGAGCGCGGCTATTGGACCGTGGTGGTCGCCCACGCGACCTTCAGCCTCGGCTTCGCCTGCATCGTCGTCCAGGCGCGGCTCGCCGGTTTCGATCGCTCGCTCGAAGAGGCCGCGCGCGACCTCGGCGCAACGCCGGCGGAGACGTTCTTCACGGTGACGCTGCCGCTGATCTGGCCGGCCGTCGCGGCCGCGTGGATGCTGGCCTTCACGCTCTCGCTCGACGATCTCGTCATCGCGAGCTTCACCACCGGGCCCGGCGCCACCACGCTCCCGATGCGCCTCTATTCCGCGATCCGCCTGGGCGTCACGCCGGAGATCAACGCAGCTTGCACGATCATGATCGCGGCCGTGGCGATCGCGGTAACCGGCGCCTCGCTGCTGATGAAGGGCGAGGGCCCGGGGCAGCGTTGATTGGCTGAAGCATTGCCGCGCTTCTTGGACCCGCGAATTGCGCCCGCTCGCCGGATTACTGCATTCGTTGACGCGAACCGGGGTCCGCCTCGCTTCAAGACGCTCTATGCGTACTTGGCGGACATCGCTCCCAGGACTGCTTCGAGGCCGTCGAGATCCCTGTCCGCGATGCTCAACAGCAAGCCAAGATCGATGCCGTCATAGGCATGGCGCAGGATGTTGCCGATGGCGGCGATCTGTTTCCATGCGATATCTGGGAAGGCCGCGCGATCGGCTTCAGGAATGTGACGGCTCGCCTCGCTCACGATCTCGAAGAAGCGTTCGAGCGCAGCGCGCTTGATGGCATCATTCCCAATCTCTTCGTCACTCGCACTGGCGCGCAAGCGGCGGATGTTGTCGATGGCAGCTTTCATATGAGCGACACGATCGGACGGCGTCGCGCGCATCAGAACAGCTCGATCCGTTCATCGCGCGTCATCCGGGCGAGCCGCTCGGATAGGCTGCGGCGCATGGTGACCTGGACAGGCAGTCCGAGCCGCTCTGCGAGATCGATCTCGACACTTGCGAGATCGATAATCGTAAATTTCGGATTGTCCACGTCGA
>Ga0209025_1004989_pt1 | contig 11104 bp, 6 predicted proteins | sample AraplaMF_Col_mLB_FD_184256 | JGI IMG/M metagenome (GOLD analysis project Ga0209025, IMG submission 184256) | Arabidopsis root microbial communities from the University of North Carolina, USA - plate scrape MF_Col_mLB (SPAdes) (version 2) | ecosystem: Host-associated > Plants > Roots > Endosphere ... | reverse complement strand
CGGTATCGGTCGAAGACGTCACGATGATGTCGCCTTGCGTGGAATTGACACCCGAGTAGACCACCGTCGCAACATAGCGCGAAGTCTGGGACTGGACACCCATCGATGCCTGGTTCAGGTTCATCTTGGCCTTCTGCGAGAAGGTCTCGGAAACAGCCGTACGGCCCGACGATGCGGCCAGCACAACTTCAGAGACCTTGGCACGGACCATGTAGTCCTGGTAGGCCGGCAGGGCTACAGCGGCCAGAATACCGATGATCGCAACCACGATCATCAATTCGATCAGGGTAAAACCCTGCTGAAGAGAACGCTTCATAAAAAAGCTCCTTAGTGAATAACAAACAAAGCCAGGTAGCCAGGATTTTCTGCAGATTTCGTGCCAGACGGAATCAATCCCATCTGGGCCTTCGCTTTTGACAGCGGAAGCTAAACACAACCATACACAGAAAAGCCCCTTGGCAGTGCCAAGGGGCTTTTTCTATGCAATCAGGCGATCAGAAGTCTTTGCACGAACTTGGCAGGTACTTCTTGGGGATGGCGTTGGCGGTGCCGTCAGTGCCGCAAGTCCAGGCAACGGTGCCGGTTGAGGTATTACCAGTGCCGCGCAAAATCATGGTCTTGCTGGCCGCAGCGGACAAACCGGTGTCCGTCGAAGACGTCACGATGATGTCGCCTTGCGTGGAATTGACGCCCGAGTAGACCACCGATGCGACATAGCGCGAGGTCTGGGATTGCACACCCATGGATGCCTGGTTCAGCGCCATGGTGGCCTTTTGCGAGAAGGTCTCGGAAACAGCCGTACGGCCCGACGATGCGGCCAGCACAACTTCAGAGACCTTGGCACGGACCATGTAGTCCTGGTAGGCCGGCAGGGCCACAGCGGCCAGAATACCGATGATCGCAACCACGATCATCAATTCGATCAGGGTAAAACCCTGCTGAAGAGAACGCTTCATAAAAAGCTCCTTTAGTGAAGAACAAACAAAGCCAAATAGCTAGGGACTTACAGCAGATTCCGTGCCAAATCAGGGTAAGCCCTCGGACGCGCCGTTTTGGCGGGGGAAATGAATCAGGACCGGGGTTTTCTGTGCCGGTTCTTGTCAATTTAAATTCTCAAAGTGGCATTTTTGTCACTTCCAGCCAATCTCGACCCGCTTACCCGATGTGCCGTATCAGCCACTTGGTAAGCTCATCCGTGTAGTCCGGCGCAACGCCCGCATCCTTGAGCTTCCATTTGAAGGCGTTACCAAGCTGGGCCTTCTTGTAAGTGTTTAGTTTGTGCTGTCTTTTGAAGTGATGGATCTGGTCCGCCATTTTTCCAAGCAGCTTGGTGGACTTCTGCGCAAATGCCTTATCCCCAATCTGGTTGGCAGGAGGCATTCCCTCGAGGAAATATCGTGCGAGGGACTCGCCAAACGTCTTCGCTTCACGAGCGTCAAACCAACTCAATAGCATGTGGCCTCCAGGTGCTGTTTCCACGATTGTGGCATTATAAAAACGGTGTCATAGCAACGTACCAAACCCATTGAGCGCGTCGCTTCTTTCACTCGAATGCCAATTCAACTGAAATGGCCCCTGGCGTTCATGGCACTCGACTCGACAGGTAGCCCAGTGCGCATTCAGGAAGACAATTGCACGGACATTTTCCGGCGCATCCATTAAATCATTCGGCCAAGGCCGCAATCAATTGAAGAGGCAAGGGATGGGGATATTTAGTCGAGTCGTGAAGAACGGTCATGCCGCCGAAGGAGTTGGCGGAGAGCAATCTTTGAATTCCAACGAGCCCAGCGCCGAGCAATTGCTGGAGCAGGGCATGAAATGCGAGCAGCAAGGGCAATCCGAAGAAGCGCTGCGCTACTACAACATGGCCGTCACCTTGATGCCTGAGCTGGCACGAGCACACTTTAATCGAGGCACTATTTTGCTGGACCGCGGCGATGCGCAACAAGCGCTGGAAGCCTTCAGCCAGGCCATCCGCTACAAGCCAGACTCGGCAGGCGCCCGCTTCAACCTGGGGGCCGCTTATACCCGCCTGGATCGCTATGAGGCAGCCGTCCATGCATATCGCGAGGCGCTCGCACTCAAGCCGGACTTCCTCGAAGCAGAAGTGGCCTTGGGAGCCGCGTTGGAAGATCTTGGACAGGATGAAGCGGCCACGGCAAGCTATCGCCGCGCGCTGGAGATCAATCCCGCTTACACCCCGGCCCACGAAAAACTGACCAAGGCCCTGAGCCGCTCTGAACGGTTCGACGAACTCGCGGACACCTATCGCCTCATGCTGGAAACCGATCCCGATAACGCGGACTGGCTTAACAATCTGGGAGCGGTTCAAAGAAAGCTGGGGCGGTTTAAAGACTCCGCAGTCAGTTTTCGCCGTGCAGCGGCAGCCGATCCGGGTGATGCATTGGCGCACAACAACCTGGGCGCGACTTTGCGCACGCTGGGGCAGCTGACAGAGGCTGTAGCAAGCTATCGTCGGGCACTGGAGATTCGGCCGAACTTCATCGAGGCCCACCACAATCTGGGCAATCTTCTTGCCGAATTAGGTGATACCGGTTCTGCTGTGTCGAGTTATCGCCAGGCCCTGGCGATCAATCCCAATTTTGCGGAATCCCTGACTGCCATCGGTGCGGTTTTTCAGACGCAGGGACAATTTGACGAGGCAGTTGAATGCCATCGACGGGCTTTGGACATCAAGCCCGACTATGCGCAAGCCCATAGCAATCTCGGAAATGCCCTGCAAGACCTTGGCCAGCTTGAAAGCTCCCTGAGGAGCACCCGCCGCGCGCTGGAACTCCAGCCGGACTTCACTGAGGCCTATAACAGCCTGCTCTTTGTGCAGAACTATCTGGCCGACCAACCTGTTGCGCATTTGCTGGAACAGGCCAGGCGTTTTGGCGACGTGATTGCCTGCCGCGTCCGATCGGCGCCAGCTTGGGACAACACACCCGATCCTCATCGCCGCCTGCGGGTGGGGCTTGTTTCGGGGGATTTTTGTGTCCACCCTGTGGGCTACTTTCTGGATGGCGTTCTAGCGGCCCTAGCCTCCAGCGCCGCCTCGCTGGAGCTATTTGCCTACCCGACGCGCACGTGCGACGATGAGCTCAGCCATCGGCTCAAGGCCTGCTGCCACGCATGGCACCCGGTGGTGGGCTTGTCCGATGAACATGTGGCCGAACTGATACGCGACGACAGGATTGATATCCTGATCGACCTTTCAGGGCACACCGCGCACAACCGCCTGCCGGTATTCGCGTGGAAACCCGCGCCCGTGCAGTTGTCCTGGCTCGGCTATTTCGCAACCACCGGGGTGCAGGCCATGGACTACCTGCTCGCGGATCCCTGGACCTTGCCGGCCAGCGAGGAAAGCAGCTTCACGGAAAAAATCTGGCGCCTGCCCGAAACGCGGCTGTGCTTCACGCCGCCAGGGGAGGACGTCATCGTCTCAGCGCTTCCGGCCCTGTCCAACGGTTACGTCACTTTCGGCTGCTTCAACAACCTGACCAAGATGAATGACGCCGTGGTGACGCTGTGGGCACGGATACTGAATGCCGTGCCGGGGAGCCGCCTGTTTCTCAAAGCCCGCCAACTCAAACCGGCGTCCGCACAACGTGACGTCATCGACCGGTTCGCCGCCCACGGCATAGCAGCCGGGCGGCTGATCCTGGAGGATTATGTTCCCAGGGGAAACTACCTGGAGGCGTACCAGCAGGTGGATATCGCTCTGGATCCTTTTCCTTACCCCGGCGGGACAACGACCGTAGAGGCCTTGTGGATGGGCGTACCCGTCCTGACGCTGGCCGGCGAACGATTCTTGTCGCGTCAGGGCGTTGGCCTGATGATGAACGCGGGACTGCCCGAATGGGTTGCGGCGGATTCCAGCGACTATCTCGCGCGTGCGATTGCGCACGCCGGCGATTTGCAAAAATTGGCCACGCTGCGCACGAATTTGCGGTCGCAAGTGCTGGCCTCGCCGATATTCAATGCACCACGCTTTGCCGCGCACTTCGAAGCGGCCCTGCGCGGTATGTGGCAGGTGTGGTGCGCGCAGAATGCCGCGACCGCGCACCGAGCCGGGAAATGAACATGCCTGGACAAATAGCCAAAGCTCACGGACCATCGGCCGCGCAATTGCTTGAGCACGGCATGACTCTGGAGCAGCAAGGCCAGCCGGACGAAGCGCTGCGCAACTACGAGCTGGCCATCGCTCTGATGCCCGAATTCGCGCGGGCACACTTCAATCGCGGGACCATACTGCTGGATCGCGGCGACGCCTCGGGGGCGATGGAAGCCTTCACCAAAGCAGTGCAATACAAGCCGGACTCGGCCGGTGCCCACTTCAACCTTGGAGCCGCCTATGTACGGCTGGATCGCCATGACGCGGCGGTATCCGCCTATCGGCAGGCGCTTTTGCTCAAACCGGATTTCGCGGAGGCGGAGATGGCCCTGGGCGCGGCACTGGAGGAGCAAGGGCAAGATGAGGAGGCTGTGGAATGCTATCGCCGCGCCTTGGAGATCGAACCCGGCTACGCTGCGGTGCAGGACAAATTGGCCTACAGCCTGGTGCGGCTCGATCAATTCGACGAAGCCGCGACCTGCTTCCGTCAGATCCTGGTCCAGGACCCCGGGAATGTCAATGCACTCAACAGCCTAGGGCTCATCCTGAACCTCAAAGGCGAGTTCAATGAGGCGGTCAGCCTGTACCGCCTTGCCGTGAAGATAAAGCCGGACTTTCTGGCCGCGCATGGCAATCTCGGCAACGTACTGATGGACTTGCACAAATTCAACGATGCCGCGGCGAGCTATCACAAGGTATTGGAACTCGACCCCAACAGCGCTGACGCCTACAACAACCTGGGAACCGCATTCAAAGATCTCGGGGACCTGGGCAAAGCCCTGGAGAGTTATCGCAAGGCCATGACCCTCAGACCGGAGCTGTTGGTGGCCCACAGCAATCTCCTGATGGTTCAGAACTACCTGTCCGAACAACCGCCGCAGGAATTGCTTGAGGAAGCACGCCGGTTCGGCGAAATGGCCGACCGCCTCGCCCCGCCTCCGGCGCCGTTGGACAACAGTCCGCTACCCGACAAGTGCCTGCGCGTCGGCTTTGTCTCGGCGGATTTGAGCGCCCATCCCGTCGGTTATTTCATCGAAAGCATTCTCGCCGCCCTGGCGGCTGAAACATCCGGCCGACTGGAACTCTTTGCCTATTCCAATTCATCGCAATCGGATGAAGTGACAGCGAGAATCAGGTCGCATCTGAAGGGCTGGTATCCGGCGCATGACCAACCCGATGCATCCCTGGCCCAACGCATACGCGACGACCGTATAGACATCCTGATTGACCTGTCCGGCCATACGGGAGGTAATCGCTTGCCCGCCTTCGCGGCAAGGCCGGCCCCTGTGCAAATCAGCTGGCTGGGCTACTTCGCCACCACGGGCCTTCCGGCCATCGATTACCTCATCGCCGATCCATGGACCCTGCCTCCCGAACTGGAGAGCCATTTCACGGAGAAAATCCTGCGCCTGCCGCAGACCCGTCTTTGCTTTACAGCTCCTACGCTCGAGTTGGACACGGCTGCGCCGCCCGCGCTGGCCAACGGCTACGTGACCTTCGCCTGCTTCAATGCCTTGCCGAAAATGGGCGATGCCGTCGTTGCATTGTGGGCCAGGATATTGCACGCGGTGCCCGGGAGTCGCCTGCACCTCATGGCTTCCCAGCTCAGCGAAGCCTCAACCCGGCAAACAACCCTGGAGCGATTCAAGGCCCACGGCATTGAGGCGGCACGGCTGCTGATCCAAGGGCCCAAGACTCGCGCCAACTACCTGCAAACCTATCAGTGCGTGGACATCGCCCTTGATCCTTTTCCCTATACGGGCGGAACCACCACCGCCGAAGCGTTGTGGATGGGCGTGCCGGTATTGACATTGGCGGGCAACACCTTTTTGTCGCGCCAAGGCGTCGGACTGCTGATGAACGCGGGTTTGCCGGAGTGGATCGCTTCCGATGCCGACGACTACGTGAAGCGAGCCACGGAGCACGCCGGCGATTTGCGGAAGCTGTCCGCGCTGCGCGCCGGTTTGCGGTCACAGGTGCTGGCTTCGCCGATCTTCGACGCGCCGCGTTTCGCCCGCCACTTCGAGGCCGCCCTGCGCGGCGTGTGGCGCGAATGGTGTGAGCGGCACAATCCACCTGCGGCCGCGCCGCGCATTGACGAGGGGCGTGATGGAGCGCGCTGATCGAGCCGTGGAAGCCGGCATTCCTGATTCCGAAACAGCCGCGCAATTGCTGGAGCAAGGCATGGCCCTCGAGCAGCAAGGACTGCCGGATGAAGCGCTAAGGTGCTACGAGTCAGCCATTCGCCTCATGCCTGAGCTCGCGCGGGCGCACTTCAACCAAGGCATCATCCTGCTGGACCGCGGCGACGCGCAGCAGGCCATGGCGGCATTCACCCAAGCGGTGCGCTACAAGCCGGAGTCGGCTGGCGCACACTTCAACCTCGGTGCCGCTCATGCGCGGCTGGAGCAGCATGAGGCGGCGGCCGGCGCCTACCGCGAGGCGCTTGCGCTCAAGCCCGACTTCGCCGAGGCCGAGATGGCCCTGGGAACAGCGCTTGAGGAACTTGGCCAGGACGAAGCAGCTGCGGCAAGCTATCGCCGCGCACTGGAAATCAAGCTCGACTATGTCGAGAGCCATGAGAAACTGGTCAAGCTGCTGGGACGGCTCGGGCGCTCCAGCGAGCTCGCGGCTGTGTACCGGCGCATGCTGGAGTTCGATCCCGACAACGTGGAAATACTCTACAACCTGGGGTTGGTCCTGCGCCATCTGGGCCGCATGCAGGACGCCGCCGGCAACTTCAGGCGCGCGGTGGAACTCAAGCCCGGCTTCGTGGACGCACTTTGCAACCTCGGCGATGTCTCCATCGGACTTCGTTTGTTCGAAGACGCCGTGGAAAGTTACCGAAAAGTGCTGCAACTCGAACCCGGGAACGCGGGTGTGCATCACAACCTGGCTGCCGCTTTGAAGGACATCGGCCGGCTGGACGATGCACTGGAGAGCTACCGGCGCGCCCTGGCCCTGCAGCCCGATTTCCCGATCGCACAGAGCAACGCTTTGCTGATTCAGCACCTGCTGTCCAGGTTCTCCAATGAGCAACAGCTGCAGGAGGCCCGGGGCTTCGGCGCGACGGTTGCCCGATTGGCCCCACCCCCTATCGCCCCGAGGAATTCCGCGGACCCTTCCAGGCGCCTGCGAATCGGATTCGTCTCAGCCGATTTGCGCGCCCATCCCGTGGGCTACTTTATTGAAAGCATCCTGGCTGCATTGTCGACACAGGCATCCGGCCGGCTTGACCTCCTGGCCTATTCCAACTCATTGGACAGCGACGACGTCACGGCACGGATCAAACGCCATTTCCAGCGTTGGCAATCGGTGGTTGGCCTGCCTGATCAAGCCATGGCCCAGCGCATCCGCGATGACGAGATAGACATTCTGATCGACCTGTCCGGCCATACGGGGAAAAATCGCCTGCCGGTTTTTGCCTGGAAACCGGCCCCCGTGCAGATGAGCTGGCTGGGTTACTTCGCCACCACGGGCGTGGCAGCTATCGACTACCTCATTGCCGATCCATGGACTTTGCCTGCAAGTGAAGAGTGCAATTTCACCGAAAAGATTCTGCGCCTGCCGGAAACCCGGCTTTGCTTTACCCCTCCCGAGCACAATATTGGCATCACGCCCCTCCCCGCCCTGCGTAACGGCTACGTAACCTTTGCCTGCTTCAATACCCTGTCAAAAATGAACGACGCGGTTGTGGCCGTCTGGGCCAAGGTACTGCACGCTGTTCCCGATAGCCGTCTGCAGCTCGTGGCGCCGCCTGACCAGCGAGCTCGCTTTGAAGGCATTGTTGCGGGGCGCTATGCCGCTCACGGCATAGCCGCCGAGCGGCTGCTCATCCTCGACGCGGGCCCGCGCGCGGCCTATCTGGCGACCTACCAGCAAGTCGACATCGCCCTTGACCCCTTTCCCTACACCGGCGGAACGACAACAGCCGAAGCGCTCTGGATGGGCGTGCCGGTGCTGACATTGGCGGGCAAGAGCTTTCTGTCACGGCAGGGCGTGGGCCTTCTGATGAACGCCGGTTTGCTCGAATGGGTGGCCGAGGATGCCGATGACTACGTGAGCAAGGCGGTTTTCCATGCGGGCAACTTGCCGCGCTTGGCAGCGCTGCGCGCCGGCATGAGAGAGCAGGTGCTGGCCTCTCCCGTCTTTGATGCACCGCGATTTGCGCGCCACTTCGAAGAAGCCTTGCGCAGCGCCTGGCGGAAATGGTGCGAGGCACAAACCGCCGAGAAGCCGGGCCCATGAACTGAGCCCGCCAACGGCTCGCCGATTCTGCCGGTTATTTGATACAGACCGACCGCACCATCTTCAGGTCGGTCAACCCCATCAGCACCTTCTCCATGCCGTCCATCTTCAGCGTGCGCATGCCGCTGCCGACCGCACAGGCGAACAGTTCCGCGACACGGGCACGCTCCTGGATCAGCTTTTTCGCGGCCTCGTCGGCAATCATGAGTTCGTGCAGGCCGACGCGGCCCTTGTAACCGGTCTTGCCGCATTTGTCGCAACCCACGGCGCGGTACAGGGTGAGCTTGCCGTCCTTGCCGTAGTGCTCCATCCAGTCTTCGAACAGCTTTTGCGACTCGCCGCCTTCGTCAGCCTTCCAGGCTTCGGTATTGCGCAGCTCTTCGGCGTATTCCTTGATGAAATCCTTGATCTCCTGCGAACTCGGCTGGTAGGCCTCCTTGCAGTCGCACAATTTTTTGGCCAGGCGCTGCGCCAGGATGCCCAGCAGGGCATCGGCGAAGTTGAAAGGGTCCATGCCCATGTCCAGCAGGCGGGTGACGGATTCCGGCGCAGAGTTGGTGTGCAGGGTCGAGAACACGAGGTGGCCCGTCAGCGAGGCCTCAACGCCCATGGCCACCGTTTCCTTGTCGCGCGACTCGCCCACCATGATGATGTCCGGGTCGGCCCGCAGGAAGGCGCGCATGACCAGCGCGAAGTCGATGCCCGCCTTGCGGTTGATCTGCACCTGGCGCAGGCCTTTCTGGGTGATTTCGACCGGGTCCTCGGCCGTCCATATCTTGGTGTCCGGCGTGTTGAGGAATTTCAGGATGGAGTGCAGCGTCGTGGTCTTGCCCGAGCCGGTAGGGCCGCACACATAGAAGAGGCCGTAAGGCTTGGAGACGGTTTTTTCGAGCCGCTCCTTGTTGTGCGCCGTCAACCCGAGTTTTTCCAGTGGAATCGGTTCGCCCGCGGCCAGAATCCGCATGACCACGTCTTCCACGCCGCCGGCGGAGGGAATCGTGGCCACGCGCAGCTCGATGTCGAGCGGGCCGTATTTCTTGAACTTGATCTTTCCGTCCTGCGGTTTGCGCTTTTCGGAAATGTCCAGGTCGCACATGATCTTGAGCCGGGTGACCATGGCCTGGCGGAACTGGGCGGGTACCTCGATATAGGGCTGCAGGGAGCCGTCCACACGGAAGCGGATACCGGTCTTGGCCTTGCCGGGCATGGGCTCGATGTGGATGTCCGAGACCTTCTGGTTGTAGGCGTCGATGATGACCTTGTTGACGAACTTGACCAGCTCGTTGTCGGCCGCCGCGGATTCCAGTGATGTTTCGTCAGCGGATTCGCCCTCCAGCGGCGAATCCATGTCCGCCAGCAGCTGGTCGATGGAGCTGCTGTCCGCGCCGGCGCCGAACAGCTGGTTCAGGGTTTCTTCAAATTCGGTCTGGGTCGTGACGCGGTAGGCGAATTTGCTGATGCGGGGGAACACCTGGGGCACGACGCGCGCGCCGCGCACGGCCTCCGGGTCCATGCACATGATCACCAGGCCTTCCGTGGTTTCTTCCAGCGGTATCCAGCCTTGCTGCTCGATGAAGTCCCGCTTGAGCGGGCCGTGCAGCATTTCGGAACGTATGCGGCCGGAGTTGAAGGGCTCATAGCCCACACCGAAAAACTTCGCCAGCGACTGGCCGATCTGGGCGGGGCGGATGCGGTAGCTGGCCATCAATATGTGCTCGACCGGCTTGCCCTCCTCGCGCGCCTTCTGGATGGATTGCTGCAGCTCATCCTGCGACAGCACGCCCTCAGTGACCAGCCCGTCGTACTTGGTCGCCTTGCGCCGCTGCCCGTCCTCGGTTTTCTGCATGCGCTGGCGTATCGCGATGCCCAGTGTTTTGCAGAGCTGGCGGGCGCCGTCTTCCTCGAGCTTGCCGAAGGGCTGGTCGCTGCGGTTGTTGATGACCTGCAGGACGCCGTACAAGGTGTCACCGTCCATGACGGGCGCCACCAGCATCTGCTTGGTCCTGTAGCCCGAGCGCTTGTCGACCTCCTGGAGGAAGCTCAGGGCCGGGTGGATTTTCTTGAGGGCATCTTCATCGTAGACATCGGCGATGTTGACCATCTGGTGCGACATGGCCACATAACCGGCGATGCTTTGCGCGCTGACGGGAAGCTTCAGGTCGCGACTGGTGTTGAGCCCCGTCTTGACCTTGGACACGATGGACGTGCGGTCTTCGTTGACCGCGTACAGCGTCAGCCGGTCGGCATTGAAGAGCTTGCAGATGTCCTGGCTCGCCTCCAGCATGATCTGGTCGATGTTTTCGGTCTCGTGGATGCGATTGGTGACCAGCTGCAGCTGCCGGAAGTACAGCGCTTCAAACGTGACGCCGCGCTCCTGCGGCGGCAGCATTTGCGAGTCGAAAAACTCGTCCTGGGGATCTCGTTGCAATACGGCACTCATAGGTCAAACTCCTGGCCTGCCCGCAACCACCGGATGTCGTGCGTCACGTTGGGGCCAAACGGGCGGGTTTGGTCAAAACGCTGTATCTCGGCCATGATGAGGTCGGTTTCGGCAGGTTTTGTGTGGGTGATGTAGATGGGGTAATTCTTTCCGCGCTCAATGCAGTCGAGCTCATTGGCCAAGGCATGGGGCGACAGATGCAGACTGCGCCTGGCGAGGTCGCGCTCCCGGTTGCTGAAGGCGGTTTCGATGACCAGCATGGCCACGTTCATCTGGTTGATGCGGGCCCACAGGGCTGG
>Ga0209025_1004987_pt1 | contig 11105 bp, 10 predicted proteins | sample AraplaMF_Col_mLB_FD_184256 | JGI IMG/M metagenome (GOLD analysis project Ga0209025, IMG submission 184256) | Arabidopsis root microbial communities from the University of North Carolina, USA - plate scrape MF_Col_mLB (SPAdes) (version 2) | ecosystem: Host-associated > Plants > Roots > Endosphere... | reverse complement strand
TGGGGCTCTTTGAATTGAGCAGTAATCCGGGGAAGCACGAAATGTATAAGACTTTATTTGCAGCATGCGCGGAACTGGCTCTGCTCGTTATCGGACTAGTTGCTTATCGGAACAAGCCCGAATCCTATATGGTGCGCCGCTTTTATGCGTTGAACGTATTTTTGGCAGCTACACTACTATCGGTCTATTCCACAGAGACGGTACTTACTGGATTGATGTTGCCTGTCGTTGCAAGTTGGTTGCCATACCTGTTGTTTGCCTTCTTCGTTGCCTTCGTGTTCCGCACGGTTCCAGGATGGATTGCTTTTGCGATGGCTACCTACCGGGGACTGGCTGCCTTATTCGCCGTGTATGCTTTACTCGTCTTCTCACTGGGAGCCATACCTGGGTGGACCCGGAGCGCTCTTCATACCATTCTGATCGGGACATTACTCGCCATATTCGTCATTGCTATCGTGTATTGGCGCGGGATGGACCGAGCTGAAAAAAACCGGTTGCTGACATTTGTTACTGCGTTGACATTTGGCCTGATGCCTTACCTGTTTCTGTATGCGCTCCCCGATCTGTTATGGGGGGAATACATAGCGTTGCCTGATATGACATTGGCAGGTCTCATTATCCTTCCTGCTTCCATACTATGGCTGTGGGCTAGACAAAGGCTGCTTGATATCCGCTTTTATCTTCCTAGTTTAGTTATTCATGGTTTGTATGTTGGGCTTGCGACAATCCTGATTGCGGCACTTATCCGTTCAAATGCATCTATAGTAACACTTTCATTGTGTGGCGCGTTCATTGTCCTGACATTGTTGCATCGACTCGGCCTTGATAACTTCAAACGGCAGCGGGAGAAACGGGAAAATCGTTTGGATCGACTGCGGTTGGAGATGTCGATAAGATTTGCCGAGCATCGCAATAGCCGTGATCTATTGCGAATGCCTGCAGAGCTTATCCATAGCGTGACAGAAATCGAGGGACTCTGCTTCGTTTGGAAACGGGGAAGTGAAACCATTCTGTATGGAACTGGGCCATTTATCGAGATGCGGGAGTTAAACCAATTCCAGCAACCCGAACTGAGTGTTTTTGCACAAGTGATGGATCTTGTGCAGCCCAATGGAATGGTCATTGGCTATTTAGGACTTGGTTCAAAAAAAAATAATACGTCCTTTACATCAGAAGAGCTCGGCTTAATCGACAAAGTAAGGATGGAAACGGTCCGTTTACTAATGGGTGCTGCCCTACTTGACGAACTACGGGAAGCGAAAAGTGGGCTACCAAAGGAAACCACGGAATATAAACTGCTAGAGGCACAGCAGGCAGAGCGGGTGCGAATGTCATATTACTTGCACGATCATGTTTTGCAGAATTTAATCTTTCTTGCACGCGATTTAGAAGAATTACACGATACTGAACAAAGTGATAAGCAGTTGACTGCTATATGGTTGAAATGTTTGTACGATACACAACGCGATATTCGAATGTTGTGTGATGATTTATACCCTCACATCATTGATCAGGCAGGGCTAGATGCAGCGCTGCTCTGGCTCGCGCGAACAGTTAAGGAGAATGGAGGGCCAACTATTAAGTTAGAGAACAAGCTACCAGTTACGTTGCCTTCACTATACAAAATGACGCTATTCCGCATTGTGCGTGAACTTGCTAATAATACGGTCAAGCATGCGAGGGCACAGAAGCTAGAGATTCAATTATGGGAAATGGACGATGCGTTCTACGGACAAATTAGCGATGACGGCATTGGATTCGATCCAACGAATGTGAGTGGTATTCAGTCCGATTCCCAAGGATTCGGACTTGTCACCATCAACAGTCAAATTGTCCAATTTGGAGGCGATATCGAGATTGACTCAGGAGCTGAACGTGGAACGATTGTCCGCATTAGGCTTCCGAAACAGGGAGGTGAAGTAAACTATGAAACAGCCAATCAAGGTGCTGCTACTCGATGATCATCCGCTTGTTATGGAGGGTTTAAAGAATCGACTTGAGCGTGAGCAGGATATGTTGGTTGTAGGAACGTTTAATGAACCTCACGAGGTGCTTAAACGTATCGATGCACTAAAGCCGGATGTTGCCGTTATTGATATTTCAATGCCAGGTATGACGGGATTCGACTTGGCGATAGAAATAAAGAGAACATACGATACGGCAATCAAGTTGATTGTGTTGTCAGGTTACGTCTACGATGAATACGTGCATAAGGCTTATGAGATAGGAATTCACGCTTATTTATCTAAACAGGCAACCTACCCACAAATTATAAACGCCATTCGGCAGAGTATGCTTGGGCTGCGGATCGTACCAGAGAAAATGACTACTTTACCAAGAGCTGACCAATTGACACCAACAGAGAAGGAAGTACTAAAGCAAATCGCACTAGAGAAGACAAATAAGGAAATTGCTAGGGAATTAGCGATGAGCCAGCGAACAGTAGAATACCATATGGCAGCTATTAACCAAAAGCTCGATGTAAAGACGAGGGTTGGGGCGGTAGCAAAGGGCTATGAGATGGGATTGCTAGAACGTCTATATGACTGAGGCTAGCATTAAGGGAAAGCCCCTCTATTAGACTGCCAGTTTTGTAGGTATAGAGAATTGATGATGAAACTATTTATATCATTCCACATCTATATTTTTTCGGTATTTAAGTATGAACAAACGACCGCCAGTTGCACTAAACGTGATGCTGGCGTGTTTTTTATAACCTAATCCAAAGATGGATGAAGATACAAATTAAACCACTTTCAGTTACAGTTACTGAAAGTGGTTCTTTCATGAAACAAAGCTAATGTATCTTTGGCACCTGCTATAGCTTCTAGTAATGATTTACCTAATTGGTCCGTTACTGACACGATATCTTCTTCATCTGTTGGTGTATTTAAAATCGCGACAATATTAGGGCTTGGTTGTTGGATTTGTTTGAGTAAACGTAAAATGGCATTAATTGAGTAATGGGCATTTCTTAAACTACGAATGACTCGTAGCTGCTCAAGTTCCCTTTCACCATATGCTCTGTTACCATTGTCTAGTCTCGGAACTGCAATGAGTCCGTTGCGTTCCCAATTCCTAATAACTTCAGATGTAATATCTAGCAGCTGTGCTGTCTCCTTTCGAGAATATGTGCGTGTATTGACAGTAGGACATTCTTTCAACCATTTCTCCACAATTTTTGTAGCAGACAAGGCATGAACATATTCTCGTTCTAAATTGGTTAGATAGTCTATTGTTAGTTTTTCAGCCTGCGCAAAATTTTCTTTTCCGCAAGCATATACAATTGAACGAGCTCTTTTCCGAATATCCCCTTGTACAATTTCACACTGAAAGAGCGTCCGTGCGACCATTAACTGAAATAAATGGGTGTCTGAATAAATACGATAACCATTTGCTTGCCTTGGTACAGGCGAGATAAAACACCATTTCTCATAAATGCGCACAGTGTTTGGGTGTACTCCAACAAGTGTGGCGATTTCTTTTGTTTTGTACATCAGACACACCTACTTCCATTTAAAGAATTTAATCGCTCCACATAAACCGATTATAATGCATAGAGCTAAAATCACGATATGGAATAGACCATCAGTTAGTGGCTCCCCTGTACTTGCCTGTTTCAATAAGTGAATACCATGAGAAAGTGGCAAAATATCCATCACCCATTGGAAGAATCGAGGCATAACCTCATATGGAATCGTTGCTCCTGAAAACAGTAACATCGTGAAGTAAGCAACAGAGCTCCAAACATTTGCTGACTTTTGGTCAGGTACTAAGCTTCCAATGAAAATTCCGATACTATACATCGCTATAATGACAAAAGCGTATGTCAGAAGGAATATACCCCAGGAGCCTTTTAGTTCATAATCAAATAACAAATGATAAACAATTGTGACACCAATAAATGAAACAAGTGCTGAAGAAAGCTGAATTAGTCCTTGGGCAAATAGAATTTGGAGAGGTGACACAGGTGTCACTTGAAATCGCTTTAAAATCCCTCGGTGACGGTAATCTGCAATGGTCAGTGGTACACCCATAACCCCTGTTGCTAGTACACCAATCGTAATTACAGCTGCGTACGATAATTCAAAGTTAGAAGCACCAGCTAAACCGTCCTTATTCAGTAAATAACCAAATAGGGTAGCTAAAATAATAGGAAAGCAGATTCCAAAAATGAGAATATCAATGCCCTTCCAAACGAGCTTACCCTCAATTTTTAAAAAGGTTAGAAATGTACTCATACCCAATCCTCCTCGCCAGCATAATATAGGTACGCATTTTCTAGTGTGGCTTTCTTACTTACATGGATTACTTCTTGGATTGTGCCATGAAAGACCGTTTTGCCTTCTTTTAAAATTAAAATTTTATCACATAACGCCTCAACCTCGTCCATGTAGTGCGATGTTAGGACAATTGCCAGACCTTTTTCTTTCATTGCTAAAAGCTGTTTCCAAAGCAAACGCCTAGCCTTTGTATCTAATCCTGTTGTGAGCTCATCTAGGAAAACAAGTTTAGGATTTGAAATTAATGCCAGTAACACCGCTAAGCGTTGACGTTCACCTCCTGATAGAGTTTTCACCAGTTGAGTTTCTTTTCCAACTAGACCAAATGTCTGTAAGAGTAGAGGTACATCAGCAGTGTGTTTATAAAGTGACTCCCATTGCTCGCATGCCTCACACACCGTTAATCCTTCTTGGAAATTTGTTTCTTGAAACTGTACACCTACCTCTTGAAAGACTTCCTTGCGATGGAGAATTGGTGATTTACCGAGCATTGTAAGCTCTTCGTAATTACTTTTTTCAATACCGAGCACTGCTGCAATAGTAGAGGATTTCCCTGCACCGTTTGCCCCAAGTATGCCAATTACCTCCCCAGGCTTGATGCTAAAGCTAATGTTGTCGACAGCTTCCTTAGTACCGTATGTGACTGATAGTTTTTTGACTGTTAAGATCATATTTGTTCCCTCCTATATAAGGCTTAGGAAGCTACTATATCAAAGAGTGGTGGGGGTGGTGTCATATTGGAGGCTTTTAAAAACGTGGATTTTGAATAAAGTATGATAATTCATAACAAAAGTAGAAATATGAACAGCAATCGCGTTATTGTTAAAAATGTATATAGACAAATTTGGGATGATAACAACATCATGTCTTTTATTAGCAATAAATAATGCTGAGAAACATCCTTTAAAATTTATATTTAAAACACAGACTTTTTGTTCTCGGCAAACCAATTTACAATCAAAGTATGAAACTTATTGTGCTTGGTGGTAATAAAGTCATTCGGGTAATAAAAAAGGAGTTAACTGATATGAAAAAAATCCTGCTGGTAGATGATGAAAAAGGTATTATTTCCATAATGAAAAATTATTTTGAAATGTCAGGTTACTTAGTTTATATTGCTTACAATGGAACTGAAGCATTACAACAAATTGAATACCAGCCTGATATTATACTGCTAGATATAAATATGCCAGATATAGATGGCCTTATTGTTTGCCAAAGAATTCGGGAACATATTTCTTGCCCTATTTTGTTCTTGACTGCTCGCATTGAAATCAGCGATAAAATAAATGGCTTTCGGGCAGGGGCAGACGATTATGTGGTGAAGCCTTTTGATCTAAATGAATTAGGTGCAAGGGTAGGAGCCCACTTAAGACGTGAAGACAGAAAGCAGGAGCATTCTATAGTTCGTTTCTTTGGTGATATGGTGATAGACTACTCAAAGCGGCAAATCACAATAAAGGATTCTATTGCCACACTGTCAAAAAAAGAGTTTGATATTGTGGAACTTTTATCCACGAATTCAGGACAGGTGTTTAATCGAGAACGGATATATGATGTAGTATGGGGGCTTGAGGGTGGTGGAACCAGTGATACAATTATGGAACACATTCGCAATATAAGAGCAAAATTTTACGCACTCTCAATTCATAGTTATATTGAAACCATTTGGGGGGTGGGGTATAAATGGAATGGCTAAAGAATCGAAGTTTGAAACAATCTTTTTTTATAATTAGCACACTGTTCCTAAGTGTCGGTCTATTGTTGGCTGCTATTTCATTTATGGTATGTGCAGAACTTCGAGATAAAGTCGAAGGATATCAGAAATATGAAATGTCTTTAGACAAAAATGGCAAGATGATTTCTTCCTATCATGATGGTGTTATAGGTGAAAAGGAAGACAAAACAAATCTTTTGTTAAACATATTACAATTTGCTCTTCCTATTTTTTTTGTTGTATTATCTTTGGTATTGGCTGATATTACATTTTATCGTATCAAATTGAAAAGGCCACTTTCTATTTTACAAAGTAGCGCAGAGCGGATACAGCATCAAGATTTAGATTTCAGTGTTGAAAAATGTGCAAATGATGAACTTGGAATGCTTTGCTCAGCTTTTGAAACAATGCGTATGGAACTCCAACAAAATAATCAAGAACTTTGGGGACAGATGGAAGAACGAAAACGTTTAAACGCTGCATTTTCACATGATTTAAGGAATCCTGTAACTGTTTTAAAAGGGTGTGCCAACTTACTGCAAAAGCGTTTAATTCATGAAAAATTTGATTGTGATAGTGTAAATGAATCGCTCGATTTGATTGCACAGTATACAGTCCGAATAGAAAACTACGTAGAAGCTATGACAACGGCTCAAAAATTGGAAAATTGGAAATTTTCTCCCCAAAACACCTGTTGGTCAGTATTTTCAAAGGAACTGGAACAAAGCTTATTGTTTCTAGTCGATCATACAGGGAAGGAAATTAAATTTTCCAGCTATGGAAAAAATGAAGAGATATTTGTTGACAAAGCTATTATTCAAAATGTTTCAGAAAACCTCGTAAACAATGCGCTGCGTTATACTAAAACAATGGTCTCCGTAAAATTTTCCTATGATAATGGGAAGGTAATCATATGCGTTTCAGATGATGGAACAGGCTTTTCACCTATTATTCTTCGAAAAGGAATAAGCCCATTTTTGAGAGATGAGAAACAGGACGAGAAAGACCATTTTGGAATGGGACTTTATATATGCTCTATGCTTTGCAAAAAACATGGAGGAAATCTTAAAATAGAAAATTTAGAAATCGGAGCAAAAGTGACAGCTTGTTTTCATATTTTATCATCTTGAGGAATTTTTGAGATTTATATTTTACACTCTTCTTTAATCAAAAATAAGGAGAGTGTTTCTTTATGCTTATTAAAGCCAATCAAATTTCAAAGATTTATGGCAGTGGTGAAAACAAGGTTGTTGCTTTGAATAAGGTTAACTTAGAAATTGCAGCAGGTGATTTTATATCTATTATGGGACCGTCCGGTAGTGGAAAAAGTACATTACTGCATCTGCTCTCTGGATTAGATAAGCCCACAGCAGGCTCCCTTACCTATGATGGTAAAGAGATCTACAGCTTTAGTGACAAAGAGCTTTCTGCTTTCCGCAGACAAAGTATAGGTTTTATTTTTCAGCAATTTAATTTGCTTCCTGTTCTGACTGCAAAAGAAAATATCGAAATGCCGTTACTACTTGATAAAAAAAAGATGGATGAAAATTATCTAAAGGAAATTTCTGATCTACTCGGAATCAGCGACAGATTGACCCACTTACCTCATGAGTTGTCAGGTGGTCAACAGCAACGTGTTGCCATTGCACGTGCTCTTATTGCAAAGCCAGACATTATCTTTGCCGATGAGCCAACAGGAAACCTTGACAGTAAAAGTGGTAGCCAAGTAATGAAAATACTTAAAAATATACAGCGTAAAATGGGAAGGACACTTGTACTTATCACGCACAATAATGATATTGCTTCGATGGCAGAAAGACGATTTGTCATTGTGGATGGCATTCTTTCCAAGGTGATGGCAAAATGAAATCTTTTCGTACCCTAGCCTGGAAAGAGTTACGAACACAAAAAATAACTGCAATTCTTATTTTAATTGCAGTTATTCTTTCTACCACGATGACAACCGTAATTGGTCAATCCGTTGGAATATTAAATGCAATGCATCAAAGTCAGGCAATCAACCTAAATGGTAATCGATATGCAACATTTCATCAAATGACTAAAGAACAGGCAAATATATTATCAGAGGATGATCACCTTTCTTACGCAGAGAGCACCATTTCAATTGGAACTGCTGCTATTGCAGACAGTAAAGTGTCTATTTTACTGAGAGAATATGTAGGCAATGATCTTTCTGCCTATCCCTCTGAATCCCAATTAGAAAATGGACGACTTCCAGAAAAAGCAGGAGAAGTTGCTTTGCCACAAGATGTTTTGGACACACTTGGCTTTCAGGGAACACTTGGCGATACCATTCCCCTTGACCTTCATATTTCCCTCTTAAGGGATACTGAGTCCGGATATGAATATTCCCAAGACTTTATTCTAACAGGAGTTCTCAAGTCAAATTATATCGGTTATATAAGCGGTACTGTTCTTGGTATTGTTGGAGCAGGAACAGCGGAAAAGGTACTACCAGATAAGTATTTATTATATTCTGTTGACATTCGTACCAAAAATAAAAGATCTTTTCAAAATGTAGTAGATAAATTAGCTGTACAATATGCTATACCGGAATTTTGTATTCAGTATAATGATACGATGCTATCTGCTGCTCGAATCAAATATCGAACAGAGTCAACAATTGATGCTGATTTAGGTGTTTCCTATATGACTTTGGCTGGTACATTAATTGGTGTGCTTGTTCTATTTGCTGCTGGACTGGTTGTCTACAATATTTTCAAAATCGCCGTTACAAAACGCATAAAGAACTACGGTATTCTAAGAGCAATTGGTGCAGAAAAAAGCAAGCTTTATCTGTTAGTTTCTTTACAGCTTGCTATTTTGTGCGGGATTGGTATTCCCATTGGTATATTACTTGGAATATTTTCTACTAAGGGTATTACGATTGCAACAAGCAGTTTTTTCAATCCCGAATTGTTTATGGCGAGTTCCAAAACAGAGGTTATAGCAATGATTGATGAGAATGAGGGAAGTAAATTGATTCCATTGGTCATTAGTGTAGCAATTACTATTTTGTTTTCCTTTCTCTCGGCTTTACCTGCAGCACATTATGCAGCCAAAGTATCACCTACAATTGCAATAATGGGTCAAAAAACCAGCATTAAACGTCGAAATAGGAAAGTAAAACATATCCGCAATTTTGAAGCATTTTATGCACGTATGAACATGAAACGCAATCGTGGCAGGACAGCCATTACTATACTCTCCCTCGTTATGAGTATCACTGTATTTATAGCATTAGAAAGTTTTTCTGAACTTTTAGACGCTTCCAAAGATATTCAGAAGATGCATCTTGGAGATTATTCTATGACTAGTGAAACTGTTGGATTCTTACCAGAAGATGTAACCACATTAAGGAATGTTCCAGGCATTCAAGCAGTATCTACTTTAAAATATAGCTTATATCAGCAAAATGAGAATGGGGAACTTAAAGATATAGAAACGTCTATCACCCTACAGCCTAGTGAAAGCTTGCAAATAATCGGTACTGACAAACAACGTTTAATTTCTCTTGCATCTACGCTTCCAGAATCCGATTTGCAAGAGCTTATGAACGGTACAGCGGCTTTGATACAAAATCCAATTCCAGTTTCTTTTGGCAATGTAGAAATGAAAAATACGATCCTGTCGATTGGTGATAGTATTTCTATAAATGGTGCTTCTTTAAAAGTAATTGGTCTTTTAGAGTCTCCTATTACACTGGAAAACAAGGGATTTATCAATGGTGTTCAAGTTGTGGTGCCGGATTCTATATATAACCAACTTACAGGGAAAAGTCAATACTCAGAGCTTTATCCAACACTTACGGAGGACGCAATCCGTTCTTCTGTGGAACAGTCAATACAAGAGCTTTGCAGTCAAAGAGGGGGGACATGGCTCTCTTATGCCAATACAGATAAGCAACTAAGAGAAAGTTACGAACAAATTCGTCTACTTGCATGGGGATTAATTTTATTCGTTGGTTTTATTGGTCTTCTGAATATTATTAACACGATGTATACGAATATTCATACTAGAGTGATTGAAATTGGGGTACAGAGAGCGATAGGTATGAGTTCAAAAAGCTTGTATAAAACCTTTTTATGGGAAGGAGCTTACTATGGTATCTTTGCTTCAATAATCGGTAGTGTTTTAGGGTACATCTGTAGTATTTTTGTAAACGCAGCTGCTACGAATGAGATACAACTCATTCCTATTCCTTTTCTATCAATTATGGAAGTGACTATTCTATCCTTAATTGCTTGCCTAATAGCAACTTATATTCCATTAATAAAGATTGCAAAAATGAATGTTGTGGAATCTATAGAAATTGTTGAATAATTAATTTGAAATAAGGTTGCAATGCTATAGCAGACAGTTTTCCGTCATATACATGGTTGTATATATCCATATTTACAACACTGGAACCTCCTTTTATTAGATAATCTTTTACTGAAATTTCTTTTTTAAACATGCCATTACTTGTCATGTTTTATAGTTACTATAATAGTGTTCCTGAATACTTAGGAAAGTATATAAAAAATAAAAAGGAGAGATTATACAATGTCACGTGAAGTAGTTTTATACATTGCTACAAGCTTAGATAGATTTATTGCAAAGGAAGATAATGACTTACAATGGTTAATTGAGACAGAAGGAGAGGGTGATGCAGGATACGAAGATATGTATCAATCAATAGATACAACAATTATGGGGAAAAAGACATATGATTATGTAATGAAAAACTCAGAATCATTTCCGTATCCTGAAAAAAAATGCTATGTCTTCAGCAATTCTAAAAAAGGTTCAAATGAATATGTGGAATTTGTCAATGAAAATGTAATAGAGTTTACGAGAAAATTAAAGAAACAACAGGGTTCTAAAATATGGATGATTGGAGGAGCGGATATACTGGATGCTTTTATAAAGGAAAATTTAATTGACGAATATATTATTACTGTTACACCTCATATACTTGGCTCTGGTATTCCATTGTTTAAAGAAAAAAATCCTCAAATCGATTTAATTTTAATTGATACAAAGCGGTATGGTCAGTTTGTTCAGATGCATTATAAAGTGAAGCAGTACAAGGAATAGTATTT